>Ga0210379_10000075_pt1 | contig 23984 bp, 16 predicted proteins | sample PLMedo_2_FD_155468 | JGI IMG/M metagenome (GOLD analysis project Ga0210379, IMG submission 155468) | Groundwater sediment microbial communities from an aquifer in East River, Colorado, USA - PLM4_32_coex redo | ecosystem: Environmental > Terrestrial > Soil > Riparian zone | place: USA: East... | reverse complement strand
ATTTTCACTAAGTACATACTTACGGACTTTTTTGTCTCGTAGACCTCATATTCGACGACCCCGCTGAAATGTTTGGCCAGGGATTCGTTTACGACTTCGCTCGACTTCTTTCCCGCTGCCGGATTGAGGATGACAAGCGCTTTCATGGAGCTATGTTGGCAGAGCTTCCACGGGGCCCGGGGGGCCGAAGAGATAGCCTTGAAATGCATGGCAGCCCTGTCCGGCCAGGAAATCCCGTTGCTCCACGGTTTCCACCCCCTCGGCAATGACCGCCAGACCCAGGCTTTGCCCCAGGGCCATGATGGTGCGGGCAATAGCGGCATCGTTAGAGTCGGTGAGTATGTCGCGCACGAAGTACCGGTCGATCTTCAGCTGATCCAGAGGCAGGTGCTTCAAGTACGCTAGCGAAGAATAGCCGGTGCCGAAGTCGTCCAGGGAGAACCCCCCCCCGCGGGCCCTCAGGGCCGTCATCTTGGCGACTGTTCCCTGCAGATCGTCCAGCAGCAGGCTTTCCGTAAATTCGAGCATGAGTTTGTGCGGATCGACCCCGGTTTGATCGATCACCGCCAGCACCCGTGGCAGAAACTCCGGGTGACGGAACTCGTGAGCGCTGACGTTCATCGCCAGGCTCAAGTGGGCCGTATCCGGTCCGGTACTCCAGTTCCTCAACTGGGCGCACACGCTTTCCAGCACCCATTGGCCCAGGGGCTGGATCAGCCCCGTTTCCTCGGCCAGGGGAATGAACTCGGCCGGCTCGATCAGGCCGCGGCGAGGATGTTGCCAACGCACTAGTGCCTCGGCGCCCGTCAGTCGGCCCTCGCTATCCACCTGAGGCTGGTAGTGAATAACCAATTGGCCTTCTCGAACCCCTCGGCGCAGGTCGGCCTCCATTGCAGTGCGGGCGGAGACCGCGGCCTGCATCTCCTGATCGAAGAATCGAAGTTTGTTTCGGCCCGCCGCCTTGGCCTGATACACCGCGAGATCCGCTCGTTTCAGCAAGTCATCGACAGTCTCCCGGTGATCGCTGAACAGTGTGACCCCAATGCCCGCCGTGCTGTGATGTTCGTGGCCGGCGAGAATGTAGGGTTGAGCCAGGGCGGCAAGGAACTTCTCCCCAACGATCTCGGCCTGTATGGCGGCTTGTTGGCGATTTCCGTTCAGCTCTTCCAGGACGACTACAAACTCGTCGCCTCCCAGGCGAGCGACGGTATCGACCTCGCGAACAACGGCAAGAAGCCGCTGGGCCACCTGCTGCAGCAGCATATCACCGACGTCGTGACCCTGATTGTCGTTGAGGCTCTTGAAGTCGTCCAGATCGATGAAGAGGATTGCTCCCTGCTGCCGACTGCGGGTGCGCGCCGCCAAAGCCTGTTGTAGCCGGTCCAGCAGGAGCCGCCGGTTGGGCAACTGCGTCAGCGGATCGTAGAAAGCCAGATGTTCGATATCTGCCTCGGCTGCCTTACGTTGGGTGATGTCGCGAACGAAACCAGTGAACGTCGGCGGCCCTTCAGTGCCCATACGCGTGATAGCCAGTTCGACTGGGAACTCGCTGCCATCGGATCGCAACGCAGTGAGTTCAATCCGTTTGCCGAGAACTTGTGTCTCGCCGGTCGCCAGATAGCGCTTCAAACCCTGACGGTGCGCTTCACGCTGGGAGGGCGGAATGATGACCTGAGCCAATTCCCTGCCCAACACCTCGGCGCGCTGATGCCCAAAGACTCGTTCCGCCGCGGGATTAAACTCCAGGATCTTTCCCTCGTGATCAATGGTCACAACGCAATCGAGCGCCGTCTGGACGATGGCGCTTTTCCGCGCCTCACTCTCCTGCAGCGCGGCTTCAGCTTGCTTGCGCTCGGTGATGCTGGTGAGCACGATCCTCACCACGGGCGGCTTGTCACCGGCCGCCACGCGCAGACAGTCCAACTGGGCATGAAACAGGGACCCATCGCCGCGCCGGAGCTCCAGCTCGCAAGCTTGCCGCTCGTCGTGCTGCATCATGCTCGCGAACAGGCGATCATATCGCTTCATGCTTTCGAGGGTAACGAATCGGGCGAAGCGACGCTGGAGCATTTTCTTGCGCTCCTCTCCCAGCAACCGGGCGCCGGCCAGGTTGACTTCGGAAATCAGGCCCTGGCCGGTCAGGGTGAGGTAGCCGACGGGAGCGAACTCATAGAGGTCCAGGAAGCGGTCGCGGGAATCCTCGATGGCACGGTGAGCGCGCCGCAACTCCTCATTCTGCATCTCAAGTTCGATCTGGTGCACCTGCAGTTCATGCACGAGTTCCTCGGCGGGACGGGCCGATGCATCCTTCCGCGGGGCCCGTGCTAGCTTCGCCTCCGCTTCCGTCCGGAGTTGTGACTTGCGCCCTTTCATCGCACGTCGCTTCTGGTTCATGCGCTCTCCTTATCGCCCGGCGCCGGCATCTCAATGGCCAGCAGGATCAATTCGGTGTCCTCTGTCTTGCGGGCGATGCGGCGGGCGCTTAGCAGCATCTTGCGCCGGCCGATGGTCGGGAAGTCATGCTCCACCACGTAGCCATCGAAACTCCAGTGGCGCGGTAGGACGGTCTCCAGCAACTCCCGCAATGCCGGGATGTCCCACTGGCGGTTGCCCAGCTCGTAGAGCGGGCGGCCCACGGTCTCATCCGGCGTGACGTGGAACCGCTGGTAAAACGAGCGGCTGGCGGAGACGACCTGGAAGGCGCCATCCAGCACGATGAGCGGCTCGCGTACCGTATCGATGATGTCCTCGGCCAGTTTCCGCGCATCCCCCAACGCCTCCTCCACGCGCTTCAACTCCGTGAGGGGCACAAAGGTCAGCACCACGCCCCGGATCACGTTGTCCAGGGTGCGGTATGGCTGGACACGGGCGAGATACCAGGCGCCGTCGATGGTGCGCACCTCGCGCTCACAGGGCACCCGGGACTCGAGCACGCCTTGGGCCTCGACAAGCAGGTCGTCACCCTCCAGATCGGATTTGATATCGCGCAAGGCCCGGCCCACGTCCGAAGCAACCAGGTGGTAGGTGCGCACCGCATCGCGCGTGAAACTCCGGATGGCCAGATGTTCGTCGAGGAAAACGGTGCCGATGTTGTTGCTGTCGAGCAGGTTCTTCATGTCATCCTGCATGCTGGCCATTTGCACGATCTTGTCCTGCAATTCGGTATTGACCGTCACCAGCTCTTCATTGACGGATTGCAGCTCCTCCTTGGAGGTCTCCAGTTCCTCGTTGGTGGATTGTAATTCCTCGTTGGTGGATTGTAATTCCTCGTTGGTCGACTCCAATTCCTCATTGGAGGCCTGCTGTTCTTCGATGATGGCATGGAGGTTCTCTTTCGTGTATGCCAGATCGCGCTCCAGTTCCTCGATGCGGCGGGCGTCGACCGATCCGGCCGCGCGTTTGCCGCGAGCGGGCTTGCCGGGCACCGCGCGCGCCACGTCCTGGAAGCTGATCAGCAGCAAGCCCTCGCCGGCGTCCAGGTCGAGTAGCGGGCGCACGCTGAAGCTCATGGGCTGGATGTCACCGTCGCTATTGACCGACAGTTCCCGGCTCAAAGTCGGCGCACCCGGCTTGGCGGCGCTGTGGAGGGCGGCGCGGAGTTCCAGTTGCAAGTCGTCGCGAGCCATTTCGACCACGTTGAGCGTGGCCTGGCCGGGAGCAGGGCGCAGGTATTTCCCCGTCTCACCGTGCACATAGAGGATGGTTCCCTTCAGGTCCGTCACCACCGAGGCGGGGGCGTAGGACTGGAGCAGCACCCGCCTGGTCAGTTCAGCGAAATGGGTCTCGTTCGCATTCTTCACCGTCTCGTCCGGCGGGGTATCACCGCCATCCGCGACCCGGGACAAGCCGCCGGCCATCACCGCACGGGCAGGCGCGACAAAGTGGCTGGCCCGGTAGATCCTCCACTCTCGGCTGAGGGGCGCGAACAGGTCTGAATGGGTGCCAACGCTTTCCGAGGGCGAGAGGAACAGCGCTCCACCCGGCCTCAAGGCAAACTGGAAGGTCTTGATGAGACGGTCTTGCAGTTCCGGCTCCAAGTAGATCATCAGGTTGCGACAGCTCACCAGGTCCAGCCTGGTGAAAGGCGGGTCCTTGATGGCGTTCTGGATGGCGAACACCACCATCCCCCGGATTTCTTTCTTCACCCGGTAGCCGGTCTCAACCTTGACGAAGAAGCGGTGCAGCCGCTCGGGCCCGACATCCTGGACGATATTGGGCGGATAGGTACCGGCGCGCGCCACGGCGATTGCGTCATCATCGAGGTCCGTGCTGTAGAGCTGGACCTTGAACTCCTGCCGGGCCTCATCCATGAACTCGCGCAGCAGCATGGCGATGGAGTAGGTTTCCTCACCGGTAGCGCAGCCCGCCACCCAGACACGGAACACGGAGCCTTCCGGCTTGCCGGCGAAGAGTTGCGGCAGGATGTCCTTCTTCAGTGTTTCGAACGCTTCCGGGTTGCGGAAAAAGCTGGTGACGTTGATCAGCAACTCCTTGACCAGCAATTGAACCTCGGCCGGATGCTCCTTGAGGTAGCGGGCATAGACCTCCGTATCCTCGATCTCGTGCTGCGACATGCGCCGCTCGATGCGGCGGCCAATGGTCGCCTTCTTGTATTGGGAGAAGTCGTGACCGGTGCCGGAGCGCAACAGCATCAGGATACGATTCAGGCCGCCCGCCGCTGCCGGGGGCGCTTCCTGGCGAAGAGCCAGGGTGCGTCTGCCGGCCAGCAGCGCCTCCGGCATTTTTTCCACCGGCAAGACATACGTGGCGTAACCGGCCTGAATGGCGCTGGCTGGCATGCCTTCGTATTTTGCTGTGGCCGGCTCCTGAACGAACGACACGCCACCGGCTCCGAGGACAGCACGCAGCCCGAGGGTGCCGTCGGTGCCGGTGCCGGAGAGGATGACGCCAACGGCCCGTTCTCCCTGATCCTCGGCCAAGGAACGCAAGAAGGCGTCGATCGGCATGCGGTGCCCACGCGGCTGCTCCGGCAGGCTCAATTGCAGAGCGCCGTGGAAGATGGCCATGTCACGGTTGGGGGGAATGATATAGACGCTGTTGGGCGTCAACGTCACCTGGTCCTGGGCCTCCTGGACCGGCATGGCCGTGCTCCGTTGCAGGATCTCGGTGAGTGTGCTGGCGCGGCCCGGATCGAGGTGCGTCACCAGTACGAAGGCCATGCCGCTGTCGCGCGGAACCTTACGGAAAAAATGCTCGAAGGCTTCGAGCCCGCCGGCGGAAGCACCCAGGCCAACGATTGGAAAGCCAGCAGCGCCCGTTTTCTGCTCTGCCGCCGCAGCCGGAGTGGTCGGGCGCCCGGCGTCCGCTTTCTTCGGTATCTTCCTGTCAGCCACGCGATAGTCCCTTCACGTCGGGCTCGGTCCCGCGTCATTCTTACTTCGGCGCGCTCCGTCACACGATCCGCGGCTTCCCGCTAGCGAGACGGATTCTAGCGGGAGCGTTTGCCTCGGTCTAGCAGAACGGCCTGTTTCTGGCCCGTTTGCTATACCGAGGGACAGCGCTTCGTCGTCAGGCGATCGTTGGCATAACTGGATGTAGGGAAAGGCGGTAGGAGATTGGGGCCGAGGGGCGGGATCCGGGCGGAGGGGAGAAAGAGGCGCCAGGATAGGGCCCAAACAAAAAATCCCGCCGGTTACGCCGCGAGGGGTACTAGTACCTTGCCTCGGGCAACCAGCGGGATCTCGACGATGTCGATCGGCGGGAAAACTATCTGTTGCTGCTTATCACGGACCCCCGCTACCAACCGCAAAGGATTCCCGGTGCCGAGGGAACTCGGTTCCGGGAATCTTCGTATGTAGCGGCAGGTGGCCTGGCGCACCGGGTCGACATCGACCCACCTGAACTCCACTTTCGCACCCACGCGGCTCGTTGAGCGACACGCTGACGGCCATCCTTCAGGAGTCCCTATGACACGCGTTCTCGCAGTCATCCCCTTCTTACTCGGCTTCCCCGCAGTGTCGCAGGCGACCTTGCGCCACGCGCCCGACGCCGTGCTGGCGGCCAAGATCGACGCGTACATCCGCCCCTTCGTCGAAAGCAACAACTTCCCCGGCGCCATCCTGGTGGCGCGTGGCGACGACATCTTGTTCAGCAAGGGCTACGGGATGACGAACTACGAGCTGAACGTGGCCAACACGCCGCGCACCCGCTTTCACCTCGCGTCTCTCACCAAGATGTTCACCGCCGCCGCTGTTCTGGTGCTGGAAGAGCAGGGCAAGCTCAGCACGTCCGACACCGTGGCGAAGTTCCTGCCCGACTACCCCAACGGCGACAAGATTCGCCTGGAGCAATTACTCACGCACACGGCCGGTGTGCCGAACGTGGATTTCGCCAAGGGCGAAGACTGTATCCACTACACCGCCGAACAGCTGGTGGCCAAGTTCAAGGACGAGCCGCTCGACTTCGAGCCCGGCTCAAAGACCCGCTACAGCAACTCGAACTACAACCTTCTTGCATACATCATCGAAACGGTTTCCGGACAAAGCTACGGCGACTTCCTGAGAGCCAACATCTTCGATCGCCTGGAGATGAAAAGCACGCTCCATGACGGCGACGCTTCGATCCTCATCGAAGACCGCGCCTCCGGCACCGTCCCCGACGGTTTGCACGAAATGAAAAATGCGCGTTGGTTGGAGTGGTCGAGTAAGACCGGCAGTGGCTCGCTCGTTTCCACTACCGAAGACCTTGCCCGATTCGTGCGCGCAGAATTTGGCGGCACGTTGCTAAGGCCCGAGTCGCTAGCCAAGGTGACGCAGGAACGACCGGGTTTTCCGTATGGCTGGTCGCAGGATGAGATCCTCGGACGCAAATTGATGGCGGTCGGCGGTCGCAGTCCCGGCTTCATCACCGCCGTGCAGTACTACCTGGAAGACGCCACCACGATCATCGTCCTGACCAACAGCTATTCCTCGATGGGGCAGGACCCGGTCATCGGCGATATCGCCGCCCTTGTCTACGGACAACCCACCAAGAGCGGCCCGGTGGCGCCGCTGAAGCCACAGCCTGGGCAATTCGCGGGCGTCGACGGGCAATACCAAATGCCTCCCGATTACTTTGCGCCCAATGCGGTCCTTACGCTACGGGATTGCGGCGACTATATCGAGGCGCGCTGGGAGCACGGTGACGTCAACGCCATCTATCCGGTCAGCGCCGACGAATGCCTCGACCGGATGTACTGGGCGAGAGTGCGCTTCCTGCGCGATGCCGCCGGTAAGGTAACGGGCTTCACCTACCATATCCTGCAGGATTTCAACGCACGCAGACTGAACTGAACCGTCGGCCGGATGGCGCGCTTGCGGGGATCTCTATTGTCTCCCCCTCCTCAACAGCACCTCGCGCATCTGGAGCGCCTGTGCGTTCTCGGGGTCGACCTCGAGCGCGCGGTTGCACGCGCGCAGCGCGCCCTCGATGTCTCCCTTGCCCGCACAGGCGCGAGTCAGATTCAGATAGGCGTCGGCGCTGCGCGGCATGAGCGGGGCGAGCCTCTCGAACGCGGCGATGGCGTCGTCGAAACGTCCCTCTGAGAAATACTCGGCACCCAGATCGTTCAACGCCTGCGTGGACACCGGCGTCGCGGTGACGATACGCTCCAGATCCGCCACCACGCCCGCCGTCGCTTCCGGCGTACGGACCATGCTCCCGAATGTCATCGGGTGATAGACGCGAAACGCGTGCGCCGAAAGCCACGACGAGTCCGCGTCCGCGCGCGCCACATACACCGCCGCACTTTCGTCGAGGTAGACCATGTCCCACCGGTCGTGGGCCGCCAGCAACGCGCGGTGCACGTTGCGCATTCCGGGATCCGCGCGCGCCGGCGCGGGCAGCACAAATGCATCGAGCCGGCACTTGTCGATCACCGCGTCGAAACCCGCGACATTCGTCTGTGCGGCGATGAACTCGCGATACAGCTGCGGGTCGAAACTACGCCCGTCGATGAATGTCTTCCGCTTGCCGTACAGGTCCCACATGAGATACGAGCCGAATCCGATAGAGTGAAACGGCCGTTTGGCGACGTCGTTTTGCACGATGAAGTCAAGCGCACTGCCAGGATAGAGCTTCGGATCGTCGTGGGACGCGAGCACGCGGTCGCGCTCGATCGCGGCCAGGACGAGCGTCAGCACGAGTCCAACCGTCGCCCATGCCGCCCGCACGCGCCTTCCGCGCCGCATGAACGACTCGAATGCGGGCGCCGACATCACGAGCATCGCAATCATCGGCACCGCCACCAGCGCGAATTCGACGCGGAAGCGATGGGATTGGAGCGACAGATAGCCGGTTGCCGCGAGCAGCGCCAGCGGCGCGAGCGGGAGCTTCGCGAGGTTCAGGAGAATGGCGAGCGCCGCGAGCCCCAGCAGCACTTCGTAGTATGGATGGAAGTTTCCCGCGGCAATCGCCGGGTCGAAGGGCGACTTCCACTCCAGCGTGAATCGCGCCAGGAGGTCGCGTTGCACGGGGTCGAACGGCTGGATGAGGAACGCCTTCGGGTTTGGATTCACGAGGCACACCAGCAGCATTAAAAGCACCAGCTTCGCCGCGCGCCGAAAATCCTGACGCTTCGGGTCGTGGAACGCGGGCGCCCGCGACGCAACCCACTCGGCGGCAAAAAAGATCGCCGTCAGGGCCGGGCCGAGCAGGAAACTCGAGTGGAGCTGAACCCACGCGAGTTGCATGAGAACCGGCAATACGAAGAACGACCGGCCGCGACGCTCCTGCGCCGTAAGGAGGAAACCCATCAACCACGCGATGAACACATACTCGAAGAGCTGGCCGCGGTCGGTGAGGCGCGAGTGCGAGTTGATCACGGCCACCATCACGAGCGGCGCGGCCATCGCCCACGAGGCGCCAATCGACCGCAACGAGCGAAACGACAGGGCAGCCGTCACGCCAACGAGGGCCACCCGAAGCACCGTGATCGCCCCCATTCCGCCCACCTTGTGCAAGAGGAAGAAGAGGATCGCGGAGGCGTAGCCCTGCGGCGACCAGGGCGTGCCCGCGAGCGTGAACGAAAATGGGTCCGTGTAGATGTAGCGGTGGGTCTCGACGATGCGGCGGCCTACGGCGAGCAGCCACCACAGGTCGAGGTTCGGGAGCGGCCGCACGACGATGGCCATCGCGAACGCGGTCACGGCCGCGGCCGCCAGGACATCCTGCCAGCGGAGGGAATGCTTCTTCGTCATCCGTCCCTATCTCTAGGACTTATCGGGTGTGTCCCCGTGCGTACGCGGTGTGAACCCACAGGGACAGCTCGAGCGCCGTGCGGGGCAGTTTTCAAGCCCGCCCCGAAGCGCCAAACCGATGCGGCCACTTTAGCTTACGAGAGCAACCGATGCAACCCCGGCGCGCGGCACGGGCGTTGCCATATGCAAGGCCAGGCGGCGTCACCGCGCTGCCACCTGTCAGAAGCGCCCCGCGTGCAGCGGCACGACGCCGCGAAGAAGCAGTGGGAAGCCAGAACAAGGAGTGACTTCCGATGAAACGCATCCGACCTGTCTTGAACCTCGCGCTGACCGCGCTGCTGGCAGCGTGGGTATTCGCCGGCTGTGACAACGCGGCCGACACCGACCTGTCCAACGACATTTCGAGCCGCGAGCAAACCGTGAACCTCGACGATCCTTACGGCGGCTATAACACGGCCGACGAGTCCCCTGCCTTCGGCGAGGCGACGCTGACCGCCGACTACGGCCCGGCGACCGACGTGGCCATCGTCGACGATGTCGACACCACCCGCGTGGACCGCCGGCGCCCGCACCGTTTCCTCATGGTCACCTGGGGCAACCTGCGCGCCGATACCCTGATCGACTTCTCGACCGACTGGACGGGATCGCTGTGTGTCGAGAATGGCATCATGGTGGTCCGGCGGACCATTCAGTTCGAACCGCGCGACTACCTCCTGCCGCGGACCTCGCGCCAGTGCGTGGAATGGGTATCCCACACCCGGCCTCACTTCGACGGCGTGATCGTGTCGCTCCTGAAGCTGCCCTGCGACTCGTTGCGCACGTCGGCGTCGGTGATTGATTCGCTCTGCGATGAACCGCTCTCGGTCACGTTCAAGACCGGCCCGCTCACCGTGACCTTCACCCAGGAGGAGCTGGCCAACCTGCACAAGGTGATTCCCGTCGACGACGCCGGCAACGCGGTGGCCTTCAACACCGTGACGGTCATGCCCGGTCAGTGCCCGCAGGGTTTCCTCGCGGGCCAGTGGCGGAATGTCGAAGACAAGCGCTACGCCGGTGTGTTCCGCGGCAAGTGGGTGAGCGAGAACGGCGTGCACATGGGCTACCTGCGCGGTGTCTACGGGGAAAACACGGAGGGCCGCCATGTTTTCTTCGGCAAGTGGATCAGCGACAGCGGCCGTTTCAAGGGCCTCTTGAAGGGCACCTACGGCGTACTTCCTTCCACCAGTAGCGGCGACGCGGACGGCTGGTTCGAAGGGCTCTGGTTCTCGCGCGAGTTGCGCGCCATGGGCGGACTGAAGGGCGTGTGGGGCACCGGCAAGGAAAACCGCGAATGCGGTTACTTCCGCGGCGTCTGGGCGACGCGCTGTCCCCGAACGCCGGCCTAGGCTACAAGGACGTGGGCGACGTCGCGTGTTCGATACCCGCGGCGTCGCCGCGTCCGACGAGGACGACCGCGAAACCCTACCGAGCCAACTTACCGAGAAAGATACCCCCCATCCACCGCGTAGTAGCTGCCCGTCACGAACGACGCCTTCTCCGAGCTCAGCCACACCACCAGTTCGGCCACCTCTTCCGGTCTCCCCAACCGCCCGATCGGGTGCATCGCGACCAGCGTCTCTTTCGCCCGCGGGTCGTCTTCCAGCGCCTTGATCAGCGGCGTGCTGATGAACGCGGGGCCGACTGAATTTACCCGGATCCGGCTCTTCGCGTACTCGAGCGCGGCGTTCTTCGTCAGACCCACCACTCCATGCTTGGCGGCGACGTACGCGCACGAGCCTGCGAATCCCACCTGCCCGAGAATCGACGCCATGTTAACGATCGATCCGCCCCCGCTCTTCACCATCGCCGGAATCTGGTACTTCATCCCGTAGAAAACGCCGGACAGATTGACGGAGATGACCTTCGCCCAGCCCTCGACCGAATAGTCGGCGGTGAGGTTCTGCTCGCCGCTGATGCCGGCGTTGTTGCACGCGCAGTCCAGGCGGCCGTAGCGTTCCACCGCGGCCTTCACCGTGCGCTCGCCATCGGCCGCCTCCGCGACGTTGGCGGGCACGAACAGCGCATCCCCGCCCGCCTTGCGAATCTCCTCGGCCGCGCTCTCCCCCGCGTCCCGATTCATGTCCGCGACAACGACGGCGGCTCCTTCCCGTGCGTAGAGTTGCGCGATCGCCTTGCCGATCCCGGACGACGCGCCCGTAACGATGGCTACCTTGCCTTTGAGTGTCATGGCTCGACCGATTGGGTCTCCGAGGTCGGCGTGATGTTCTCGCTCGCGGGAGCCGGAGAGTATGGGCGGGTGCGCGGTGCCGGTCCCGATCAGTTATCGCACGGGGTGCTCGTTGCACCGCACCCTGACTTCTGGGAATACGTGCCGGTCATTCCGTGGTACGACCAGTAGCCGTGGAAATCCTGCCCGAACGAGCCGTAAACCTCGACTCCCGCATCGGGGTCGTTGGCAGACACGCGGCCGTCGAGGGCCATGGCGCACGACACTTTGAAACTGACGACCCCGACGAACTCGAACTTGGCCTTGCCGTCCGTAGCCACGGTCATGGCCCATTGTCCGCCGGGCTGCGCTACGCCATCGGTCACCTTGCAGAACGATCCGGAGTACTGTCCCACCAGGGCGCTTCGAATCCCGTTTGCAAGCTGTGACTGGGCCAACGTTGCATCGACCAGCTCGCGCACGCCTACCTGCGTCACGCCCGTGAGGCTGGCCACCACCGACTGCACGTTGGGATCATTCTCGAATTCGACGACCGTCTGCGCGAAGTTCAAGGACTTCCCCACCGCCGCCACTAGGACCGCCCCGGTGATCTTGATCCCGTTCGACGCGTTGCCGTCATTGTCGATCGTTTGCAGGAACCGGGCGATGTTCGTGGCGACAGGATCCGTCACGTCTGTGGTCTGGGCCAGGTGCAGCGGGCTCAACTTCACGGCCGGGGCCACGGAGCCCAACTCGATATTCCCCACCCAGAACTGAACGTCGTGCCCACTCTGGAATGAGAAAACACCACGCGCATCCGTCGTTCCCGATTGGACCCCGGAAATGAATTGAAGGCCCTCGACAGGCGCATCGATGAACTGCCCCTGATTCGGTCCGAGGCCCGGTTTCCCCTTTTCTTCCGGTTCGACCGGACTCGAGCTTTCGCCGGAGCAGCTCAACGCACCCAACATGACCAGGACAAGGAACAGCCGGCTGCGGAATTCACATGAAGGAAAACGCGCGGCCGTCACAATGTTCATCACCTGAACCTCGGGTTCACGCCTGTGGCACCTGAAAGGCGGGTAGGGCAGGCCCGCGCTCGCGGGACCTGGATTTCGAGCGGCGTTTAGTTTAGCATGCTCGAAAAGCGCTGTCAAATCCGCGTTTCCAAGCCTCAAACGCCCAAGCGCGGGGCGACGCGCCTCGACGCAACGAGCTCTCTGCCGGGGTCGTGGTAGCGCACCAAGACTCTGGCGTGGGCGCGACGATTCTGATACCATGAATGTGCCAGCATTTGTGCGACATCCGTCGCCACTGGTCACATTCTGCGTCACTCGCGATTATCCGGCACAGTCGGTTTCGGCAAGGTAAACAATTCAATGAGATTTGCTTCGATCTCCTACGCGTATGGAATCGTTCTGTCCGCGATGGCATTCTTCGTGAGCGGGTGCGGGAGTACGCTGCCGCCGGTTTCGACCATACCCCCGCCCGCAGACTGGCGACCGCCATCGTCTGCGAACGTTGTGCTTCAGCCCGGTGACGTGCTGCAGGTATCCTATTTCAAGTCCGTTGCGAGGGACTCTTTCTATCGACTGGAAATCGGCGATCGCATCCGGGTATCGGTGGAATCCGCGCGCACGCGCGATGCGTACACCCTGGACATCGACGATCAGATCCAGATCACTGTGAAGTCCGGAGAGATTCAGGGGCCGTATCGCATCCTCGCCGACGGGACGTGCACACTGCCGCTGGTTGGAGCGGTCCCGCTGTATGGCCTCACGATCCAAGCGGCGCGCGCCGAGCTGGTTTCCCAGTACCGCCGTCATTATCAGGATCCGACGGTCGACATTCTGGTCACCCAGTCGTCCACCAGGCTGGTCAAGGAGGAAGTCTTCATTCTGCAGGACGGGAATTGCACGCTCCCCATTGTGGGGCTCGTCTCCCTCAGCGGGTTGACCATTCCCGAAGCCGTGGCCACACTGGCGACGCGGTACCAACAGCATTTCCGCGAACCGAAAATCGAGCTGATCGTCATTACCTCGCACGAACGAGCCACCGATTTTCTGGCATCGCTCGGGCGCGCCCTCGGTGGTTCCGTCCGCGAGTTCGTGATTCAGCCGGACGGCGTGCTGGAGCTGCCGCTGATCCATCCCGTTCGACCGCTGGGCCGGACCCTGACGGACGTGCGCGAAGAGATTCGACAGGCGTACGCCGTGGCGTTCCCTGGAATCGAAGTGACGACGAATCTGTCTCCCCAGTTCGGCCGCAAAGCGGCAGTGCTCGGCGAAGTCGAGCGCGGCGGACTCCTGGATATCTCCGTGCCACTCTCGCCTCCAGCAGCGATCGCGCTTGCCGGCGGCTTTCGCAACACCGCCCACCGTGCCCAGGTGTTGCTCGTCCATCCAGAGGTCAACGGATCGCTGACGGTCCGCGTGCTCAACCTGGCGGGTGCGCTGGACATGTCGGACCCGTCGGTCTGGGCGCTCTCTGTGACGGCTGGCGACGTGCTGTTCGTGCCGAAGTCGGCGATCGCAAACGCGGACCAGTTCGTAGATCAATACATTCGCCAGCTCATACCTGTCGATGTCGGAGTCGGGATTGGGATACAGTACAATACGTTTCCGGGCAACTGATTCCAGCTTCGGCGAGGACGTTTCCAGGATCCAGTCCCGGCTGGTGATTGAAACGGACGTTCGCGGCCTACGTGTCGTCAGCCTGTTCGGGTTGACACGCGGTGCGGGGAGCACGACCGTCGCCGCGTCCGTGGCGGCCGGGCTCGCGTCGCAGTCGCTTCGCGTCGTGCTGGTCGACGCCAACGTGGCGTCCCCCTCGGTTCACCGTCTTTTCGGGATTGAGCCCTCGCCTGGAGTCGCCGAGACACTGGAGTCCGCTACCCCGCCCGCACAGGCGGTGCGCTCTGCCAGCATCGCGAACCTGGACGTCATGCCGGCAGGAACCTGGTCGAATGCGCTCGGGGCGTCGCTGCCCGAGAGATGGAAAAAACTGTTCGCGCCCCTGCGCAACGCATACCGATTGGTAATCGTGGACGCGGGAAGCGCGGATTCTGCGCACGTGGACGGAATCGCGCGCGGGTCGGACGCCGTGGCGCTCGTTGTCGAGTGTGGTCGGTCTCGCTGGGAGCAGATCGCCAGCTTCGCCGCACACATGGACGAGATCGGCGTGCCGTGCCTGGGCGTGGTGCTCAACAAGCGCCGGCGCTTTGTTCCCAGGTTCCTTGACCGGGGTGCATGACTCGCGATGACGACAGCACGCGACCCAGCTCGATCAATGGCCACCGTCGGCGCCGAACCGTCGTGGGAGGACATCACGCGTTTCTTCTGGCTGCGCGGGCGCCTGATGGCCATGGTGGTCGTATCGATCACCGCCCTGACCGCAATTTTTTCCTACTTGATGCCCGGGACCTACTCGTCGACCGCCGTTGTGATGATCGAGCGCGGCAAGAGCCCGACGTTCCGGATCGATCCGGTGCGCTACGAGCTGGAAGCGGCGGAAGTCATCAACTCCGAGATCGGCATCATTACGTCACGAACCGTCGCGGAAGCCGTCATCGACCGGCTGGCTTTGGATACGAAGGAGCCGAAGGACTCCGCCTACCGTCGCTTGAAGAACCGAGTTCGCGGCGCGTTGGTCGATGCCGGTCTCACCGAGGAACAAACCCCGCGGTCACGCCTCATCAAGCGCCTGGGGAAGGGGCTCAAAGTGAGCGAGGTACCCTACTCGTCGCTGTTGAGCATCAGGTTTCGCTCCGACGATCCAGCCTATGCCACCGTCGTGGCGAGGACACTCATGGACGTCTACATCGAGCGCCACAGTGAGATATTCAGTGATACAAGCGCCACGTTTTTCGAGGCGCGCTTCAAGGAAACCGAGCAGGAGCTCGGGCTGTTGCGGGAACGCATCGCGCGCGAGACCGATCGTGCGCAGATCCAGGGCATGACGCTGCAGAAGGAGGCCCTGGAAACGACATACCGCTTCTATCGCGAGCGGTGGGACCGGGCCACGGCGGACGCGGGCGGCGAGCTTTCGCTCTCCAACATCCGCGCCGTCGACTATCCGTCCCTCCCCGTGCGGCGCGATCACTCGAGGCTCTTCGTGATTGTCATCGCGTTCGCCGCCAGCCTCGTGTTCGCCTTCGCGGTCGGGCTGATCTGGCATTACTTCGATCACACCGTGTACGACCCGCGCGATATGGCCGCCCACCTGAACGTCCCGGTTATGGGTTCGGTTCGTCGTTCGCGCGAGGCCGGCCATATCCCCCAATAACCAACCGCCCTCAGACCGGACCGGGATGGAAGCAACCGTTCGATGGCTGGACGAGCAATCCTGGGACGGGGCTTTTGAACGTCACTGGACCCACCTGATCGACCTCTGCCCCACGGCGTCCATCTTTCAGACTCCGGAATGGGTCTCCACGTGGTGGAAGCACATCGGGAGCGGGCGGCTTGTTTTCCTGGCCGTTTTTCAGGGCGAGCGCCTAACCTGTCTGGCGCCCTTCGTTTTGAAAAGCGAAAGCCGGTTTGGAATCCCGTTCACCGTGCTCGCGCTCGCCGGTGAGCCGATGGCGGATCGTCTTGGAATTCTTTTCGATCCCTCCGCAACGGATGGTCTGCGCGCGGGAGTGCGGGCCGTCGTGGAGCGCTCACGATCGGTTGATCTCACCCGCCTGGCGGAGGTGACCATGGATGGGCCGGAGGAAGAAGCATTGCTCGATGAGGCACGGCGGGCTCGCGTGCCCGTGACGCGTCGCGCGTGGTCCCGATCCCCGGTGTTCCGTCTGGACCGACCGTGGGAGGAGATCGAGCGCGGCTACCCGCGCGCGCTCCGCACCCGCCTGAGTCGGGCGCGCAGCAAGCAGAAACAGGCCGGAGGGCTGCTGTTCCGACGCTGGCAGCCGCAGCCGAACGAACTCGGTCCCTTGCTGGCGGAACTGCGCGCGCTCGAAGACCGGAGCTGGAAGGGCGCATCCCGGATCGGCATCTTTTCGACCAAGGCATCTTGCGATTTCATCGGCGAACTGTCGGACAAGTTCGCGCGGCGGGGCTGGCTGGACGTGGCAACGCTCACGTTGGGTGGTGCTCTGGTGGCCTATCGATACGGGTTTCGATTCCGCGGTGTCTTTCTCGACTACAATCTCGCGCACGATCCCGCGCACACGCGCCTCGCCCCCGGCCGAACCCTCCTCGACGAAATCATCCGAGATTCGCACCGCATTGGCCTGACGGCGGTGGACGCGTCGCGTGGCCGGGTTCATCCGCCGCATCTGCTGGCGGACTGGACCGATGACTCGCGCTGGCACGGTCTGTTATTGCTGTTCGGCCCGAGCCTGCGCGGGCGCGCGATCTCGTCGATCGAACGGTTTGCAAAACCGCTCGCGCGGCGCCTGCTGCGCCGCAAAACCCGATCGAAAGCCAAGGTAGAAAACGACCGGTGATGACCGTGACACGCATCGGCAACATAGTCATGGGACTTCCCCTCGCTGGCGCTGTCGTCCTTCTGGCCCTGGCTTTCGCATCCCCCGCTCCCTTTGTCTTGATCGCCATCATCGGCCTCGCGGTCGGGATCGCGGTGGTGCTGCGCGCTCCCGTATGGGTGTTGCTCGCCAGCGTTGTGGCCGGCCCGACGCTGGGCGGATGGCTCGATTTCAGCGCCGGCGGGGCCATTCCCGCGGCCACCATCGACCGTGCGATGCTTCTCGCCGTGGTGGTTTACGCCGTGTTCATGGTCCTCGGCCGACACTGGAAGGTGCTGCCCGCAGGTCGGATCGAACTGGCCATGGCGGCTTTTATCGTCGTCGCCGCAACCTCGCTGGCCGTTCGCGGCGGATCTCTGCCGGATCGCGCCGAGTCCGGTCTCCGACTCGACGTCGTGTTTCTGGCCCAGTCGTACCTGGTGCCGTTCATGCTCTTCTTTCTCGGCAAGAACCTCGTGCGCGAGAGATACCTCAAGTGGATTCTCAGACTATACGCGGCGGTCGGGATCTTCATAGGGCTTGTAGCGATCCTGCAGTTCTTCACCGGCATCACGTGGTTCACGCCGTCGCGTTATAAGGTAATTCACGAGGGGCGAGCGGTCGGCACCCTGCACTCGGCTACCCACTTCGGAGTGGTGATGTCGGTGAGCTTGATTTCGGCCTTCACCATCCTGGTCGGGTCGAAGCGCGCGCTGGAGCGCAGGATGGCAGCCGGTGCGCTCGCGATCATGACGATAGGCCTGGCGCTCACCAAGACGCGGGCGGTATATCTGGGCTTGCTCGCGGCCATCGCGGCCATGGGCATCCTGATGCCGAGAACCCGGCGCGTCATACTCGTCGCGGCGCTGCTCGGACTCACGGCCCTCATTGCCACGTGGCCGGTCGTTTCGCAGTCGAGCTTTGTGCGCACCCGGCTGATGGACCCGGTACCGATCTACAACCGCATTGCGCTCTGGGGAACCGCGGCGAACATGGTTGTCCACAAGCCGGTGACCGGTTTCGGGTTCGGACAGCGCACCTATCGCGAGGAGCGATCGGAGTACCTGGTCAGGATCGGGGACGTCCCGCCGGACTACGCGTATTCCCTGGGCGCAACGCACAACGAGTACCTCAATATCCTCGTCACGACCGGGCTGCTCGGGTTCGTGCCGTTCGCCGCGATCCTGGTGATGTGCTGGCGCCGCGGAGTGCGTTCCTATCGGCAAAGAGACGGGGACTGGCTGTGGGAACGGGAGATCGCGTTCGTGGCGCTGGCCTCGCTCGCAACGTACGTGGCCAACGGGTTCTTCGAGGATCTATCCGCGTGCTGGTACGGCAGCAACATGATCTTCTTCCTCTTCGGCATTCTGGAGGGATGCGCCGTGCGTCGCGCGGCGGGCGACGCTGCCGCGGGTCCGCCGTCCCCGATCAGGCAAGCTCGCGCCTGATCCATCTCTCCAGGTTGGACACCACCCAGAGCGGGTACGGATTCCCAACCTTCCCGGAGATGAAGGCGTCGTAGTATGCGCGTACCGCGCCCCAGTCGACGTACTCGTCGCTGACGTGCTCCCGCTGCTCCAGCAGGGGTGAAAGCTCCCTCGCGTAGGCACCGCGCAGGAATGCGTTCAGCACCGGATGGAAATCCTTCTTTAAGTGCTGCGCCGCGATCTCCGGCGGAACGTAGGGCATGACCGCCTCCTTCTGCAGCATCCGCACTTCGCCGTGGCGGATCTTCCACTCGCGCGGCACCGCAAACATGAACTCCACCAACCGCACGTCGAGAAGCGGAAAGCGCGTGTCGATCGCCCAGCGGCTGCCGGCTACGTCGTGATAAGGCACCGCGCCGCCAAGGAGCTCGTAGTTGAATACGTCAAAGCAGTCCTGCTCGAAGACCGTCCGAAAGCGCGGCCGGTCCGGGTTGGGCAGCGCGTCGCCCACGCCGGTTCGCCGAGCCAGCGACGGCGTCATCCAGGCGGGTGGAAACGGGGTGGCCAGGCGCCCTCTCCGCGCGCTCTTCATCCAATAAGGCTCCAGGGGTGCGATGGCGTATGCGCGGAGCAACTTGCGCAGCGACGTGCGCAACCCCGTGTTCGGGTTGACCGGGTAGACACTCCGAACTTCCCCGCAGAGTTCTCTCCAGCGGAACTGGCGCAGCAGGTCCGCCAGGTAGTTCCGCCGTCCCATGAAAAGCTCATCCCCCCCCAACCCGCTAAGCAGGACATCCACGCCGCGCGCGCGGACATTCCGCTTCTTCTTCCACAAGAGGAGAACGCTGTCCTCGAGCGTGGGCCCGTCGTTCGCAACAATGAGGTCATCCGTTTCATCCAGGAAGTTCGGCGTCAGTACCTGCAGCGGGTGATGAACGGCGCCGGCAAAGCGCGTCACGACGTCGACGAGGTGCGGTTCGTCGGCTGCGTCCGAGCCGAAGTCGAAAGAGAACGTATCAACCGTCGTCTTCGATCCTGCTTCTCGCAGTAGGTGGGACAGAATGCAGACCACCGCCGATGAATCGAAGCCACCGCTCGAGGCCGCGCCTACCCGGTCGCCCTCCGGAATGCGAATGCGTACCGCGTCGACCAGGAGTTCCCTGCTTCGCTCCACGGCCTCTCCGAATGACCGCGCATCGCACCGGCGGTCCGGGTCAACCGCCCAGTACGGCCGCACGTCCACGCCGCGGCGCGAGACGACCAGCGTGTGGCCGGGCAGCAGCCTCGTGATGCCTCGATAGAACGTCCGATCGGACAAGAGGAGGTAGCGATTGCAGCTGAGGTAGTTGGCGATGCCGGTTTCATCCGGCGTCCGGCCTGCCTCGGTGTGCACCAGAATGGCCTTCACTTCCGACGCGAAGAGAACCGAGTCCGTGTCGATGCGGTAGAAAAGCGGCCGGGTCCCGACCTGGTCCCGGGCAAGAACCAACGTTTCGTTCTCCGTGTCGACGATCGCGCACGCGAAAGCACCGTTGAAGTGCGCGAACGCATCCACGCCCCACGCGACGAACGCGCGCAGCATAAGGGAAAGTATCGAGGGCGGTGGACCATCGAGCGCATCGATCCCGCGCAGATTCCTTTCGACCTCGTGCGCGTTGAAGATTCGCCCGCTGCACACGATCCGGTATCTTCCGGTGGAATCGGATAGCGGCTGGCCGCGCTCGCTGATCACGGGGCGTACAGCGTCCCGGCGATGCACGAGCCCGAACGCGCCTCCGGTCCAGGATTCATCCGCCCCGGGAGCCCGCGCCGCCAGCGTCCCCGACATGCGCGCGAGCGGCGCAGGATCGGGACGCGCTCCCCCGAACTCGAGAATGCCCGCGATGGCACCCATGTGCGTCAGTGCACCACCCGGCCGCCACCGCGCCGCCACACACGCACGGCCTCCGCGATGCGCGCCATATCATCCCGGTCCAGGTCCTGGTGAACCGGCAGCGCCACCGTGTTCTTCTTCAACTCCGCCTCAAACGGGAATTGCTGCATCGGAACGTCCGGGTGGGAGAAGGACCAGAAGTGCTTGGCGCGAATGTCGACGGCCGACAGGTGTCGCAGTAGCCCGCGGGGGTCGTCCACCAGGATGGGGAACATCAGCGGACAGCAGCCGTTCGGGAGCAGGGGGAGCAGTGCGCGGGCCCGGGAATCCGTCTCTATCCCCGCCAGCAGGGCCGAATAGTTCGAACGGCGGATGTCCGGGATGTCGCGCGACAAGGACGCGCGGAGCATCAGGCGCGCGGGCGTCGAAATACGCCAGTCGACACGCTCGCGCCTGAACCCGATCAGATCCATGCCCTCCTTGCTCTCCACATGCGGCACGCTCGCTTGCGACTTCACCCGCCTCGCCAGCGGGTCGAGCACACTCTGGCGCAGGAAGCGGCCGGCTCCGCGCGACTTCTGCTCGACGGCCTGCTCGAAGAGGTAACGGGCCTTTCCGGCGACCGGGAACAGTTCCGGCCGTCGGCCGCGATCCGGTGCAGAAGGCACGGAAGCATCCAGTACCAGCGCGCCGCCGTCCGGAACGGCCAGGCTCTTGGTGAAACTGAAGACGGAGGCGTTCCCCAGCGATCCCAGCTCTCGGCCCCCGGGGTCGCGCGAGTAGAGACCGTGGGCGTTATCCTCCATCACAACGAGATCACGCGCGCGCGCGAACGCGAGGATGCTGTCCATGTCCTGCGCGAATCCGAAGTAGTGCGTTACGAACAACGCGCGAAGGGCGGATCCCCCGGCGCGACAAACGTGTTCGACGTGGTCAAGGTCCACCGATAGATCCGGCCTGACGCGGTAGTATTCGAGGCGCAACCCCGCACCCACCAGGGCGTCGATCTCCGAACCGCAGGCGTAGGCCGGGGCGAGCACCCTGTCCCCGGCCCGCAGTCCGATCGAGAGGCAACCCTGGACGATCGCCGTGCGCGCGCAATACCAGTATGAAGTTCGGGGATTTCCCAGCGGGAACGGCCGGGGACCGGGAGGCCGCAGGAAATCGGAGGGACGGGGCAGGGGCCCCGCCGAAATGATCTGTTTCATCGCTGCACGGCCGCCCGGGGTGTCGGCCTGAGTGACTGGAATCGCCAAACTGCATGGGCCGCAAGACCCAGCGCCCGCCCACTGTTCGAACGGTTGAACACGAGGAAGCGGGACATCCGGTGTGAAGCGCTGCCGAGCCGGCGCAGATACTCGTTTCTCCCGAGCAGCTCGATGCGTGCGATTCCGCTCGACGCAAGCTCCTCGAACGCACGGACCAGCAGCAAAAACCCCGGCGAACCTTCGCTCATCGAGATGTCATAGTTCACCTTGATCGCGTAGAAAACGTTCTCATGGATGAACCCGTAAAGGCTGGCCACCGGGACCTCGTTCAGGGTGAGATATCGCACCAGATGCGTCGCCGGGTCGGGGAACGTCCGGTACAGATTACGGCAGTACTCCACGAGACGGGCGTTGGTTGCAACGTCCCCTTCCTTCGCCATTCGCCAGCTCCTGTGGTCGATCGACTCCACGAGGTCGATAGCACCGGGCCCGGTCGCCGGCGCGCTCCGGTAGTCCAGCCGCCCCCCGTCCGTCAAGCAGCGCACCGCACGCTTGATGCTACGCCGGAAATTCGCGGACCTGGAGTCGATGTATCCCTGCCAGCCGTCGGCAAAGGAAACGTACGGCCTTTCCTCGCTCCCACGATCTATGACCCGCCCGCGCGCCGAGAGTGCGGCGATCAGAGCACGCCCCACCCGCGAATCGGCATCGATCCCCTCGGTCGAAAAACACCGCCACCCGGGCATGTCGTCGAATAGAAACGATACAAATCCTTCCACCGATCGCTCGACGTCGTCATCCGTCACGACCGCGGTGTCACCCAACGCGTACGGCCCGTGTATGAACCCAGCGCAGCGGACGCGAATCCCGGAGAGAACAACGTATCGCTCCTGGACGGGAAAAAGCCCGATTACTCTTCCGCGGTCATGAACCGTCACAAAACGCAGCCGATGTTCCGGGGGTGACACCCAGTCCAAGTTGCTCCAAAACCAGTCTCCCGACGTCGCGAGCCCCCGATTTCGTTCCGATCTCTCGCACATATCTCGCCAATGACCGGCGAGGGCTTCCCGCTCTCGGCGGGCATCGAGACACGTCGCGCGCGGATTCATTCGTGCGGGCCGGAAAACACGTCGGGGATCGGTTCGCTACCGGGAAAAGCAACGTATTTCACTGCAAGAGCTTATCATGCTATGCTCCGCCCGAACAAGTCTAGAGTGGCGCGCCGAATGCGCCGTTCCGATCCGACAACGTTTCCGAACTTGCAACTTCCATGATTGTCGAGGAAATCCGCGACCACGCCTCACTGCTGGCCATCCGGCCGGAATGGGCCGCGCTCGCCGAGCGCGTCTCCAGTCGCAATCCTTTCATAACCCCCCAGTTCATGCTGCCGTACCTGGACCACATCGGCACGAGGTACGACTGCCGCGTTCTCGTCGCACGGGAGAACGCCCGGATGATTGGACTCTCGCCCACGTTCATGCGCCGACGGCGCCGCCCGGGGCTTCGCATCCGACGGATTTCGTTTCCGACGCACGGCACGTCACCTCCGCTTGAAATCGTGGTCGAAGACGGTCGCGAGGACGTCATGGTGGCCTTCGTCGAGTACTGGAAAGCATCGCGCGATTGGGACTTGATAGAACTGCAGAACGTCCCCACCACCTCTTCCACCGAAGCCATGCTGCGAGCCGCCGTGTCCCCGGCCCGGCTGCTCCTCTCCAGCGTCCAGCACCGCACCAGCCTCTACGTGCCCATCGAGGGAACGTGGGACGACTACTGGAGATCGATTCCCAAGAAGTCCCGCGCCGCCGGCAAACGTGCATCGCGACTCTGCTCGGAGGCCGGCGAGTTGCAAGTCCTCTCGTATCCCGCCGATATCACCGACATCGGACAAGCGATCGCGTGGATCGTCGACATCACGCGCAGGAGCTGGAAGAGCGCGGATGACGCCGCCGCGCAAGATGACCGGATGGCGACCTTCCTGACGGAGCTCGCAGCCGGTGGTCTCCTCGACATCTGCTTTGTGACGATAAGCGGGCGCGCCGTCGCGTACCTGATCAATGTTCTCTACAAACGCCAGCTCAACGCGTATCACACCGCTTATGACCTCGAACACATGCCGCGTGGGCCGGCGGTCCTGCTCCTCCAGCACTCGATCAGCGAATGCTTTCGCAGGGGATATCCGATCTACGACCTGCTCGGAGAGCACCAGCTGCATGTCCGACGCTGGGCCTCGACGTACGTGCAGTACAGTGACCTCCGCATCACGCGGGACAAACCGGTGGCCCGGCTGCGCGCCGAGGTCTACTGCCGTCTCAGAGACTGGCGTGTGCGACGCGCGAGGCGTTTCACAGACGAACAGAAGATAGAGGCCAAGAACGCGGCGCGCGCGCAGCGTACCGGGATCGGCACAGAGCCACCCGACCCGGGTGCCGGCGGCGGAGCCGATACCGCGGAATGACGCCTCCGGTCATTTCGACTTGTCGGCGATCAGCGCGAAAGCGCGTGGCGTGCTCCGGTACAACTGCCCGAAGCGCTTCGCGTAGTTCGTGGACTCCGACGCGAGGCTCCTCGTCGCCTTCTCGATCGCGTCCTGCAGCCTCTTG
>Ga0210379_10000073_pt1 | contig 24140 bp, 50 predicted proteins | sample PLMedo_2_FD_155468 | JGI IMG/M metagenome (GOLD analysis project Ga0210379, IMG submission 155468) | Groundwater sediment microbial communities from an aquifer in East River, Colorado, USA - PLM4_32_coex redo | ecosystem: Environmental > Terrestrial > Soil > Riparian zone | place: USA: East... | reverse complement strand
ACAGCAGGCCACACAACTCAAAGACGATCTCCGCACCGCAATGAAACCCTTCATCGAAGCCTTTCACAAGGAGACCGGTGTGTTACCGCAACGGGTCTCTATACACGCGATTGATATATCTACGTTTGGGGATCTGAACCGTTATGTCCTCGGCGAAGTCTCTATTGAATTCAAATTATAACCGGAGGTGATGGCGATGGCGGTGAAGTTGTTCGAAGCACCGGCGATCGCGCGGTTGGAACACCAAGTGAATGAATTTCTCAAGACCCTTGACCCGAAAAACGTGCTCGATGTTACGTTCTATTTTCATTTGTATGGCAAGTACGCGGCCGTTCGGTTCAAGCTCTAAAGGAGATGATGATGGACAACCTACGAAAAGCCTTATTACAAGCACGTGATCTCAGACACACATTAGAACTGCTTTACATCGACCGGGCCAACCGACAACTACGCGCAAACGCGAAAGATCTCAATCACTTAGCTGAGCTCATTGAAATCTGTGCCTCTCATCCAGCTTTTGCTGATCAGAGTATGTTCTCGAAGAAAGGATACCGATAATGGAGAAGCCAATCTTTCGAATGGAACGCTCACTCATTGAAGCCACATCCCTGCACCGGCCAGATCCTTCCTGGATCTTCACCGATGCCGAAGGACACGTGCATCAATGGTTCACTGAAGGCAAACCGGCCATAGGTTACTCTGCTATGCAATCCTACTCGGTCCCCACGACCGTCTGGGAAAAGACCGGCGAAGAGTTCTACGAGGACGATGACGAGCCGCATGATGTCGGCCATTACATCTGCCGCATCTGCAAGCAAGAAATTCAACACGGCTTCTGTGCTGACACCAACACGCAATACGTTCCAGGCATCATTCGGTGCTACATCGATGATGTCTCAGTGAGCAAAGAAGAATACGAACGGAGGTACCGTGAATGGTCTTTCAACGAGTCCCGGAAAAGAAGTACAAGCTAAGAAACGGCACCATGGCCACGGAATACGAAGCTTGCCTGGAATCGATCCAGATGTGGAAAGTTAAACTCCAGGAAGCGGAAGACATGCTCGAATAACTCCAGCGACGCCTGACGCACGCGGAAGGGAGACCACCGGTATGATTGTTGAAGCACGGCTCATCAAGCGAAAAACCGATGACGGTCTGATGGAACTGGAGGATCACGTGCCATTGGGTCGTATTTATCGGGTGGATACGCATTCAAGGCGGGTCTGGAACTGCGTGCATATTCCCTCCGGCCGGGTACATGAGAAAGAAATGATTCAACTCTATCCCCATCAACCCTGCGGATGGTTGCCGGTTGAACTCCTTGAACTGCTAGGTGCACCATGAAGGTCATTGGCGTCATCGGCTCCCGGAGACGAAATAACTTCGGATCGTATAAGAAGGTCTGTCGTGCCTTTCAAAAACTGATTCGGAAGTCCGTCACGACGGTCGTGTCCGGCGGATGCGATGCATGTGCAGACCAGATGGCGCCATTGCTCGCGAAGAAATATGGACTCCGACTTGTGGTCCATTATCCAAACTTCAAACGCTATGGCCGGTGTGCGACCTTCGTTCGCAATACTTCTGTCGCCATTGATGCCGATTATCTTATTGCTGCGCCAGCAGTGGACCATACCGGCGGAACGGAAGACACCATCAAAAAATTCCTCAAACGCAAGCCGAAGAAATGCCTCATACTCGTGTAGCCGTAAGCGGCATTTTCATGACTCTCAAAAATGGGGGGTAAATGGGTTTTGGCCTCACCCGGCTCTGCCTGCCAGGAGATTTCGGCTGTCGAATTCCTGAGCAAATTCACCAGTGCGGAAATTGCTAGGAAACTTGGTAATAATAAAGTGGAAAGTCCAGTAAATTCACCACTTTTCAATATGCCATTCACACCCCGTTCGAGACATACTTATAGGGTCGGACAGGGAGACAGTAGGAAGGGTAGACGCCCTAGCGCCCGAGTGGCCAAGCGGCAATGTCGTAATCCCCTTCAGGATCTCGCTGATCGCGGCAACTTTGACAACCAAATAGCGAGCGGCTTCCGGAAAGCCCAGCGACTGCGGTCGCTGCCAGACCCGGAGACCACCCCACCAATGGCTGCTCGCCTTCAACATCAATCACGCGGCCGAAATCGAATGCGTAGCACGCAATGTGCGGGCAGAAAGAAGTCAGGCGGTGATTGCAAGAGATGAGGACAGCGCAGCGGTGACAGCACTGCGTTGTAAATCCCCCATGGCATACCGCCATGGTTGGTTCCAAGGCCAAACAACAATGCGCAATCAAAAGTGGGAAGCCACACAGGTTCGTCTCATCGCTCGGCAGTTAAATGAACGCTATGCCGAAATCATGCGGCTCCGTCGCGCTGGGTTGCATCAGGAAGCCTTAAAAAAACTCGAAGCCATTCGGAAATCGTAACAGGAGGTCAATGTGACAATTAAAAAGTTCTATCGAGGCTCTGCGGTGTTCAAGTGTAATGTCTGCGGACGCGGCACGAGAGACACCGGTGTGCAATCGGCCGGTAATAAGATCTGTCCGCAGTGCTTCGAACTGGCCGGCATCGAGAACGAAATCAACGATGGGCACTCGACACTAGAGGAGTGTATTATTGAAATCGTATCTCTTGTAAGAGAGGTAAAAGAAAAGGGTGGCAACGTAGAAGACTGGACGGAAACATTTGCAATCAACCTGTGATGAGGACAAACGCATCCCCCTGCGTTTGTAAATCCCACGGCAGCAATTCCGCTGGCGTCCGGTTCCAAGGCCGGTTCGGGATTAACAAGGAGAGTAGCACAATGAAGAATGTCAAGAGCAACCGTGGTCGTGCGCAGTTCGCATTCATCAAGACCGTCGAGGCGCAGGCCGGCATTCAGGCTGTCGTGCTTGACGCGGTCAAGAAAGTGCGCAAGGGTTCGGTGGCCGACATCGCGGCCGCAGCCGTCAAGCTGGGACTTAAGAAGGTCACCAGCCAGAATCCACTAGTGCAGACGCATGTGCATCTGAATCGGCTGCGTGTGCTCAAGGCCGTGAAGCGCATCAAGGTGGCCGCGTAAGTGGACGCATTCGTACACCGGGTCGGGCAGGACAGCCCACTGCCCACCCTTCTTTAAGGAGATGAAGATGGCAAAGATGACCGCACATCAAATGCGAATGGCTCACGGCAAATCCAGACGGGAAGACCGGGAACGTCAACGCATCGACAAGGCGTTGGACCAGCTGGACGAAGCAGCGACAGAAATCTGCCACGTGCTCAGCACCACGACAACCGGGTTGACCGCAGTGGATAAAGACCGAATCATGTATGTGATTCGGAGCATCACTGATGTGTCGTATCTGTAAACGTTTCTTAGCATGATGGAGATGGAGATGACCAGACTACGCTGCGCTTCCCACAAAAATTCGACCATGTTTCCGGAAGGCTGCGCCACCTGTGTGCGCATTCGTTTGGAAGGACGCATCGTCAGTAAGACTGTTACCGCATTGCTCACGGCCGGATACAAACTCCGGGTCAACGACGGTGAATCTATTCGACCAGACCAACCTACGTCATCATCTGTCGCCATTCTCGAACAGATTATGGAAGTGGATGATGAATATCTCGAAGCCCACAAGGGCGGCAGCAAGGAACTGTCGTGGGTGCGATTCGTCTACGGCAACGATGGCTACGACGTCATCAACGATTACACCGTGGATCTGGAAGACGTGCTCAAATCGGTGAACGAGTACGCAGACCGGATGGGTGGCAACTAGCAGCATTCCGCTGCAACGGCTCGTAAACGAAACGATAAATTTTGGAGACATGATCATGACATTTGAATTATCGACGCATGAATATGAGATGGCGCACGGCAAGCTGCCACGTGGTCGTGGCTCGTGGGCGTTCTGTCCGCTCGAACGCTACAACGACACCAATTACCTGGACCACGTGATGTGGTTCAACGGCACGTATGCCGAAGCCAAAAAGCTGGCTCGGGCCTACTACCTGACGACCGACGCAGGACAGCGAGCGTTGGCCGGGAAGTCGGGCACCGTGGTGGTGTGCTCATGACCCGCCAGAACGCGAGACTCATGGCATACAAGCGAGCAGCGTCCGCTGGCCTGGACGACAGCTCGGCTGACACGATCGTGCACCGAGTCATGGAAATCTTTCACGAGGAGTTCACCAAACGCGAGTGGGAGAATTTCATTGATCTAGAGATTCAGCGACACACAGCACCGTAACTTTAAGGAGATGGCAATGATGATGGCGAACCGAAATCTCATTCAGAATCTGACGCTGGTGACCCAGACCCAAAAACAAACCGAGTATGCCGTTCAACATACGAAAACTGGACTGTGGGTTGGTGCATATTACACGTGGGTGGACAGTCCTGAGCACGCACTCCGGTTCGACTTCATGACCATGGCTCTGGCCCATGTGGTGGATATGAACTACACACCGGATGATTTCAAGGTGGAGGCAGTGTAACCATGGCTGATATCAAACTTCGAACCACGATCCAGAAGGAATACATGTGTAAGCTTTCAAAGCAAGAACTGATTGACCTTCTTAATCGGCACTCTTCATTGGCACATGTGCTCCCGTTCGATACCGTCATGACGATTGCCATTCCCTCTGGCGGGGACTACAGTGGTGTTGCACTGACACTGGACGAAGTCGGCGGTCTCTACCTGCGGTGGATAGAAACAGAGACGCGGTAAGAGAGGAGATGGAGATGAAGGTCGTTCGAAAAATCACCGTGCGCATTCGTCGGCCGGTGCACATCGTACTTGCTATGGTGCCCAGCAGTGAGAAGGGGAAGCCACCTTACAAGATCTGCCTGGACCGACATAACCTGGTCTTTTGCACCTGCAAGGGGTGGCGCTACAACGGCCACACCTGCCGGCATCTGACCGAATTCCGGCAATCCCTCGCCTCAGCACAGGAACAACTGTGATAGCCGATCGCCACTCGTGCAATCCTGCACAGTGATTTGTTAAGAGAGAAGGTTGACATGTTAGACATTTTCGTGCGTATCAAGAGCGTGGACATGGACGGCTACAACGGCCGGGACAATCATCCGACCAAGGAGATGGAAGGCCTGTTCGTACGCATCACGAATATGGATACCATTCCAGAAGGCACGGCCAACGAAGACATGGAAGGAGATCCGTCCTATCAGGTCTTCTCCGGCATCGTGGTGGACGCCAACGGTGAGGACGTGGAAGATGGTGAGATCACGTTGATCGATTATGAAATTGAAACGCTGAACAACATACCGGTGTTGTTCGGAAGGAAGGAACGATGAATTCAAGCGGCATCATTCATATCACGGTCAACGGCCATGGCCGCATCAGGACGTGGGACACCCCGGCCACAGCCTTATCTGGCAAAGAACCGGATGAAGTCGTGGTTCAGCTGTCTCTGACGGCTCCCCAGATGCGTGTCATCCTTCGAGCAGAGCAATTGGCTCGAGAGAAACAGAGGACTCATGGATAAACTCACCGCGCGAATTGAAGCGGCACTCAAACACCACAAGAAGATGGTGATTGCCAAGGTGCGATCCAAAAGCAACCCGACCGTCAAGCATTCGATTCGGCTTGCGGCCGATCATTCTGTGTACTGTACCTGCCAGGGATGGCAATACAGCAAGGAGAAACCGAAGACCTGTCGGCATATGGAACGTTGGAAGGCGGCCATGCGGCCGCAGGAGCTCTGACATGAAATACAAAACTAAAGCGAAGATTGATCGCTTCATTGGAGGCACAATTTTGTTCTTAGTGCTCCTTGGAGCAATGGGTGGGTTGGTGGCTATTTTGATAAGTGTGTTAGAGAAGTTAAGGTGAGTATCGAAGAGTCTGGGATCTGAGGCAGCGTCCCAAGTTCGAAAACCAGTAGGGTTTGAATTCTGATGCAACTTGAATTCAAGTTCCGAATTAGGAGAACATTATGAAGGCTGACAACCGCTCACGTATTTCAAAGCATCATATTCTTTATATTGAAAAACAGTTCCAGCGCAACCCAAAAAGCGTTCGACTGCCGCTGCCGGTCTCAGTGTTCTGCTATCGGATCACCGACACCTCATTTGGATTCCTACATCATAGCGACCGTGAGGCGGCCAGAGGGGAGCTCGTGAAGTTTGCCGACAGCAAGGGGTACAACCTGTCCTTCACGACCTACCGAGATGTCAATGGGCCCATTGCGGCTCAGGTTATTCTCTGGCATCGGGACAATACCGTTGTCCGTGGTGGGATGTCGATTCATCATGGTGGTGTGATCAAGGACCACCGACAGGGTACCATTCGCAACATGGTCTCCGGTAAACTGATCTAAGGAGGCCACATGTCCCGAGCGAAGGTCCGGAGAAAAATACGGGAGCACGCACGGCTGGCGCAGATGCTGCTGCCCCCTACGCCACGTGGGTGTCCGCCCTATACACGATTCTATTTCGAGTCGTACAAAGGTCAGTTGTTTCAGGCGTGCACAAACTCTCGTCATCGGCACTGTCCAAAGACGTCAGACCAGGGACACATTCACCGATACTGTCTCTGTCCCTGTCACCGAACCGACATGACGAAGCACGCGAAGAGAAAGATGTGGGAAGCAATAAAGAAAGAGATGCTGAAGCGGACACGAACCAAGTCTGCTTTTCCACGTGCAGTGAGGGTGGGCACGAAATCTGGGAAGAAGATATTCCGGTATGTGAAGGCACCGGAAAAGATCCCGGTTGGGATCATGTCTATCGTGCATTCAGCAATCAAGGAACTCAAGGAGGGCACGGTCGCCGATATCACGACTGAGGCCTTGTCCGGGGGTTTGGCCAAGGTCACCGGTCAAGACCCAACGACGCAAACTTCGATAATGCTGCATCGAATGTTGCAATCCGGTGTGGTGGAGGTCATATGAAACTATCTACGCATCATGTGTCATTTTTCTCTCGCACAACCTCAGGCCAGGTCAAGACCTGGTCATGCTGGATTGAAGAAGACGACATTACGGTTACGAGTTCATGGGGCATTAAGGGTGGCAAGATGCAGATGACCCGTGACACCATGACCTCACGGGGGAAAAAAGGAACATTGGCATACAAATCGCCGAAGGTTGTTGCGCTGGAGGAGCATGTCCGTCAGGTGAAGAAGAAAGTGCGGGCAGGCTATGTGGAAGCCGAGACACGAACACAGGCCGTGCAACTGGAGAAGCTGAAGTCGGGTTTGGATTTTGATCATCTGCCCCGTTCCTTCGCACCGGCTAAACCCATCCGGGAAATCTCGCCAGCAGAGGCGGATCGGTTGGACCGGGAAGGTAAGCTGGCTATCCAGCGGAAACGGGACGGCATGCGGCACTACATTGTGGCTGGTAAGAATGGGCGCATTCGGGTCTACTCCAGGGGGATGGACGATCTGACCGCCTACTTCGAACGGTTCACCCAGGAGCTCACCTTGCCACCGGGTACCATCTTGGACGCGGAGTTTGTGGTGTCCACGTACAAAGGGGTGGACGACTTCAAGGCCGTGTCGGAAATCGTGCGGTCGAAGCCGGACCGAGCCAAGCGCACGATGGTGACGCATGAATTGAATCGACGTGACATTCGGTTCATGGTTTTCGATTTGTTATTCTATGACCGGCTCCCTACGTGGCAGCTCCCCTTCGAACAACGACGCAACGCCTTGGTCATTGCTTTGGAGAAGGCACACGAAGGACGTAAGGGTTGGACACAGTTCTGTCACGTGATCCCGATGTGGCAGTCGTCGAAGTCGTTGGCACACAATATCAAGAAGGTCCACAGCAAGGGATGGGAAGGCTTGGTGCTCTGGAGGAAGGACCAAGCCACGCAGGTGCACCTGAACGGTAGTCCGAAGCGGTGCAACTGTTACAAGTTCAAACCGATGCGTGAGGGAGACTTCGTCGCGACCGACTTTGAATACGGTAAAGGCCGGAACAGCAAGGTGGTTGGTGCCTTGAATCTATCTGCATATGACAAGACCGGAATTCGGAATTCGGTTCACCTAGTGTCGCTTGGTAATGTGGGAACCGGCTTCGATGACGTCACACGGAAGGCTGCGCTCAAATGGACGTATCCATGTGTGGTGGAAGTGAAGTACGAGAAGATGTCCGAAACAGGATTACGATTTCCGTCCTTTCTCAGAAAGCGAGATGACAAGAAACCAAGAGAGTGCATCTTATGAGTGAAAAGAAAAAACGATACAACCGACAATGGGCCAAGTCTGAAAAGGGGTTGGCATATCGACGTGAATGGGATAAACGAACGGGAGCTTCAACCCGTCGAAATGCTCGTCGATCATTCGCTAATATTTTCATGCTGCCGGAGTCACACCCGGATGTGCGAAGAGCCGCAGAAGAATCCGTGGCGAATCCCGTTAAGTTAGTCGTACCGGAAAAACGGAGAAAAAAGTCGATCAGAAAACGTTACGGCACCGGCAGACCGAAAGGCTCCAAATCCGTAAATAAGTTTGGGGGAGTTCATAAGCAGTGCCCATGTGAAAATAAAATGACGTGTAGACATTGCTGGTCTATGGCCTATACGCATTTGGGAAATACGGTTAAGAGACGGATTCCTAGAGACGCCTTAAGATCTCCGGGAACTTTGGAACGAGCACAGAGTATACGAGAGCAGATTGTATCAATGTTTATATGGGGTCGTAGGATTCCTAAACGGCTCACAGTTGGTCATCTGCTTCAGGAAGGAGAACGAAATGATCCAAATCTGAGAATGATAGTTGAACTCATTGTCCACCGTTACATTCGTCGTCAATGGCATGAAAAAAGGAGAGATGTGAAATGGCTTCAAGAAGCACGAAGACAACTGAAGGAAATAAGAACGTGGCTCAGGCATCCAACCCGAAGGCCAGAAGTCTCCAGGTCGCGTCACGTGGAATCGAATCAGCAAAAGATTTCGCACATTTCATGAGTGCCCTCATGACCGATCTGATCGAGGGAACGGTTGCTCCCCAGATCGGCAATGCCGCCTGCAATGCGGGAGGGAAGCTTTTGAAGATAGTCGAGATGGAAATCAAGTATGGGACGGTTCGATCTCCCAACAAAGGCCGGGAGCTTCTGTTGGCAAGAGGGATGAGAACACCGATCAAGGCATAATTTCATCGGGGGTGAGTGGGGACCAACCCGTTCACCCTTTTTTTAAAAGGAGACAGAACAATGGCAGCAAAGTCACTCGGTAAGAACGTGTCGTACACCCTGACTGGTTCGAAGCTCGTAATCGAGATCGACATCAGCAAGGAGTTCGGTGAATCCAAGTCCGGCAAAACAATCATCGTGGCCAGCACGGAAGGAAACAAGGCCATCGATGACGTGAAGATCGGCATCAATGTGTACAAATATCCGGATGCAAAGCCTGCCAAAAAGAAGTAGGCCGTGACCAACGAATGGTGGCACGATTATCTTCGTCGTGTGGACCAACAGGGATGGACGGGTCCGTCATGGAGATGGCCCACCAGCAGTCATCCTAAAAGGAGGTTTAGTCGAATGGATTGCAACATCTGCGGTCGGCCTGTGATCGTTGAACATCTCGAGACAAAACCGGAAATGGTTCACTGTGAACCGTGCGCAGCGCATCGAGCAGAGAAATGTTGGCCACGATGTACGGCGTGTCGTATCGTGGCCATGACCGGCTATAACATGGGTCAAGTTCGACGGTTGAACGCTGACGAGATAATGTGCGTGATGTGGCACTTTGAGAAGACCGATATCGTATGGCAGTCAGTGGACGGTCATCAACTAACGATAGTGTCACCCGAGATCTCTATTGAGGCCTATGGCCTTATGGTTGACGAGAAAGGTTGGTGCAAACGACGACATTAAATCGGGGAGGCTTAACTTGCTGTGCCGACGGGATTTACTAAACGCGGCCGTTCGGAGCGATAATCTCCCGGCTCGAACGGCAACGAAGATGGTGGCGACGATGGAGGCGGACACGAACTCTCATGAAAATTCGATTGCGTCGTACGGCGCAGCGACCAATCCGCCTGTCTCTGACCTTTCACAAAAGGAGGAAATCAACACCAGATCGCGAGCTGTACATGCGTCCCATTCGCCCGGTGCGCATGGGCTCGGTCAATACGGAGTGGGCCACCGATGGATGGTATCGGCAGGGAGTGCCGCTAAACAATTCACTGCTACTGGTGCTGCAATGTGGGCACATCGAGTTGGTTCCCAAACATCCGCCCAAGCTTCGCAAGCTGGTCTATTGCCCAATGTGTTTCATGCTCTGGACCGAGCGGATGGAGATCGACGCAGTCTCGAAAGCGAACATTCGGAAACGTCAACAACAACGCGCTCAACAACAAGAGGAGTTAGATGACATGGCGAAGAAAAAGTCGGTGAAGAAGTCAGCGTCGTCAGATGATCGTCGTGGTCGCAAGGTGTTTGAGTTCGTGAAGGTCGCCAAGAACGTCGAAGACGGCACCATCATGGGCATCGTGCACAAGGCGGTTCAGAAGGTCAAGTCCGGGACCGTCGCCGAGATCACCGAAGCCGCAATCAAGGGTGGGCTCAAGGATGTCACTGGTCAGGACCCGTTAGTCCAGACCGGTGTCATGCTCAACCGTTTGAAGAGCATGGGCTCGGTCAAGAAGGTCTCGCCTGAGAAGCCGGAGAAGACCGGTGGCAAGAAGATCACCCTCAAACTGAAACGCAAGAAGTAAGTCAACGCAGGGATCATTCATGTCCCGAAAAAAGCGGCATCCTCACGTGAGACGAGAACCCCGTCCGCGCGGGATGCCGCTTGCCTTGTTCATGGATGATCCTCCGATGGCGAGTAGTTCAGTGGCAGAACGTCCGGCTGTTAACCGGAAGGTCGGTGGTTCGAATCCACCCTCGCCAGCCACTGCTCGTATTTTAAAATGGACTCGTCGAACGGTCTGTCGATGGCCAGAAAGTAAATGATGCCTAAGCGAATGGTCGGCACGGTCGCAGGGGTGAACCGTGATAAAGGATTTTTCTTCATCTGCGGTGATGAGGATGGTCGGGACTACTTCGCGTGGGTCCGAGATCTACCTAACCATCGATCACTGAACACGCTCATACCGCAGAAGACCCGATTCGAATTCACTCCAGAAGAGCGGCCGAAGGGTCCGGCTGCCTCAAACCTTGTTGCACTCGAAGACATCGGAGAGACTTCGAGTCAGCCAGAAGACCCCACCGCACGGAGACTCGGATTAGGAAAGGAGAGAAAGTCATGATGCGCAAGATAGCGTTGTTCAGCCTGTTAGCGTTCGTCATTCCGTCAGCACCAGCGTTCTGTCAAACGAAGGTCTACACCAACGCCGATCTCGGTGGCCGTGTGACGTGGACAGCACCACCCCCGTCGGCGGAGACACTCGCGGGTCTGTCCGCTCGACAGTTCGTCTGGTATCCCACTTACGACGGTCCTACTTTCTATGTTGGACAGCAGCCGAAGAACATGTCGGGTCCGAAGCCACTGCCTGCCCGACGGCTGGACGGCTCCCTGATGTCGGATCCGCCAACGATTTACGGTCTGTCTCCATTCTATCCGTATCCATATCCCTATCCTTCTTATTCGTTCGGTTCGCAGCGATCGCAACATCATCATCGTCGGTAGGTCAGTGCGGAAAAAGTTTCTTCGGCATCAGGACGAGGCCATGCACTACGCCCGTCGGCGTAAATGTATCGGTCTGTTCCTCGACATGCGACTCGGCAAAACTCCCGTTGCTATCCGGTGGGCCCAAGAGCGGAAGCTGGCAAAGATGCTGGTCATCGCACCGCTGTCGGTCCTGCCGGGTATGCAGTGGGAGGATGAGATCAAGCAAGAAGGTGGTTGGCCGGTCTACATCTGGCCGAATGAACGAAAGGACATATGGCTTACGGCGGCATCATCCAACACTGTGGGATGGTATGGCATCAACTACGAAGCCGTTCGGTCTTGTCCAGAGATCCTCGACCTGGACTGGGACGGGATCATCCTCGACGAGTCCACCCGGATCCGCAACCCCAAAGCACAAATCACCAAACTGATTCTCCGCAATACGGACCACATCAAGTACCGTGCGATCCTCTCCGGTCTCCCCAACCCCGAGTCCCCGCTTGACCTATTCTGCCAGATGAAGTTCCTGCATGGTCAGTTCCTCGGCTACGAAAACTTCTGGGCCTTCCGCCAATCCAAATTCAATATGGTCGGCTACGAATGGTATCCCAGGAAGGGTGTCACCGACCAGATTAAACAGGAGATCCACAAGCAATGCTTCATCCGGTCACAGAAGCAAGTGGGCATGGGCAACAAGAAGGTCTTCGAGCGACGCTATGCCTATATGTCCTCCGTGCAGCGACGACTCCAGAAGGAGATTCAGAAGGACTTCACGGCCGGAACCAAGAGCACCAAGTGGGCACCAGTGCAGCAGACCTGGCTCGCGAGATTGGCTGGAGGCTTCACGCCGGATCTTGAACTGATTGCCGATGGCAAGATGAAACTGCTGAAACAGATCATCACCGAGGAGCGGTCAAAGGAACAGATCGTGGTGTGGTTCCGGTTCACGTCAGAGATCAAGGCCGCGTATACCATGTTGAAGAAGGCCGGGGTCACGTGCAAGATCATTCGCGGTAAGACTGACAAAAGGAAACGACCGATCATTCAGAAGAAATTTCATGCCGGCATCTACCGTGTGCTGCTGATGCAAGTCAAGGTTGGGCAGTATGGATTGAATCTCGCCTGTGCCAACACCGCCATCTATTACAGCAATGCGTGGGACCATGAGATACGATCTCAGAGTCAGCAGCGCATTGAGCACATGATGAAGAAGGTACCGCTTATCTATATCGATCTCGTGACCAGGGGTTCAGTGGATGAGGCCGTGCTCGATGCCTTACAAGAAAAGAAACGGGAATCCAAACGGTTCCTTCGAGCCGTCATGGAACGATTCACCGAGGGATTGCGACGTGCAGCATGAAAGAACTCTATGTCTGCCGGAATTGTTCGGAAATAGAACAACCGTCAGATGGAATGGCACCGGACCTGTGTAAGAAGTGTCTGGCCTGTAGCTGGGTCATCATCTCGTTAGACCCATGGGAGTTGATACGGCTACATCGGCCATCGGAACTTCGCCACATTTTATTGAAGTTGTTGGTTCGGCTGAAACATTGGTGAAAAGTTCATTGAGACGGCCGCGTGGAATGTGGCCACCGAGGACCCGTTGCCGAGGTATCAATGTCCGTGCAAAGGATGCAGGAACAAAACACCGTTCAAGCGATTCGTCTGTCAAGACTGTTTCATCAAGTGCAATGGTGAGAGTCACCGCCCACGGTTCGTTCGTATAAGGAGATGATGATGGTAGGAGAAGCATCGATGGCGCCTTGGCCCAGGTCTGAGATTTATGATCTGATCGAAACCGAACGACTTCGACAGAATCAATTAAAGGCCGATGGTCGGTTCAGATTCACTTGTGCCGACAAAGTCCTACCCAATGAAAGGAAATTGGCAATCATTGGGGAAGAATTCGGTGAAGTTTGTCGTGCATTGATTGAACAGCAGGGACTGGCCAATGATCTGCATCATGCCGAACTGAAAAAGGAACTGATACATGTTGCAGCTGTCGCTGTAGCATGGTTGGAGAGTTTGTCATGATCGGCGAACCGCGTGTTCACGGCAATGGATTCATTCAGGTGGATCTGACCTCAACACGCCGTCTTCATATTTGGGGTCATCCCGATATTCCTGCCCAACGTACTCCCACCCCTCTACATGATCACACGTTCGGATTCATTAGTCGGGTCCTTCTTGGAACCATGACCAATGTCAAGTACACTTTTAAGTCAAATCTTAACGGTGACTATGTAGTGCACAAGGTCCACGTGCGTGACCGCGAAGATACCGTGCTTCGACCTGTTGACGAACGAGGATGTTTGTTTGTGGAATCAGTTCGACATTGGTATTGTGGTCAGTCATATGAAATGTCTCCCGGTGAAATTCATTTCTCGCAACCACAAGGACTGTGTGCGACAATCATCGAGAAAGTGGGACTGACTTTGTCACAAGGTGGTCCATCACCACGAGTGTTCGTGCCAGTTGGTATAGAACCGGATAACACGTTTCATCGATACGACCTAACTTCAGATCGGCTGTGGGCAATCGTGGCGGATGTTCTTTACACTGCACCAATACGGTAAAGGAGATGATGATGACGCCAACACCTACGGGTGAAGATTCCTACAAGAGCATGAGACAAGCTAATCGATTAATCAACCGGCAAAAGTTCAATCTCGTTCATCCTCACCACACTCCAACAGAAGCCGGATATGCCGGTCTTCAGTTTGTCGGATATCAATTGGGTCAGCTGCTCAGCTTTGCCGATCAAGATATATCCGACAAGGTCGTGAATGATGGGGGCGGTTGGATGATTTGGTCTGGAAAAGGTGGTGTGGAAAACCGTGGGACCAAGGACAAACGTTACCTCGCATTCGATGCCAAGGAATGGAGGAGTGCATTCCAGTTGTTCGAGGTCATGAACAGTCACGGTCTTCTTATGGGTCAAGCCTGGAAACGACTCCTGTATTTTAAAGATGGGGTCTGGGGGTTTGAAATGAATCCACGTCCGGTTATCTCACTTGAAATCATATTCAACTTGGGCATCAATGCGCAGTTTACTATCCGTTGATCCCGGTCTCACCGGAACTGGATGGGCCTACTGGCTCCCTCCGTTCGACCGGCCAACCTTGATTGGTGTGGAGAAGACCGGTCAAGGAGAGTGGTGGGAACGAGCGCAGAGGATTGCCGGCAGGTTGGTGCAGTTGTGTGACGACAAGACCCGAGTGGTCTCGGAATTTACCGAATATCATGCGGCCGCCACGAGCAATATGGGCTGGCGCACCGGAGATCTCCAACGACTTACTTTCCTCTGTGGCGCCATTGCAGGCCGGGTCTACCCAAGGAAATTCTTACCCGTTACTACATCTGGGTGGAAAGGTCAGTTACCGAAGGACGTAGCTGCGAAGAGAGTGGAAGCGATCATTGGAAAGAAAGCCTGTCGTCAACTGGGTCTGCCGGAAATCAAACGTCGCGCTGACACACATGCCTGGGATGCCGTTGGAATTGGCTTGTGGGCATTAGATCGATTCAACTGATGGCGAATTATGATAAGGGTCCACGTCCATGGCTCAAAGGCAATAAGAGCCGAACCGGTCTATCTCGGCCGAAGGGTAGCGGCACGCGTTCACTTGACCCCTACGACAAAACCACAAACTTTACTTTCCGTATTCCAGTGAAGGAACTTAAACGATGGCACGCATTCAGTAAAGAGCTCGGCGTGAAGACCGGTTCAATGGTACGCAACGCAGTTCGTGACTACATTGAGGACACAACCAATGGCTAGAATTATTCCACTCGTCCCCGTCAGTGTTAAGGCCTACAACCCCGAACGTGATGGCGTGACATTCTCTTTGCTTCAGAAATTTAAGAACTGTAAGGAATTCGCTAGACTCTATCTGAAAGGATATAAACCAAAGTCCACTAGCATGGGCCAGGTCTTCGGGAGCATCACTCATTCTCTGTTTCAGAAAGTCTATGAGGATGTGCGAGCCGGGAAGCTGACCAAGCCTCCGAGCACGGACTACGTGAAGAAGCACGTGGCGGTAGTGGAGCAACAATGGCGCACGGATAATCCCAAGGCCGATGCCGAAACACTCGAACGTCTCGAGATCACCTGCATCATTGCCGAAGCCGTGCTACCTATGTACTTCAAGTTCTGGAACAAAGACTTCAAGGTCAAGTGGAATCCGCCAGAGACCGAATTCAAACAACCCTTCGCGGTGGAGCACCCCTTCACCCACAAGAAGATGCGCACCTTCCTCCGAGGCAAGATTGACGCCAGCTTCTATGAAGGTGGCAAGACCCGGCCGTGGCTTCACGAAACCAAAACCAAATCCCGGATCGGTGAAAGCGGAGAATCGAACCTCACGGACATTCTCCCGCATGAGATGCAGGTAGGCATCTATTTGCTCATGCTCCAGATCGCGCATGGCGGGAAGACTCCGGCCGGGTTACTGTATAACATCGTACGACGTCCCACAGTCAAGCCAAAGAAGAATGAAGACCTTCATACTTTCGCTCAACGCATTATTGCCGACGTGCGGAAGCGTCCAGAGTATTACTTCCTCCGGTTACGGATGACCGTAGACAAACAAGATCTGTTCGTGCGTCAACAGGAACTCGAAGACGTGGTCTCGGATTTCCTGTTGTGGTGGAAGGGAGAGACCGGACACTACAAGAACAGCGACTATTGCGAAAACAAATATGGGACGTGTTCCATGTTGCCAATCTGCGGCCGTGGTGACTTCAGCAAACACTATCGGACGCTAAGAATCTTTTCGGAACTGGAGGAAGCATGAGATTGAGTTTCGCTCACGTGGTCGTCATCGGCGGTGGATATGTGGGACAGCTAATTCAATTGGCGATGCCGTCGGCTCGCTTGTTGGACTGGCGGAAGACTCCACCGGCCAATCACATGGACACCAGGATGGGTCCACAGTATCTCTGGGAACCAATTCCACTCGTGGAGTCGTTTTCATTCCCAGTGACGACGTTGGTGGATAACCAACCGCCGACACCGGATTCGATCCTGACTTACAAGAAAAAGATCGGCAAAGAAGACGATGGCGGAGACTGGGGATTGCAGTTCCAACATCACTCCACGGGATGGCACAGCAAACTGCCGGTACCGAAAGTTGAGTACGGTCGTTTGGTCAAAGGGGTGGACCTGTCGGCTCACCAGCTATTGTTAGCAGATGATGTGTTCATTGACTATGACGTGCTCATCAACACCATCCCACTAGATTTCTTTTTGAAACTCTGTCTCATCCCTCCACTGGTTCACCATCCCTGGAAGAACAATCCCATCTTCATGGTCCGCGAAAAGCAATCGGCCGGGGTGGACGGTATGGTGCTGAACTATTTATCCAATCCGGACCAACCCTTCTACCGGGAAACCAAATCCGACGATCAGGTATTTTATGAAACACTGGACGTGGATTGCGTAGTAGGCGTTTCGCACACAAAGATTCTACCGGGGAAGATTCACCCACATCCAGAGAGTGAAGACGTGCTCCGGGCACTGAAACTCTTTGACGTACACTGCTTCGGCCGGTTCGCCACATGGCGACCAGATGAGCTCGCCCATGAAACCTGGAAACATATTACCGGATGGAGAGGGTCACTGTGAATCTCCGAGGCATGTTCGATGATCAGCGGGCATTCAATCAGCAAATCTGGGTTCCTCCGTCAGACTGGGTACCGATTGCGGGTATTGATGATCCGGTGGAAACGGCTCGGTTGATGGACCGGATCCGTCATTTGGCATTGGGTATGGTCGAAGAGACGCTAGAGTTTCTCCGTACCTACGAATGGAAATCTCATCGTCGGCACAAGGGCAAGTTACAAAATGTCGCTCACTCCCATGAAGAACTCGTGGACATGTTTAAGTACTGGTTGTCATTAGCGGACCTGGCCGACTTCCCTATTGACAACTTGGAAGATCTCTACTACGCCAAGAGTCGAGTGGTGCAATATCGATACCAGGAAGAATGGCTCAAGGAGATTGAGGGTCCTTGCGTGCTTGTGGACATCGACAATGTGTTGGCGGACTACATCACCGGCCTGTGCAAGTGGGCTCGAGAGTGGGGTCCACAAATATTAAGTCTGTCTATCTCCGACACGACCCGATTCTGTGGACGATTGGACTCACTCCAGCGAATGGGTTCTACGATCAATCATGAATCGGTCGGAGTGACGTACGCACAGTGGCAGACCGTGAAGCATAAATTTCGAACCTCTGGTGGCAAGCGGACCCTGCCGGTCTTTAAAGAAGCACGACCGTTTTTGAACTGGTGTCGTGAACGGGGATGGATGATCATCCTCGTGACCAGTCGACCGATTGACCGCTACCCTAATATCTTCACCGACACGGTCACATGGTTGCATGACAACCAGTTGCCGTTCGACTATCTATGGTGGGCCGATAACAAAGCCTTGCGGATGGAAGAATTCGAACATGCCTCACTGCAAGCACAGACGGTGTTCGCGGTGGATGATGATCACCGATTCATCGCACAGTATCGATCGAAAGGGGTGAAGGCCTATTGGCTGAATCGATTCGCTGAAGATTCGCAGATGTCAAACGATCCAACCACCGTGCGTTCGTTAACCTCGCTGATGGAGAAGGAGATGACAATATGAGTTACGAAGACGCAAAACATCGACCGCATGCAATCCATACCGGAGAGAAGCCGACCAATCCAATTGATATGGCACCGGATTCCCTCCGTGTGACACTCGACCGATGGGGACCGGTAGACAACCTGTTCACGTCGATGTATGACGCTCTGCAAGCGAATTGGGGTGAGCATCCTTCTCGATCGGTTAATCGAACAACGGTCGTTGGTCTAGCCGATGATCGTGTAAAAGAAAACGGTTTGTATGACACCGGTTGGGCCTACCTACACGACTACGAACGGGACTACGTGGAGTCCTGCTTCGCGGGTAAGACCCTTCAGCAAGTACTAGAAGGGGTCACGTTCGACTTCTGCATCGACGGCGTGAGCAGAGCGTTCACGCACCAGAACGTTCGCACCAGACTCGGAGCCGGGTTCATGCAGCACGGTGGCCGAGATAACGATTGGCGTCATAGGCATTGGACGATGCCTGAGACCATGCAACGGATGTGTGCGGCCTGGGAGCACAATCTCGGTGCGCGTGGACTTGTCTCATCCACCCTGGCCTCGAAATATCTCAAGTCCGGTGACGTGGGTGACGGACTGAAGCACTGCATCACGGATTGGAATCCGATCATCTACTACATGATGGGTCGCACCACACCGGATATGGCTAACGGGTCGGTGCAGCAGACCTTGAGCGAGGCCATCGCGGAGCACATCCAGAACGGCCGCGAGCTCTACGCGACCTTGGTCGATGCTGGCATTCCGTGGCAGGATGCCCGACGTGTGCTCTTCATGGGAATGCAGACCTACATTCATGATCAGTACAACTATCTCGCATTGGCCGGGGTGCTGGGCAACCGTCTGGAACATATCATGGATTGGGAATTCAACTGCGTCGCCCAACTCATGCTGCGTGAAGTAAAGATGAAGTGTCCGCCGTTATTATCTAAGTACCTCGGTAGTCACAGCGACAAAGCTAAGGCCGCGAAGTTTGCCGGTCTCGAGAGTTGGCCTCCGGACGGAAAGTATCCCAACCCCTACGAACGATGCAAGGTTTGCAATCATTCAAAGTCAAACCATTTCATTGATCAGGAAGATGGGATTGCAACTTGTGAAGTATGCCAACGAGGAAATACGGATCGAATGGACCCAACAAAACCTTTGGCAAAACCCCATCACATATATGAAGGTATTGATTCTCTATCTCGTCAGCATCGGGCAGAGCAGATGCCGTTCTTCGTACTCACTCCTGCAGCCATGGCCGGAGGTCCTATCGAATGGATTCGAACCAACGGTACCTACCCCCACGACAAGGTGAAATAAATGTCGTTTGCGTCACCAGATCCTAACGCAGCATTCCGGTATGCGCTAGGTTTACTTGATTCAGAAGGAGATGAGAGACATGGCGAAGATCGAAACAACCGTCCACGGACCGAAACCAAAACGAAATCCGCAAGACACCACGCTGCAAAACACCCGAGCCGCAAACACCCGGCTCGGCGATCTCGAACAACGCGTTCGTAAGCTTGAAAAGAAGATAAAGAAACTAAAACGCAAGAAGGGAGTTTGACATGGCGGTCGTAAAGCGGGAACCGGGTGGCGTCAAAAAGAAAAAGAAACGCCATGATGATGATGAGGAACCTCGGGAGAAGTTCAAGCTGTCAGATGAGATCACGGAACCGAGTGATCGTCTTGAGGACTACATCATCTTGCTGACCGGTGAGAAGAAGATCGGGAAGACCACACTGGCCAGTGAATTCAATACGGAGCGATCATACTTCCTCGCGACCGAGGTTGGCTACCGAGGTCTTCGCATTCGGAAGTCCGATATTGCGGATTGGCATACGGCCCGAGCCGCAGCCAAGGCCTTACAGAAGGCCGGAAAGAAATACGGTCCCATCATCGTGGACACCGTAGACAAACTGTATACGCTCTGCGAAGCCTACACCTGCGACAAATTAGCCATCAGTCATTTGTCCGATGAGGACTGGGGCAAAGGATATTCCGAATGCAGAAAGGAGTTCGACAAATTCATCACCACACTGTCTCAGATTGGGGTGGGTCTCATCCTCATCACACACACCGAGGAACGGGAAGTGAAGCGTCGCGGGGGTGGCACCTACGACCGAATCGTACCAACGATGTCCAAGCAGGCTCGGCAAGTTATCGAACCACTCGTGGACATCTGGACCTACTACATGTATGACGGTAACCGTCGGGTGCTCGTAATCCAGGGTGATGATCACATTTCGGCCGGACACCGATTGGTGGATCGGTTCCGCACACCGGCCGGAAAGCCGGTCCGTCAAATTGACATGGGCCGTTCCGCGAAACGGGCCTACAAGAATCTCGTGGCCGCGTTCAACAACGAGTATGAACCACCAGACGAGAATCGAGAGGAGGAGCCGAAGACGAAGAAGTTCAAAATCCGGAAATGAGCTACGGCATTCTGTCGAAGCTCCGGGACGAAGACAACATCGGATATCTAGAGGAGTCCACAGTGGCGAAGAAGCAAAGCGGGAAAGTCGATCTCGACAAACGTCTGGCACGAGCGTTCAAGAAGTGGGGCGATGTCAAAGACGAGATGAAGGCTGGTGGGTTCGAAGAGTTCGATGACGGCCGATATAAGGGACGGCTCGTCAAGACCGAGATCGGTGTATCGTCGAACGACCGGTTGCAGGTGGCGATGCACTGGAAGTTTCTATCTGGTGAATACAAAGGTAAGGAGAAGATCGCCTACCAGGGTATCGAGACCGAGGACAACCTGACCTACTTCGGCCGCGATCTCAACCGGCTTGGCTACGAGACGGATGAAGTTGAGTCGGCCGCAGATCTCAAAGACATTATCAAGGACTTGAACAAGGAGAAACCGAAAGCGAAGATCTCCCTCAAGACCAAGGGTGAGTTCCAGAATGTACGAATCCTCGCGGTGGAAGGTCAGGACGAGGACGAGGACGTGGATGACGAAGACGGTGATGAGGACGACGACACCGACACCAAAAAGAAAAAGAAATCGAAGTCCAAGAAGGACGACGATGACGAAGATGACTCGGATGACGATGACGAATCCGAGGACGATGATGATGAGGATGACGACGACAAGAAGAAAAAGAAGGTCGTCAAGAAAAAGAAGTCCAAGTCCGACGACGACGATGATGACGAAGAAGAGGAGGACGAGGACGAAGACGATTCCGATGACGAGGACGAAGACGACGAGGACGACAAGAAGAAGTCCAAGAAGAAAAAGTCCAATAAGTCGGATGACGATGAAGACGAAGACGAGGATGAAGACGAGGAGGACAGCGACGGTGAGAATGTCGAAGTCACCGTCGGCTCGGAGATCGTCTACAAGTACAAGGGCAAAAAGGTGAAGGGTACCGTGCTCGACATCTTCCCGAAGGACAACGAAGTCCGGGTGGAGAGCGACGAGAAGAAACGTCGCATCTCGTTCGACGACATCGTGGATGTCGAAGTGCCTGAAGAGCCGAAAAAGAAAAAGAAGGTCAAGAAGTAGTCGTTGCCGGTTCCCGCTTCCGACCACTCAGGGTCCACCCCTTGACAGGACCAATCTGAGATGGATTCGGAAGCGGGAACCCTCTATTTAAGGAGACTCTCCCATGCGCGCCATTGAGCAGATTGCGATCAAGACTCGCGACATTGCCAAGCGTATCAAGGACGTGGGACTCATGTATCCGTTCAACGGCCACATGACCCAGAATGCCGAAGAAACCAAATGGATCCTTGACCGGGTAAATGCTGTTAACATTTATCTGCATCCCAATTACAGCAAGGCTGCGGTTGGGTCTCAGTTTGCAGTGCAGTTGGCATTCAACTACGACATTATTCCTAACCGAGAACTCGAACTCATTCAACTACTGAACGGAGAAACCGTGCAGCTGATGCAGGGGGAACCGGGCGAAGGCCTGTCCCATCTCGGCTATCACATTCCCGATACAGACAGGCTGATTCAAGAGTTAGAATGGTGGAATGTGCTCGGCTACATAGTGGCTCAGGTCTCTGTGACGACGGACCATACCGGAACATCGAAGCGATATATGTATGCGTTCATCGACACACGTTCACAGATCGGCGCGTTCACCAAAGTGATTGCTAGAATGTCCTATTCACGTGAATTGGATAGCCTGGTAGGAGAGTACAGCCATGTCAACACCCTACGCCCTTAGTCCAAAGTACGCGGCCGTATTCGATCGACTCCGTATTCGTATGTTGCGATTGGCTGGGTATCCAATAGCGGGTGAACGATATGATGAACTCGGCAAACAGAACACGACCATCCACTGGGAATTCAAACTTATCCTCAGCGTGCTGGAAGAGATCGCGGCTCGGAAGGTAGACGGCTACGGTCCCTTCCGGTATGATGAAATCGAGGACAACTGGCGTTGGGAGATCCAGGCACTTTACCAAGACATCGAACGGAAATTCGGCCGATTGAAAACCCTCTGCCGTCCTAACCCAATCGGTCCAGAACAAGCCGACGAGATTTTAGAGTCACTTTCCGATCTGGCTGTCTACAGTGCTCGCGGTATCCAGATCATTGCTCGACTTGAAGGCATGAAGGAGAAGTCATGATGAGCATAGCGTTTTACGAACGACGGAATCATGAAGCCGCTCAAATCGCACTTGCACACGGATGTCATCCGAAATGGTCAGATTCGATGGACGCCTATTGTTGTGGATGCGAGAACTTGGAACATGCGTGTGATCAACAATGCTCGGTTATCACGAACGAATCTGCCATGAGAACGCCTCTGTCGCGAAGAAAAAAGGAGAAATCATGAACGTAGTAGTCACGGGAGCTAATAGCGGTCTTGGGCGTGCGTTGTGTACGGCCTTTCGGTCAAAGAGTCATATGGTGATCGGAACCACACATGACAATGTAGCGGCACGACGGGATCCAGAACTCGTTTATTTTGAAGCTGGACAAAAAGCTTCACCTATTCAAACATGCGTCTCGGAAATCCTATGCATGTTCGACACCATTGACGTGCTCATTAACAACGCAGGCACGAACGCCATCTGTCCATTCGAAGAATTGACGCCGGGGTTCATCCAACACATCATGGACGTGAACTTCATGACCGCAGTGTTCATGACCCAGAAGTTCCTTGATCATTTTAACAAGCCGGGTACTGTAGTCAATATTATTTCTGATGCTGCCTGGCGTCCCATGCGTCATTCACTCGCGTACAACTGTAGCAAGGCGGCATTGGATATGGCCACAAAACAGATGGCGCGTGAATTGACCAAGCCGCGAGACCTTAGCATCATCGGCATCCGTCCTGGTAAGATGACTGGGACCGGCATGTCCACCTACATCGATCAACGTGTGCAGGAGGTTCGGGGATGGACACCAGAGCAGGCAATGGAATACTTCCGCCAGAACAGTGTGAGCGGTCTCGAGTTGAATCCGACAGACGTTGCCGCATTTATCCTTGGGATTGTTACTGGTGGAATGGTACGCCATCTGTCGGGAGCCTGCATCGACTTAGTGGGATAACCTACCGGTCTCGCTGGATCATTCAACTGCGATGTGGTTGCACTTGGATCGACAATAAAAAAATTTCGTCATGTATAATCTGTGGAGAAACTAATGAGTCTTAAAGATGCTCACATTGTTATCAGTGAAGAACTTGATCGTGTCCAAAAGGAAATGTATACATCTGAGACGAGGACCCTAGAACTACGTCACCGAATGACATATCTCAGCGGCATCATCGTAACGCTTCGGGATGAGGTTTGTCGGCAATGCAAGGGATCCGGTAAGTATTGGCACGTTTACGATCAAGACGATATCAAACAAGAATCTTGCCCGACCTGCAAAGGAACGGGACTGCCGAACCGTGCTTAAACTTCCTCGTAACACCTTAATCTTCGACACGGAGACCACCGGCTTATGGCCGTGGCCATCCGCGTTTCGAAAGGAACGGGGGATCTACCCGGACCG
>Ga0210379_10000072_pt1 | contig 24146 bp, 27 predicted proteins | sample PLMedo_2_FD_155468 | JGI IMG/M metagenome (GOLD analysis project Ga0210379, IMG submission 155468) | Groundwater sediment microbial communities from an aquifer in East River, Colorado, USA - PLM4_32_coex redo | ecosystem: Environmental > Terrestrial > Soil > Riparian zone | place: USA: East... | reverse complement strand
CCTCCGCGTGCAGCTCCGAGGGGGCCTGCTCAAAGCGGAAGGTCTTCCCCACCTGCAGCCGGCGCCGGGTCATCCGGGGTTCCCCGTGCAGCTCACCCTTGCGGCGCGGTCCAGCGTTCGGTCCACTCGCGTACTCTCGGTCGATGGAGGTAGGCTCAGCAGTACCAGGAATGCGCGGCTGCTCAGGCGTCGCCGGGCGGCCACCCATCCGCGCGCCCTGACGAACCGGACCCTCCTGCGACACGGTGGGGCGGTCGATCAGCTCCGGCGGTGCTCCAGGCTCAGCCATTCCACGTGGAACGCCCTCACGCCTCAGCTGGAATTGCTTCGGGAGGAGGCGCGGCGGCCCTGGAGGCTCCTGGAGCGACGACTCCAGCTGCCCACCCAGACGCTCGACCAGCGGCGGAGGCCCACCACCTGCGACGATTGTGCGTCCTGGCGGGCCACCACCGGGAATGGTGTCGATCTGGTTTGGATCCGGTGTGAACTGTCCAGGCTCGAGCAGCCCCTGGGGTGGCGGCGGCGCGTAGGGGGTCGCCTCTAAGCCCGGCTGTATCGGTGGGACAGCCGTCGGGACGATCTTGCCGAGGGTCGCCAGCTGCTCCAGGTAATCCTTGGCCTGTAGGGCGGTATGGGCGTCCGACCGGGTGCCAGGCGCCGCATCAGGCCCGTACAGCCGGCGGAGCTCACCCAGCAGGCGCGCTTCCTCCTGCTGGTACATCTGGTCGGCCATCTGCGCCATGATCAGCTGATCGGCCGGTGACAGCGGGGACGGCGGGATGTCAGTCGGCAGCGCCCCGGTCGCATCCCCGAAGCTCGGCGCGCGGCCGCGGATGTTCGCGTACCCCTCGAAGGCACCATGTGTAGCCCCGCCGAACGCCCCGCCGAGGGCCATGCCGGTCGCGACGTCGGTGGCTGAAGGGGGGCCGCCGGTCTCGATATAGGAATGCCCTACGGTCCCTGCGCCACCGATGGCCGACCCGAACCCGACCTGTGACGCGGTGCGCCCCAGCATGGTCGCGCCGCGGGCTCCCGGGTTCAGTGCGCCCAGGGTCGCATCGAACAGCATCGCCCCCGGGGAGTACTCCTCGCGATTGCCGAAGTGCTTCTGATAGTACTGGCTCGCCGCCGACCCCAGCCCGCCACCCGTAAAACCACCAGCTGCCGTCCCCGCAGGCCCCATCGAGGACCCCAAGAGGGCCCCGCCGACGGTCGGGACAATGTTGAGGCCGGTCTCGATCGCCGTGTCCAGGAAGGAATGCTGCAGCGGGTAGGTCGGCAGCGGCTTCGGTGGCCCCGGCGGCATGTTCGCGGTGTAGTGCGGCAGGATCTCCGACCCGATGAGGAGGGGGTCGACCAGTGCGAACGTATCAGGGTCCTCGGTCTCGAGCGCCTTCATCAGCTCGGCGTCATCCAAGTCGTCGAACATGCGCGGGTGCTCATCGCGGTAGGCCCTGGCGACCTCCACTGGTGCGAACCCGCCCCGTCCGAGATTCAGACGATCCGGCATGCTACTGTCCTACAGGTCCTGCCCCACGCGCCCGAACCGGCCCGCTCGGCGGCGCGGGGGCTGGTGGATTCGGTGGTAGCGTCGGACGCACCGGGGGCCGCGCCGCTCCACCGCCCCGATTCTGCAGCGCCCGCTGGCGTACCCGCTCGGCCACCGTCCCACCCGTCGACCGCTCCCGGGCCGTCACCGGGGTCGAGGACTTGGCGGCGCGTACCAGGTCGTCATACGACTGATAGGGCAGCCCCTGTTGCTGCGCCTTCTCCCGGACGATCTGGTCGCGCTGCTGGGGCGACGGGGATCGCTTTAGCAGGTTGGAGGAGGTCTGCAGCTTCACGGTATCCTCGACTGCCGTGAGCAGGGCCTCCGCGTCCAGCTGCGTCTGCGACTTGACCGCCGAGGGTTCATCACCCAGGGCAGGCCCGGTGCCACCACCCCGGAGGATCGGTACCCGCTGCGCGACATCCGGGTTCATCGGATCCTGCGTCACGGTCGTCCCCGCGTACGCAGGTGGTGGGGTGAACTCGGAGGGAATGGCCATCGCACTGCCGTCCGCGCGCACCTGGATCTTGAGATACCCGGTTGGACTCCTCCCAGGCGGGAGTGCGAGACCGGGGTACTGTTGCTGTAGCTGGGCACGCTGCTCCGGGCTGTCCTCGACATAGGAACTAAGCCCCGCCCCAGCCCCAGCGGCTGACATCCGTACGAACTCGGCATCCGCCGGCACCGGAGACCCGTCTGGCCACGCGTACCGCCCGCTCGTATAGTCGAACGACACAGGATGCACCTTGCCGTCAGGAGTCTTGACCCCAAACGTCGGTGCCGCGAACTGCCGCTGATTCTGTGGCGCCCCCAGCATGCCCATGATCGTCCGCTGGATCTCCTCGCTAGATGCCCCGGCCTTGGTCAGCTGCTCGGTCGCGACCTGGATCTTGGTCTGCAGCGGCACGCGCGCCTGCATCTCGGCGATCTCCTCGGCCGTCGGCACCCCCGTCCCGCGACGCTTGTAGGGGGACTCAGGGGGAGGGGCGCCCAGCATCGCGCTTGTGTCACCGCCGCCGGTCGGCCCGAGCTGCGGTGGCATCATCGGATTCTCCACCCCACCCGGCGCGCGTCCACCTCCACCCCCAGGACCCATCCCCAACTCTGGAGGCGGTGGGGTTGGCAGCTCGCCTGCGGTGGGGGGTGCCTCGGGCGGGAGCTGCGTCCCGATCATCTGACTGCCGGGGCTGACCGGTGCGTTGGTCGACATTGCCGCACCGCCGGGGGTCGCTGGGGCCTGACCCGCAGGGCTCTCGTCCGGGACCATCTCATTCATGCGCGCAATGACCTGCGCCATGAAGGGATTCGATTCCTGTTCCCCCATGAACCCCTTGAAGCCTTTCTTCTTGCCGATCGGCTGCATCAGGCCCTGGAGGGCCAGCTCCTGCATCTGGGGGTCGCGGCTCGCGAGCAGGTGCCCGAACACGCGATCCGCCATCGCGCGGTTCTCCTGCTCCTTCTTGTAATTCTTGTCGGACTCGGCTTCCCGCCGCCCCTGGAAGCCCTCGATCAGACCGCTCCAGTAGCCGTTGGGCATGATTTACTCCCCCGCCGATCCGTAGCCTGTCGGTCCGTACAGGGACCCACCACCCCCACCGCCACCCTTCTTGCCCCACGGGATCAGCCCCGCGACATCGTAGAGGAGGTTCCCCCAGTTCTTCCCGCCCTCCTGCTCCTGCCCACGAATCTGCGACGCCTGGTTAAAGAGCCCGGAGTTGACATACGCCGCGTTACTGGCCGCATTGACCCCGGTGTTGGCGGCGTTCGCCCCCGCGCCGACCTGCGTCCCTCCAACTGACCCGGCCCCCTGGGCGGCCATCGCGCGGGCCGCCGGCAGCATCCCCGCCATCTGCCCGACCTTCTGGCGATCCAATTCGGCGACCGCATAGTCGCGCGAGCCCCCGCGCATCGTTCGCTTGGCTTTCCCCTCCGCGCCCTTGTAGAACTCCAGCGCCCCCTGCATCTCCGGCGCGAGGGACTCCCGCGCGGATTGCCGATTGCTGAGGATATTCTTGTAGTAGTCCCCGGCCGCCCCGAGGGTTTGCCCCCCGGCCTGGGTCATCTCCTGACCGGTCTTCATCAGCGGGGGTGCCATCCCGGCCAGCTGCGCGGCCGACTGTTGCGTACCGGCGGTGGCGGCCTTCTGCTCATTCGAGGGGCCGGAGAGCTTCTTCCCCAGGAGCGATCCGCCGATCATCGCACCGGCTTTGAGCGCGAAGGGAACTGCGGCTGCCATGACTAACCTCCTACCACCGCTTGCGCGGGCTCGAGCACGAGATAAAAGAGTTTCCCCGGGGCCTCATAGAAGCCCAGTCTGGTAGCATAGCTGACCATCCGCTCCAGGTTCTCCGCCTCGATCACACAGAAGGCCGAGGGCTCCTCGGTCGCCTCGACGATGCGCTGCAGTTCCCCGATCAACCCACCCGCCACCGCCGGAGACTTGCGCCAGTCCTCATGGATCCACAGCGGCTCGGTATGGAGCGCGTACCACACCACCCAGTACGCGACAATCTGGTCGTCCACCTCAACCACCGCGATGGACATCTCCTTGAGGCGGTCAGCGCGGACCTGCATCTCGGCGAGCGGCCCCCCGGCATCGATGGCCTTCTGGGTCTCATCAGGATCCAACGTACGCGCACGGATCGTCATACGACACTCACAATCAGTCCGTTCTGGACGGTCACAACGAAAGTCAGCGACGTATCAAACGAGGTGGTCGCCCCGCCTATGCCCTTGAACGCCTCTAGCTGCGCGCTCACGAATGCTCGGAGGAACGCCACCGTCACCGCATCCTGCTCGCTGGTCGGGTTGCCCACATTCACAACCCGCTGACTGTTGGCGTTGAGCGCCTGGGTGTTCCGGATAACCTCAGCCTCAAGGGTCTCAACCCGGTGGACCAGCGTGGAGATCTGGTCGAAGACCGCCTTGAGCGCCTTCTGCGCGTTGGCATCACTGACTTGCGAGAGATAGGCGTACCCAGCCACGCTTATTGCCCCCCAGGCGTTGCAGCGGCGATCGAGGCGTTCCCCATTGTACGTGCTGCGTCGAGATCATCATTCGAGGGGAGCCACGGGCACCACCGCGCGGCGCCGCTCGACCAATCCTCGACGTTGATCTCCGATTCCTCGCGATAGACATAGAACCCAGATGTAGAACTTAAAAGGTACTCGAACAGTTGCCCTTTGGCGGCGTTGAGGGGCACCCGGATCTTCTGCTTGGCGCCGGCCGTCGAGATCAGCGTGTAATTCGAGGTGTCCAGCGTTGCGCCGCTCAGCCCGAAGGTCGTGATCCGGAGGTTGACCGGGCCCGAGCTGCGAATCGATACGAACGCCTCGATCGGTTTCTGCCATCGTCCCTCCAACCCCAGGTGTGGCCGCTCCTGGGTCTGCCACCGCGTGATCGCGAGTGGCTCCTCATCAAAAATTGGCTGCCACCGATAGAACTTCCCGAAGGTCGAATCCGTGGCGCGCAGGCGGAAGAGGCGGCCTCTGAGCTTCGGGAAGCTAATGTGCTGGATGCCCCGCCCGGCAAAGGTCAGCGCGCGGCTATCCTGCACCAAGGCCTGATCGATGTCTACAACAACCGTCTTCGGACTGCCGAAGGTATCGGCCTCAATGAGATAGCCCTTCAGCCACTTGTCGGCGTAGGTCCCGAAATTCAGCCAGTTCGAATCCCAGCCGATCAGCCGCGGTGGCTCTGGGTCGGTGAGCCATTCCACCTTGTAGCGGATCCACGGGACGCAATCGCCGGTTGGTCGCAACCGCATCTGCTGGGCGAGCACCGAGCCGAAGGAGAAGGGGAGCTTGCGGCGGCCGTTCGCGTTGACGGTCAAGGTCGTCGCGGTAGCAATCGCGCCGTTGTTCACGGTGTACTCGACGACCACGGATCGATTTGTCCCGGCGGTGTCACAGGTGATGATTACCCCCCAGACATACCCCTCACCGCCAGGCAGCTCCTCCCAGGGTGTCGGCTGGTTGAAGGTGATCTCCGGCTGCATTTGCCGGCTCACCCCGACGCGATTGAATGAGACGGCCGAGCCGATGGTGCCGCCACTCCCACCCGCCACGGGGGCGACCCCGCTGAACTCCACCGCGACATTGCGCCCCCGCATTGGGGAGGTGCCGAAGGGCTCAAACTCGTATCGGCGGTTCCCGCTAATCCCGACCATCGTCTGGGCGGTGACCGTCACCAGTTCATTGTCGAGGAAGGCCTGCGCGGTGATCGTCGTCGTGCGCAGCTCGGCATCGATCACAATCTCACTCAGGAGCTTCTCGACACGCGGGTCGCCGTAGTCCGTTGCACCGGTACGGAACAGCCAGGGCACCCCTACCCCATCGTCTGAGGCCCCCTCATGGAGGTAGACCTGCCCGGTCGCATTCCCCCCGAGGAGCAACGACCCGGCTTCACCCTGCACTGGCTCTCCATACACTGTCGCGACCGGCTCACTAAACAGGTAGGCCCGCCACGCTTTGTCAAAGAAGTTGTAGATGAGCTGCCGATGCTCCCCGAGGCTGTCTCGGTAACTCAGCCACAGTTCGTCTCGATAGTAGGTGAGGTGCAGCTCGGTCGGGACGGTAAAGTCGATGGGGTGGTAGCCCCGCACGATCTCGCCTCGGAAGAGGGGACCGATCATCTCATCGGAGAGCCGCTCAGGGGGCCCACCAGAGGAGAGGCGCACGCCGAAGGGGCTGACGAACGCCACCCCGAAGGGGGTCACGCACATCGCCCAGCGGCCAACCAGCCCCTCGTTGCAGGCGGTCGGCTCGGTCGTCCAGGTGCCATCCGCGTTCAGGAGGATCGCGTACATCCGCGTACGCGAGAAGCAGAAGCCCTGAGAGGCAACCATGCCCCCGTTCATCAGCTCCTCGGAGGCGGCGCAGACATCCTCAAACTCAGTCGCCGGCCACGACTCCGGCATCCCCTGCTTCGATCGATAGAGGCGCCCCGGCTGATTAGGGTCGCCCAATGCGAACATGTACGACTCGACCAGGAAGAAGATCGGGACGATCTGATTGAGAATGGTCGCCCCGCTCGCATTGACTGAGGTGACGGGTTGATCGTTGTCGATCTCCAGACTCTCCTCGGTCGCCGCGGTTTCATCGGAGGTGTTGTCGAGGAGCGCCCCACCGTCAGTGGTGTTCTGGACGACGAAGAACCAATCCCCCGAGGTGATGGCCGACCCGCCCCGCCTGAACAGCTGTTGCCGCAGCCCCAACGCGGTCCCCCCAGAGGGCAGGGCGGCGTTCGGGATGACGTTGACCATCTGGCGCACCGGGTTGACCCAGGCGGACTCCGCCGTCACGGGGGAGGGGTTGCCCACCGCGCCGGTCTGAGTGTTGTAGTGGCGAACGCGGTAGTCGTAGGCCTGTGCGTCCGCCTCACTCGTATCCGGATTACCCCCGCCATCGACCGACCAGTCCGCGAAGGTGATGACGATCGCCTGATTCGTGTTCGTCTGAATGACGATGACGATGCCGGTGATGGTGGACCAGCTGGAGGCGCCGACCTGCGGCATGCCGACCCGCGCGAAGTCCCCCCGACGGAGGGGGATACCGAGGATGCCGAACTCGCCCCAGACATTCCTACCTGCGGGGAACGTCGGGGTGACTAGCCGCTTGTTCTCGGTGATGCCCCCGACGGTCTCCAAGGAAGCGCGAGGGTTGGCAACATTTGAATCCTGCTTGAACGCCTGCAGCAACTCATTCTGGCGGAGGTCCGCACTGGCGTCGAGCGAACTCACGGAGCGGTCGTGGAACGGGGTGAAGTCGTTGGGGCGGATCGCCTTGTACCAGGCTTGGGTGTTGTTGACGCTGTTGCCAGGAATGGCCCCGGCAGTGAAGGCCGAGCAGACGAAGTAGATTTTGATCTCCTCCAGGATCGAGGGGTCTGAGACATTGAGCCGGAGGTGGATCATGTCATCGTCGGTGATCGCGGTGCCGCCGAACGTCGAGAGGTCGAGGGTGCGCGCGATCGAGATGATCGAGTCGTACCCCACCCCCGCCGCTGCGCCTGCCGGGTTGGTGGTGACCTGCACCAGGAAGTCACCGGCCCCCAGGACATCGGCCGCGGTAGGTGCCCCTGTTGCGTTCGGGACCGCAGATCGATCCTGCCCAGCCGTCATCGTCCAGTTCGCCGCCGCCGAGGCCCCCGCCGGATCGGTCGCGTCGAAGTTAGAGATGACCTTCGTCAACTGCGCCTGCACGGTCGTCGAGATGATCGAGCCGGGGCGCAGGCCGATGCTGCTCACCGCGTTGGTGCGATCGACTTTGCGGTTGCGCGAGCGGTCACCGATGAACACGAAGGGCGCCCCACTGAGCGGCATGTTCACGCCGGCAAAGGTGAGGGGGTCGCCGCTATAGTTGGAATCGATCAGCGCCAGCCCGCCGGTCTGCCCACGATAGACCTTCGTCGTACTGCCCGCGAGCCGCGTGAAGGTCGTGGCGGCCGGGTCATTGAGGCGGAAGAGGGAGTGGATCCGCTCCGCCCCGGTGGTGGTCGCCAGCGCGGTCTGGCCCGGCCGGGTCATCAGCACGCTCCCGTACCGACTCAGCATGTTCACCGAGCGGGAGAGCTCCTGCGGATCGAGCGAGTCGATCGAGTCGACGAGGTTGAGCCCCTTCCGCCCAACGAGGTACATGGGCGTCTCGTACGCAGGCGTCGGAGAGTGGCCCGGCCAGGCCTGCACCTCGGAGGTGGGGCGATCAGGAATGGCCATCTACGAGCCTGTCCACCAGGTACGCACGCTCTGCATCAGACACCACACCCCGAACAACACGACGAGACAATAGACCAGGAACCCAATCCACCAGCCCCCCGGAATCGGTCCACGCGTCACAGGGCGAACCAGCCTTCCGTCGCCATGATCTTGGCCAGCTCTACCCCTTCCGTCCACCGCTCCTCACACGCCTGCGCCAGTACAGGATTCGCGGCCTGTCCGACCTTGGAGAACATCTCGGCCAGACACCCGTACTTGATCGTCGGCACAAATTCGTCGCTCACCGAGAAATTGATGCCACCCGCGGTCAGCGCGGCTCCCAGCGCCACGTAGAAGCGTTCCAGGGCGCTCCCCACGGCGGTCGGGATCGGCACGACATAGGTGGTTGTCGTGTTGCCGTCAACCTCGTAGTAGCCCCGCGGTGAGGCGGAGGAGGCGCCTGGCCAGGTCGGCAGGGCGTAGTCCAGCTCCTGCGCGTCCATCTTCGGCAGCTCATGGTAGAGCCCAGCGGTATTCTTGTACGCGATGAGGACGGTCGCGACCCAATCCGCGGGGTTCGGCTGGTCCGACTGTGCCAGCACAATGGGGGTCTCGAGGTGCGTCCAGAACAGCGCACAGGCAGCCAGGAAGCGGTTCTGACGCTGGTTGAGGTACCCCAGCACCTCGGCCTGTGTCCACATCGTCGAGGGCCAGGTGGCACCGCCGTCGCCCGCATTCTCAATCGTGACGCGCTGGATCTCGGAGAGGATCGTCTGATCGGTAATCGCCATCAGGCCCCCGCTCCCAGCGCCGCGCCGGGTGTCCCGTCGTCATCCTTGGGGCGCTTGGTCGCCTCGACGCGCTGCTGAGCATCCAGCCCCAGGACCCGACGGTAATATGACGAGGCGCGCATCTGATCGTTGCGCTCCAGGCAGCCGGCGAGGAAGGCCATGTGCTTCGGCTTCATCTGCTCCATGACCGAGGGCAGCTTGAAGCTCAGCACGTAGAGCGCCTCATCCAGGACCAGCTTGAGCTCCTCATCCCCGATATCGACGAATTGCCCATCGGCCGTCAGGACGGGGGTGAGCTTCACCGCCTCGAAGGTGAGGACGGTACCTCCCACCGCGTCGGTCGGCCAGATGGCGATGGCACTCAGGCCGACAGGGGCCCACTCCTGGATGGTCGTCGGGACCGGGCTGCCGGAGGCGGTTGTCTGGGTGCGCCAGTTCCGCTTCGAACGGTAGAGCTCAACGATACTCTTGCGCGTGAGGGCCTTGCCGACACGCGTCACCCGGGTGCGGTAGGTCAGTGTGCCTGGTACGACGACGAATGGAGTGTTGATGACCGTAGGGGCCGTCGCATTCCCTCTCCAGTACCCCGTGAACAGGTTGAATTGGCGGAGGCTCTCATTCAAGGCGTCATTCGCCTCGACCGTCGACCAGTACGGATCTCCGGTGTAGCGGTCCTGGAGGCGGGCCCGGAGCGTCGCGCGGGTCGTCGAGGTGTAGGCCACTAGAGCCGCACCACACAGCCGTGTCCGCCCCCACTGTCCGTCCCATTGAAGCCTGCGGGGCGACAGCCGCTCCCCCCGGCACTGTCAGAGCCGCCAAAAATAACCACGACACAGCCGGACCCCATTACTCCCGTCTCCTCCAGCGCCAGCACCGCTGCAGCAGCTGCCACCACGCGTGAAGAGAATCAGGCCAGGTACGCGACGGGAGGGGCTGGAGTGGCCGCGCCTCCAGCTGCTGTACCCGCGCGGTCAACAGAAACAATTCTGCCTTGAGCGCGACGAGCTCCGCGGCATAGTCGATCGTTACCGGTGGCTTGGCGACCAGATGGGAGCGGCGGGGTGGGAGGCTCACGGATGCGGCTGAGGGTATGAGTACCGGCGCCGGGATAGACGGGGGAAGTGGCACCACGATGGGAGCCTGCGCTACCGCTACAACGGATGGTCCCCCAGGTGCAGGCGGCGGGGTCCACAGCTGACGATCCCCGAGGTCGGCCGCATTCCCCACACTCAATCCAGGTACCGGCGCAAAGGCCATCAGGTTACCAGAATTGTCAGCAGGACCCCATCGGCGGCGGTGTCGGCATCAATAAACAGTTCGGAAAGATCCACCCCAGCCGGCGCGATCGTCAGTGAGATGCTGTACGAGGGGATTGAGTTTGTCGTCGGAATCGCGAGGACGGCGGATACGCCAGCCAACGTCGCGCGTACCATGCTAGCCGTTCCAATGTAGACCTTCCCGACATTCCCAGGCTTGGCCTGGAACAACGCCGCGTGACAGGTGAACCGCGCCGGATTCGAGTTAAGCCCGTCCACGCTGGGAGGTAGGGTCGCGGTGGCGCGAATCAGCACCCCTGGAGCCACGACAGAAATAGGACCGAGTACCACCAGCATCTACCAACTCCCTCTTCCTCCGAGTCCAGGATTGGGCGTGATCACCATCGACTCCACCGTCCCGAGGGTAATCCGATCCTCACCACTCGCGACCACGACGATCGGGGTGAGGGTGTTGCCGCCGTAGTTCCACGCCACCGCCACGCGCCAGATGAAGGGCTGGGCGGCGTTGGGGGTGACCCCTTTCCCGGCGCGCTTAATGTGTGCGACCGCCGCCCGCTTGGCCGCGGTGTCGATCGCCACTACGGCGCATTCCCTTCCGTCTCCTCGTAGACCCCACCCGCATCGGTGAGATCCTTCTCCCAGATGATCGTGCCGCCGTCATTCTTGAACTGCAGCTTGCTCGTGTTGCTGTCGACGACCAGCGCGTTGCGGAGGGCCTGATAGACCCGCCCCACCTTCTCCTGGACCGAGACGGTCGCCCCGGGGACCCCAGTCGGTTCTGCATAGGTGTCGACACTCAACCCGTCCACGACCTCCGCGTTGACCTGCGCGGGAGTCGCGCGGCTGCTGATGGTGGCGTCGAGGTTCGCAACCCGCGCGTCCCCGAGGGAGGTGAGGCCAGCGCCGGCTACCCCAATATCGTCGGTCTGCGCCTCAATCACGGCGATGTCCGCGCTAACCGAGGCCCCAGCCGGCACCCCCAACCGCGCGAAACCATCACCGGTCTGCGGAGTGTTGCCCGTGTAGGTCGTGAGGGTGTCGACTAGCACTACCCCCTGCACCTTGTTCGTCGCGGGGTCGTAGCCGTCGTCGGCGAAGTCCTTGAGATCGGTCAGGCTCTGCACGACCCCGCCGAGTCGCACCACATCAGCCGTGCCTACGTTCGCCGTCGTCGGCGCGGTCAGGAGTCCACCAATCGCACCGGGCAGCGCATCAGGAATGCTCAGGAGCGTGCCAGTGGGGGCAGCGACGTTGAAAAACTTCTTGAATCCGCCAGCGAGGAGCCCGACCGTTTCCGTCAGCGCAGTCGTCAGAATCTCCATGAGCGACGATTTCATGTTGCCGTTCGCGGTCAGCGCCGCGGGTAGTCTCGCCTGAATACCGTTGGTGCCGCCGATGATGTCTCCTGCTGTCTGCGCCGTACCCGCACCAGTCGGGCCGACCTTCACCGCCGTCGCATCTGCCAAGCCGGCTGCATCGATGACAAGGGTACGTCCTGCAGTGGCTGGACGGAGTGGGGATTGTGCCTCCAGCGAGAACTCCCCTACCACCTCTCCCACCTGTGAGACGCTATCGATCGTGCCGGTAGTGATCACGAGGGCGTAATTGCTGCCGGCCGCGTACCCATTCCCGCTCGTCGCGACCACACGAATGTTGTTCAACCCCGTCCGGGCATCAAAGTCGACCGTGAGCGTGATCCCTGCTGTCAACTCCGTCGTGCTGTTGTCTGGGTACGCAGAGATGACCGGCGTCCCCGCGAGGGTGAACGGAGCCCCCGTAGTGAATCGGCGTGACGTAAACTTAATATCGAAGGTCGTTCCGAGCGCATAGTCCCGCATCGCTTACGCTCCCGACGATAGGCCACCCCGGCCCGACAATCGGATTCCCCCACCACTCCCCGCAGGGTCGGCGTGCTGTGCGGCACCAACATCGAGGAAGCCCGTCGTCAACCCGACCGGGAACACCCCGAAGAGCCCAGCCGCTCGCGCCACTGCCCCACCCCCCGCGGTGGTGTTCAGCGAGAAATCACCCCCAGCCGCGTTGGTAAAGAATGAGGCGCTGCCGGTGATGAATCCGACGTTCTTTACACCGACAAGAGCCCCGAGACTGGTGTTCCCGGCCGTATTGTTGAATCCGGCACAGTTGAACAGAAAGACCGTACCAAAGGTGCTCAGCCACCCCCACCCGCTATTGCCCTCGGCGATACAATTGATGAACTGGACTTGATCGTCTGTCGTGCGATAGCCATCACGTCCATTCCCATAGCTGGCACAATTGGTCGCGACGCTGGCAGAATCCAGGCTGAACCCATCACTGGATGCCCCAGAATTACTGTAGGAGAGGCACCGAACGAAGGCGACACCTGTGCTTGTCGAGACGAGCCCGCTCACCGTATTAGAATACGCAACACACCCAACCAGCGGGGTGCTCGCGGAGGTGAAAGCAGCTTGAGAGGAGCACCCTGTGGCCGCACACGCTAGCAGCCCCGCTGCCACGGTAGAAAATCCATTATTAGTACAATTCTCCGCAGTGAGCTTGTAATAGACCCCAGAGCTAAACACAAAACCACGACTCGCGGTCAGCCCCGCTCCATCGACACGCAGATTGACGACACCCATCGGGGTCGTTGTTGAGGGGGTTGTCACGATAGTGAATGTCGAAATGCCACTCGCCTGTAGGAGAGGTGGGGTCCCGAGATCGCCGCGCACCGTCTGGTACCCCTCGCAATAGGTCCCCGTCGTCAGGGTCACACACCCGCCCGCGATATTGGCGGTTGCGCTCGTGATGGAGTACGTGCCTGCCTTTCCGTGTATGATCATCCCCGAGACGGTCGCATTCCCGCCGGCCTGCCCCGGACTTGCCAAGGCCCCCCCGATGTTCAGCGTCATCCCGGTCGAGGCTGCGATCGCCGCGTCGATGGTGATGCTTGTCGTGCTCGCCCGCGCTGTGACCTGACGCCACTGTGCCGCAATGGCACCGGTCCCCCCTTGGAAGTAGACAATGTTCCCGACGATGGTCGTCCCGAAGTTGGCCGTCACCGAGGTAATCGTGGTGGTACCCACCGCCACCGCGTCCGTCGTTGAGATATCCGATCCGACGGTATTCTTGGCGTCCTGCTGCGAATAATCCGTGCCAGCTGCTCCCGTGACGAACCCCCCACCGTTGGTGTCGTTCCCGGCCGTCCGGACTTCCCACACGCTATTTGCTGAAAGGGCCGAGAGGAGGACCCCTGACGCGGGATGATCCGGCCACGCCCATGCGCAGAGGAGGAGCCCGACTAACCCCGTCTGCACTAGGAGACGCCCCCAGGGAATCCGGACGGGTCCCGCACGCGTCTCCGTGGCGTGGCGCCACCACGCCACGCGGATCACACCGAGCTGTCGTGTACAGACCTTCACGACATTCCTAGGCGTCATCGCGCGAAGATAACTACAGATCACTGGAACACAGACGCGCGCCTCGACCGACTGTCCCCCCTGCCGAATACCGACCGCACAGATCGCGAGTACCACAGTCAGCCACGTCTGCACGTGTGGGGGGAGCAACTGACGCAGGAGGATCGTCTCGGTGATGACGTACTCTGCGATGTCGAGCGACTGAAAGATCTGACACCGCTCGCGCAGCGTCCGCCACCGTTGAACCCCGTGGGTCTTCGCGAGATTGACGATCTGTCGATCCGAGTAGGTCGCCCGCGCAATCTGCCAGTCGAGAAGGACTTGATGGCCTAGAGTGAGACTCCGACCGATCTGAGTAGTGATACCCGTCTCCAGCTCCACGCGCCGTACAGGGGTTAGCCTGTAGCGCACCGCCTCGATGGTGCGCATGGACGCGGCAAACTGGCGTACCATCTGCTGCCCACGACGACGACGGAGGGAGAACTCATGCACGCGGCTAGATCCGTTCAGGATTGACCGCAATCTTCATGGTCAGATTCAGATTTGCGTTAGTGTTCTGCTCCATGAAGGTGATGTACGCCCCCGCCAAGGTGATGAACGCGCGGACATCTTGATTGGTGATTGGGGTGCGCCCATCGATCGCAGACCCATCAACGAGGATCTCCACGTCATTGGGGAAGAGAGTCAGCCAATTCTCGGCCGTCGCCTCCGCTTGGTGGATCTTCAACAGCCCATAGAGCTGCCCGAAGCGATCCGCGTCCGGACGGATCTTCGCGTTGGCGATCAGGATCGCCTGCGGGTTGGTGTTCGGCATCGTCGTCTCCTACTGAGGGATCCCGAGGAAGTGGAGGGTCGATCCCGCCCCCGCGACCCAAAGATCCGAGAGCTTGATCGGCGCCCCGGTACGCGATGTTGCAAGTGTGACCGGCTGGAGGTCGGTCGAGTCGACCTTCGTCCCCCAGACGGTCGAGGTCGTCAGCGTGTCGTGCCCCAGAAAGGCATCCGCGGCGTCGGCCATCAGGAGCACCTGCTGGTAGGGGATGTCCGCCTTGGGATCGATCGCATTGCCCAGCGAGGCCCCGCCGTACGCATTGGAGAGCCGCTGCGCCGCGGCTGCCAGGACCAGCTGTCCACTCACGATCATGTCGGCCTACTTCCGGTCGACGGTGTTGCGGGAGCTGGTGATGTCCCAGGGCGCCTGTGAGCCGGCCGGGTTGCCCCCCTCGACCTCGATCGTGTAGGGTGGCTTCCCACCGAGGTCCGGGACCGGCGTGCATTCACCGCTCGGAGTCGGCACCACGGCCTCCGCGAAGGGGGAACTCACAATCCCATTGCTGCCCGGATCGCTGTCGAGCCCCCCGCCGATGCCATTCAGCCCGGTTCCACCGACGTCTGGGGTCGGCCACGCATCGCTGAAGGGGGACTGCCGAATACCGTTCTCATTGCTCATGACTAGGCTCCTTAGTAGTAATCCGCGAGGGTCGCATCTGATTGTCGCATGAGCGTCGTGTCCGCACTCAACGCCGCGAGCCCGAATTTGCTGAGGTCGGTCTGCACGAGGTCCATCAGATACGTATCATCATCCATCACGTCAAGGGACTTCGCCGCCGCGTCAAATTGATCCTCGAGCGTCTTGGCCAGGGTGAGGTTGAAGTAGGGATTCCGCTGCGTCGGAGTCCCCGGCCACTTCGCCGCTTCTGCCAAGGCGCCCTTCTGCAGCACGGAGGTCCAGGTCGCCAGCGCCCCCTTGAACTCGTCATCGTCCCCCAAGGTATCGGTACGCTTGAAATATTGGAGGATGTAGCTCCCCGCGGCGGTCGGGTAGGGCCACGCTTCGTAGGTCACCCGCCCGGCGAGGGAGGTGACCGTGGAGAGCCCAGCCGCCGCCAGCACCCGGAAGCGTGTATCGGCTGCGATCCGACCGGGGTCAAACAGGTCGAGACGGTCTTTGGAGATCCACCACGCGATCGGCCGCTGAATCGTCATGTCGGTGACCGTGTGAAACGAGCGGAAGTCCGCCGGCATGACCAGGTAGATGTCCCGGATCACCGCCGTCTGCGCACCCCCGGTCTCCGCAAAGCGCTGCGTCAGGGTCGCATTGCTGGCGTCGGTGACGACATCAATGGTGTAGATGGGGGTATTCGAGCCGACCCGGACCTGCCGCCCCACGTCGGTCGCCACAAACAGCGCCGCCGAGGTGATCGCGGTGAGGCCCTGCGTGAAGGTAATCGTGAGGGAGCGGCTAGCTAAGGTGGTGATCAGGGCGTCCGTACGGAGCCACGCCCAGTGTCGCCGACCGATCAGATCATCGTAGGAGGTCTGACACCACGACTGGACCAGGGATGGCGGTGCCGCCGGCACATGGAGCGCAATGAGCCTCCACAAGTCGCCAAACGTCTGAATAGCCATCCCTGATCCTCACCTCAGTCCCGCTGTGCGTCAGCCCTTGCCGTAGAACGTGAGCGTCCCTGCAAACCCGGAGAGGTCGACCGCCCCGGCCACTTCCGCTCCGGTGTTCGGGATGAACCACATGATCTTCTGTGCCGCGTAGTCGAAGAAGGGGATCCGGATCGCCGTCGAGACGGTCCCGCCGTTGTTGCCGATACGCCCCTCGACCGCGTAGACCTCACCCATCCCGAGGTCACCGGACGCATTCACGGGGTCACCCCCTGCGACATACGACGCCGGCCCGGTGTACCGCACTTGTCGCGCCAGCCGGTCGTTCATCCGCTCGCGAGCGGGGAATTTGGTTTCGTCGATATTCATAAGCGTCTCCTCTGCCCCTCAGTAGGACGCCACGGAGGAACCTCTCAGCTCCCCCATGACGCACCTCCTGTGTTTAGAGGACCTCCGGCACGTCGATGTCGACGATCGCCATCGCGGTGCCACCCTGGAGCGCGCCAGCCGTGCGCCCGATCGGTGGATACGTCGCCGCGGAACCGGCCGCCAGGACATCGGCCTTGGCATTGGTCGCCGAGGGGATCACGAAGTTACCGGCCGGCGTGACGTTCGCCACGACCACCGCGTCGATGAAGTTGACCTTGCCCTTGCCCTTGACCTGGATGCAGGTGAAGTTGCCCGGGGTCACGACATTCTTGAACACGCCCGCGACGCGCCCTCGCCCCAAGGTGGTCACCGTCGTGGTCACCACATAGTTGGCCTGATCCGCGAACCACGCGACCGCGCCGTCATAGGGCGCCACGGCCATCGTGGAATCGGTCTTGACCAGCTTGAATGACTTGGGGAGCCCCTCCTCCCCCGTCGCCAGCGTCTGCGAATCGACGGGGATCGTGCGCGGCGGGTTGATGTAGCTGAAGCGAATCCCCAGTTGCCCGGGGTACGCCAGGGTCGGCTCGTTCATCGCTTCCGGATCACCCCCCGGAATGAAGACGGGCTGACTGAACCAACTGTTCGGTGACATAGTGTCTCCTAGTTAAACGCGGTCAGCTCGTCCTACTTGCTAATGTTGTACAACCCGCGCTGTAGGCGTGGTGCCCGGCATGAGAAATTCCCGCCGAACAGGATCTGCCCGGCAACCATGTTGTCGTCGCGTGCGCCCTTGAATCCGGTGAAGCCGAACGCGAACTTCGGGGACTGGGCGATGTAGAAGCGGAGGTACGCGTCGTCGCCCTGGGGTCCGGGGTTCAACCACCAGAAGGTCTCGCCGTCGGTATCCAGGTAGTTCCCGAGGTCGGGGTCGTTCACACCGTCGGCGCCGGGCGCGTACTGGCTGACGACGATCTTGGACTGGTTGAACTTGAGGCCCGGCCAGTTGATCTCCGGGTCGACGACATCGACGATCTGGTGCGGGAGGAAGGTCTCCGAGATGTACCCCATGCCGCGGTTCGTGGTGACACCGATCGCCGGGTGCTCCGAGCCGATGCACGTACTCAGGTACGAGTGCTGGAGTGCCCTGAAGGACATCGAGGGGACCGAGGGGGTGATGAGGCCGACCGGGGAGTTGAGCGCCCCACCCACCGAGAGCCGGTCCTGACCACCGTAGGAGGTGAAGGTCGCGCCAGTCCAGGTGACATTGATGCCGTCTGTGAGAGCCTCTTCCAGGCCGTTGATCTCGGCCGACCGATCATCCCCCGGGAGGGCCTGGCCGTGGTGGAACATCGCGATCTCGAGGATGCCGGAGAGGGTGAGCGCTGCCTCAGCCATATCCGTCTTGACGATCGAGAACATCGCGTTGGGGCCCGTTTGTTCAACCTCGATATCCTCGAGGAACTCGGTGACGTTCACCTCATAGTACCTCGGTGTAAAGAGCATACCGGTCCGGGTCTGGCGCTTGGTGATGTTGAAGGTCGCCCCCTTCTTGTAGGCCCCGCCGCGCATGGGGGCGTACATGTAGTTTTCCTGAATCTGCGGCCCGATCCACTTCCGGGTAAAGCGGGTCTTCAGGTACGCGACCAAGGGGCCGGCGCGGAAGAAGTTGTCCACCACCCCCGGCATGATCGTCTTGGTCGTGACGGTGTTGACGTCGTCGAGCAGGATCGGCCCCATGAGGAGGGGCAGACCTGCCGCAGGCGCGACGCCGCTGGCCCAGAGCAGGAGGGCCATGCAGAGTGTCGTGAAGATCGGATTCGCGCGCACAAAGGTGAGCGCGCGTGCTAGATGTCGCATGATCCCTGTGTCCTGTTCTCCCTACCGTGTCGCGGGCGTCCCTGCGGCGCGTTCAGCCTGGAGGCGGTTGTAGTGCGCGGTGGCCGCGTCGACCACGTTGTCCTTCACCGCAGGCGTGAGTGCGTCCAGGGGCGACCCTGACCCAGCCCCGGTCGGGGGCGGATAGGGCATCTGGGCCTGAGACTCCGCGTACTTCCGTACCGCCTCGTCCGCGATGTGCTTGTCGTGGGCGGCGGTCGCGTCAGCACGGTGCTTGTCCAGGCGTTCCTTGTGTACCAGCTCGTACACGCCCGTGAGCCCGACTTCGGCGATCTTGGGGTGACGGAGGAGCGGCTCGAGATCCACGATCTCGTTGAACAGGGTGAAGTGGTTCCGGGTGATCGCCTGCTGATCCCGTGAGTACCCCAGGAACGACGCACGCTCGCCGCGCATGTGCTCCTCGAATTGCTCCGTCGTCATCCCGCCCGGCACCGGGTTGGGGTTCGGGTTCGGATTGGGGTTCGGGTTCGCGGGATCCACCTTCTCACCTTTCAGGACGCGGGCCCCCACCTCAATGGCGGCCTTGTTCTGGGTGTGCCACTTCGCCAAGTTGCCATGCCACTCTGTCAGGCCCCCTTCGCGTTGATCGAGCTCGGTCGCGCGTGTCGCGAGCTCCTCGCCATCGGTGCGGAGCTTCGCGAGCTGGCGGTCGATTTCGGCTTGGCCTTCGACCCCATTCCCGATCTCCGTCATCAGTGCTGGATTCGCCAGGAGTTTCTCTGCGGCCGCCTTCTGCTCCGGATCCGTGATCTTGCCGAGGAGGCCCTTGAAAAACGCGGTACCTGTGTCGATTCCCTTACCCATGATTCAATTGTCACCGTCTCTTCCCGGCCCGGGCTCCGCGGAATGCAGGGCCTTCCAGGAGGAAGCTCTTTACATGCTGCCGCTCGCGAAGCCGCCGCCCGGGAAATTCATCCCGGGGGATGCCGGCGAGCCTGTCTGCCCGCCCTTGATCACCAGCTTCGCCATCGTGCGCTGCAGGAGATCCTTCTGCAGGGCAAAGTCATTCGCCATGTCGGGGGCGATCGAGGCCATCGAGTCCAGCATCCCGTAGATGGTTTCGGCCCCCTGCATAATGCCGACGAGCACCTCCGGCGAGACCGCCCGGCCGGGGGTCCCTGCGGTGAGGGGCTGCGACATCTGCGCGAAGGAGGGCATCTGGGGCTGCTGACCTGGCTGTGGCATGGAGGCGTTGGCCATCACCGGAGAGGGGGGCGGTCCGTCGAGGACTTCCTGCCCCGCGCCGGGGGAGGTCATGCCACCCGCACCGGAGGCCTTGCGTTGGGGGAATCCTGACCCGGCCATTACCGCCTACTCCCTAGCTTGCGAATGGTGCGGTACCCCGAGACGATCTTCGCGCCTACGTCCTTATAGCTCGGCCGTGCGAGCCGCGGATCCTTCGTCCCCCGCGTGTTCGGGAGGTCGATGTCCGATTTGCGCATCGGCGGTCGATCCCCGAGGCGGTCTAGGAAGCTGCGTTCGTCGGGCATCAGCGACGCCTCCGGGGGGACCGGGACACCATGCGCGACTTCCCCCGCGGTGGAGGTTGTGGGCGCGAAATCGCGGGACCCTTGAGTGGCATCTCATCCTTCAGGGAGGAGAATTTGAGGGACTGATTGACCGTGGGGGCCTTGTGCATTACCGCCCTCCCGAGATCAGCGCCCGCTGCGCCGGGGACCGCTTCGTCGGCCGGGTGGTCTTGTGCGAGGCCATCGGGCGCATCGGTGACAGCTTGGAGAAGTCCGGATTATCCACGGTTGGGGGCGGGTTGGTATCGATCGCGCCGGTTGCGAAGTTGTAGCCGGCGAACGCACCCCGATTCGTGGGCGTCTTCCTGGCCATCTACCGCCTCCCTCGCATCGATCGCATCGATCGCCCCGTGGTCCGCTTGGCCTTGCGGTCGCGCGCAAACTCCTGGGGGGTGTGCGTCGCGCCGGTCTTCATATTCTTAGCCTCGACGACCTGGCCGCCCTTGAACGCCAGTCGCGTGTCGGTGCCTGTCTTGTAGCGGTAGCGCGCACCCTCAAGCGGCATGGACGACCTCTGTACGCGAAAAAAGGCCGACCCCCCGAAGGAATCGGCCTCGCACGTCTCGCCAGGACCAGCCAGCAGACGTCGTGGGCGCGTGATGCGCGGCTAGGGTGTACCAGATCGTTTCGGCTTGTCAAGGCCGCCGGCCGGCTGCCCATGACAGATGGCCAGTTTGACCGGCTGGCCGAGCGAGATCTGACGGGGGACCCCGTTGAGAAAATCGATCGTGACCGGGCCGGTGAAGCGTACGCGGTAGATCGCCTCCTGGAGCGCGGCGAACTCCAGCTGCTCGGCCGGCGGCAGATGAGCGAGCAGCTCGGCGATACGCTGATCCAAGGTCATGCTACACTGAGCGGGTGGTTGCACCCACTCCCCTCGATGGGCAACGCTTTGGACGGCTGATCGTGATCGATCGCGCCGAGAACGATCGCTTTGGCAAGGCGCGTTGGCGCTGTCGCTGCGACTGTGGGAACGAGATCACCACGCGCGCGAATACCCTGCGGAAGGGGGAGACCAAGAGCTGCGGCTGTCTGCATGCCGAGACGGTGAAGACGGCGCGGCGTACGCACGGACAGGCACGATCGCCCCTCTACCGGATCTGGTCGGTCATGAAGGGGCGTTGTTTGAATCCCTCCGATGCGAAGTACCAATGGTACGGTGGACGTGGAATCACCGTGTGTCAAACGTGGCAGGCGAGCTTTGAACAGTTCGCCACAGACATGGGGCCACGCCCGATCGGTGCAACCCTGGATCGGCGCGACAACAACGGTCCGTACAGCTCGACGAATTGTCGGTGGGCGACTCGACTGGAGCAAGGTCGAAACACACGGAAGAACTTTCGCGTAGTCTACGACGGACAGGCTCTGACACTGGGGGAATGGGCGGAAAAGACTAGCATTCCTGAATCTGCGTTGTATTACCGCATCCGACAAGCCGGATGGCCCGTTGCTGTCGCACTGACAACTCCCAGTCGTGGAAGACGTTGGAGTCCCAAGCGACAATTGACTACTTAGGACTTTCCGTGATAGTCTGTCGTGGTGCGCCAGTTTCATCCTTCTTTTCCTCTGATTTTGGGGCTTGCTGTCCTGAAGATTTCCGCCCGGCCGGGTTCTCTGTCATTCCAATGCCAAGAAGCTGTTGTGCTATAAGCCGCTCGGTCACCGTAATCGGGGTGCGGATCTCCAGGAACTGGCCCGGGCGCTGCGGGTCCGGAAGGAACTTGCCGGCCTGGAGGCCCATGAGCAGGACTGCCGGGTCGTCGGGCATCTGGAGCGGCGGGAGCGGGATCGGGGGTGGGGTCCCGATGTTCGGGGTTTCCAGGGATTCGTGGAGCGTCCAGAAGTCTAGGTAGCCCATGCGCGCCAGCTGGAAATTCATCATCTTCTTTTCCTGCGACGACATCGCCAGGATCGAGTTGGGGGCCACAGTGAAGATGAACATCTTGGCGAAGGCCTTGGCACGCGCGCTCCGTGCCTTGGAGCGATCCAGCTCAGGCTTATAGCCCGGGGTGGGTTGCGGTGTGGCGACCCCAGTCATCGGGTCGGGGGTCATCGTCTGCGCCTCCATCGCGGGGACCAGGGAGTCGGCGTCGAAATCGAAGTCTTCGAGCGCGAGGCCGGCGTCACCCAGGATGTTCATGCGGCGGGAGGAGGTCTGGAACTGGAAGATGTTGAACTTGTGCATCTGCGCGACGTCACGGAGGAAGGCCTCCACATTCCGACCCTCTTGCCTGAGCTCGGGGGTGAGGGCTTCGTAGTACTTCTGAATGGTGTCAGCCCCGGGCATCTGGCGGAGCTGCATGAGCTGCTGGAGATTCGCGACGCCGGTTTGCTCGTCGTGCTCGGTACAGAGCTGGCGATAGACCTCCAGGAGCAGCGAGAGTACCTGGGGGTTCGGGCCGTCGAGTTTCTTGTAGGGCTCGCGCGAGGGGCTGCCGAGCATGGAGATGCCGATCTTCTTCCCGGGGCGCTGGGGGTCGAACGCCTGCTGGAACGCGCGACTGACCGACTGCTTATCGAACTGGGTATCCGCGTTGGTCCACTGCTTAATCCCGAGGCGGAGGTCCTTCATCGAGTCGTTGATCGCGTCCTGAATGGGGATCGTGTCGTGGAGGAGTGAGAGGCCCAGGAAGCACCAGGGCACCGACCACAATTTGAGGCGTGAGAACGGATACATCGAGTGCCAGAAAGGGTTCGGGCCATCGTACAGGATCAGTTCTGGCGTGGAGACGATGAGGCGCTTCTGCGGGTAGAGGGGGCCGCCGGGTTCGACGACGTAGGACCAGTTGGCCGTGGGGTCCCCCATGACGATCGGCTTGTTGGTCAGGTTGCGCGTGAGGTCATTCAAGTAGGTGCGGTAGAGGACAACATCCCCCGGGCGGACCGGGCGCGCGGCGGGAATGGAGGCGAGGCCGGAGAGGGTGTCGGCCGCGGGGGTCTGGATACGCGCGACAATATGGCGGAAGCGGCTCATGATCGTGGTGAGGAGGTTGTCGGGCGCGGGGCGGAAGGCCGATTCGAACTCTTTGTATTTCGAGCGCATGGCGTTGATCGAATGGGCCTCCCGGAAGATGACCCCCTGCCAGAGCTGTGGGCTGGGGTCCGAGGAGGGGCGAATCGCGAGGGTGTCCCGGAAGTCCTTCGCGATGATCTTGTGATCGCCGGTCCCGAAGGAAGCCGAGGTGTCCCATTCGATGGCCAGATCCCCGGTGCCCCCTGCGAGGGCGTACTTGATACAGTCGCCGAGGGTGAGATCGGCCATCGCCTCGAGCCACCAGGCCACCGTCAGGCGGTTGAGGAGGTCGCCGTGGAAGCTGAAATTCGGGTCGGTCGCCCGGTAGCCGAACACGGGCTTGATATCGGTGAGGGCACTGACGTGGGCTTGGGTCGCCTTGCGGGACTTGTTGATCACCGCGAAGGGGAGGTACTGGAGGGTCAGCTGCGCGTTGTCGCGCTGTTCTCCAATGATGTAGCGCATCCCCTTGTCAGCCATCTCGAAGGCGGGATCCTGGCGGTTGATCAGGTCCCCTTCCTGGACGGCCTCGGTGATCCACCCCAGTACCCGGGGGTCGCCGCCGAGGCGGAGGCCATCGCTGGTAATCGGTGGGAGACCGTACAAACCCGAGGGGCTGAAGTCCATGATCTAACCTTTCAGGGCTGTTTTCGCGCGGCGCATGCCGGGGCCGAGGGGGATGGAGGGTTTCGTCTCGCCATGCCGGCGCACCGAGACTTTCGAGGATTTGGTGTGCGGGGTGCCGGAGTCGTACACCTGGTCGCCGATCTTGCCACGGTCCCCGAAGGCGGAGACCCCCATGTTGGAGGCCTCCTGGGTCCAGGCGCGGAAGCGGAGGGGTTCGCCTTCGCCGTTGCGGTAGCGCTGCTCGGATTCGCGCTCAACCGTGCGCAGCTTATGGAGGGAGTCGATCTCCACCGGACGGCCGTCGACATCGACCGAGAACTTCTGGAACCCCTTCCCGGTGCCGCCGTCGCTGCGGGCGTCCATCGCGAAGTCGCCGGGCTGGGGGGCGATCTCCAAGATGCCGCGGCAGAGCCCCCAGTACGTCGCCTCGGCAGACGGCACCGCCCCACAGATCGGCGGCCACCCGTCCCCACCGACATCGCGCAACCGGTATGTCACCAGGTGGAGGGTACCGCAGGTCGGGCACCGGTAATAGTTGGACGGCATCTACCTGGATCGCTCTACGAGGTCGAAGAACTGCTCATAGATCCGGGGGGCGGTCCGGTT
>Ga0210379_10000071_pt1 | contig 24215 bp, 16 predicted proteins | sample PLMedo_2_FD_155468 | JGI IMG/M metagenome (GOLD analysis project Ga0210379, IMG submission 155468) | Groundwater sediment microbial communities from an aquifer in East River, Colorado, USA - PLM4_32_coex redo | ecosystem: Environmental > Terrestrial > Soil > Riparian zone | place: USA: East... | reverse complement strand
CCGGCGTCGTTGTACATGCAGAGGAAGCCGCGATCGTCCCCGCCCGCCGCGACTCCCCCGCCGAAGTACTTCGCCGCGCTGTCGGGCGACAGCGTCTTCCCCGCCCGGATCGCCTGCTGCCAGAGATAGAGGTCGTGCGGCGTCGATTGCATCCCGCCGCTCCCCATGACCAGCCATGACGTCGGGCCCCAGTACTTCGGGATGTTGAGCTTGCCCACGGAGTCGCCGCCGTACCCGATGGCGAACGCGTCGTCGTCGAAGCGCGCGCCATCCTCGTGCAGCCCGGTGCGCGTCATCCCTGCCGGCGCGAAGAAGTGCTGCTGCAGGAACTCCCCGTACGGCTGGCCCGAAGCGAACTCGACGACCGCCGCGAGCAGCACCCAGGCGGAGTGCGAGTGGGCGCTTCCGGCGCCCGGTGGGAAGAGTAGCGACCGCTCCAGGATGCGCCGGATCGCGGTCGGGCGATCGATCCAGGTGAGATCGTAGTCCGCGTCCGTCCCGGCGATGTGGTGGAAGTTGGGGAGCCCGGAGCGCCCGGTCATGAGATGGTCGATCGTCATGGCGCGCTTGTCGGCCGGGACCTCGGTGAAGAACTTCCCGATCGAATCCGAGGTGCGGAGCTTTCCCATCTCCGCGAGCTTCAGGATGGCGGCCTTCGTGAAGTCGATCGGGACGGAGCCGATCGCGTAGATCGTCTCGTTCGTGTTCGGCCTGGCGCGCCCGCGATCGGCGAGCCCGTAGCTCTGGTGCAGCACGACCTTCCCCTCCCGCGCCACCAGCACGGTGCCGGAGAAGCCGTCCTTCGCCGCCGCCTCGAGCCGCTGGGAGAGCGAGTCCCAGGTGAACGGCGGCAGGTCGGGGGCACGCCTCGGGCTCTCCCGGGTCGGCTCCAGCGTCAGCGCGACGATCCGGTACGGCGCCTCCGGCTCCAGGCGGAACAGCACGCTCGTCTCCTCCGTCTCCTGGAGGAACGTCATCCGCGTTTCCTGGTCCTCGACGTCGAGGGTCACCCCCCCGAACTCCGCGCACGCCGCGCGTATCTTCCGCAGGTGCTCGAGCAGCGCGCCGGGAGCAAAGGAGTCGCGGTACTCCGGGACGAGCTGCTGGTCGATGAACTGCTGCAACGACGCCTCCCCGCCGCTTGCTATCAATCGCTCGATTGCCGCGCCCCGAACCTGGCGTGGGCGCGGTTGTCCTTCCTGGGCCGGGACGGTGCTTGCCGCGAGCGCCAGACACAACGACACCACGATTTCACGGTTCATCTCAGCTCCTTGTCAGCTGGCGAGAAGAGACTACTCGCGCACTCGCTCGTCCACCGCCTCGATCCGCAGCTTGCCATCCTCGAGGGTGACCGTGGCATGGATCCCCCGCTCACGCAGCCGGCGCTCGATCGCCTCGCGGCGCTGCTCCAGCGGCAGGGAGTCGAGGTCGGCGAACTCCATCAGATCGATCGCGACCGGCGGCTCGAGCTTCGCGGCCGGGCCGCTCAGCTCGCGGCTGGTCTCCGTTTCGAGCCGGCGCCCGCCGGGGCCTGTCGCCCGGATCGCGACGTCGGTGCGTCCGTCCTGGTGCTCGACGGTGACGAGAGAAGCGCTGAATCCAATCGCCTCGAGGCGGGCGGCGATCTCCCCCTCGATCTCGGGGGAGGAGCGCCCCCGCACCTCGATCAGGATCTGCACGAGCCGATCCGAGGCGAAGCCGTAGACGCTTCCGGACTCGCGGACGGTCCAGGGTGTGACGGCGACCTGAGCCTGCAGTCCGCTGCCGCGCAGGACGGCCGCGTACGCCGCCGCCGCCTCGCGGGCGTTCCGGGTCGAGCGTTCGTGGACGCGCGTGTGAAATGTGGTTCCGGCGCCGTCCGCCTCCACGCGCACGCCTTCGCCACCCACCCCGGCGCGCAGGCCGCGCGCGACCGCGGCGAGCGAGGGAGCGGGCAGATGTTCGCCCACCGACAAGGTGACGTCGTGCCCCGCCAGCGTCGGATAGGAGACCGGCACGAAGGCGAGCAGCACGGCGATTCCAGCCGCGGCGGCGGTCCATCCCCAGGCGGCCCAGCGGACGCGCGACGGGCGCCAGGGACGAGTGAGCAGTGCACCACGCAGCGAGCGCGTGGTCTGGAAGAACGACGGGAGGTCGCGCTCGGTCGCCGTGCGCAGCGCCTCGGCGTCGCGTGCCATCGCCGCGTCGATCGGGTCAGCCGGTTTGTTCATGGTTCTCGTCCTCCGCGTCGTCCCGGCGTGAACGCCCTTCCGGAGATGCGCTCCCGGCGCGCGCCGCACCTTCGAGCCGCTGGTAGATGCGCCTGAGCCGCGCGCGCCCCCGCGCCACCCGCGTCTTCACCGCCGTGACGGAGACCTGTTGCATCGCCGCGATCTCCGGCAGCGAGAAACCGTCGATCTCGTGGAGCACCGTGGCCTCGCGCTGCACGGCCGGGAGCCGGGAAAGAGCGCGTGTCATTCGTGCGGCCCCCTCCCGCTCCCGCGTCTCGCGATTGCCGTCCGCCCCGGGCGGGTCGTAGCCGCGCTCGAGCAGCGGCTCGAGGCGGACGAACTGCCTCCAGAACCCCCGGCGGCTGCGATTGCGATGGACCGAGAGCAGCACGGCGTAAAACCACGGCCCGAACCGGGCCGGGTCGCGCAGCCCGGGGAGCCGCTCGACCGCGCGCAGCAGCGCCTCCTGGAGCAGGTCGTCGCCGTCCGCGCACGACCCGGCCAGCCTGCGCGCCGTCAGCCGGGCGCGCTCGTGCAGCGGCTCGAGCAGCGCGAGAAACTGGGTCCAGTCGAGTGGTGGTTTCATCCCCGCCCCGGCGATGCGGCCGGCCTTTCACCGATCAAGACACCTGGCGAGCCGGAAAGGACGCAGGAGATTCGAGGATCGACCGGGGGATCAGCGGAAATCGGTAATCAGGACGACGTCGGTCTGGATCTCGCCGCGGGAGACGAGGATCTCCTTGCCATCGACGGACCAGTCAAACGCGAAAATCTGCCCCGTGGTGAAGTGGGTAATCGGGTGCGGCACCCCGCCGGCGAGAGACAGGCTCCAGAGGTTCCCGACGCCGTCCACCTCGTGTGCATAGATGACGGCATCCCCGGAAGGTGACCAGGCGAATGGTATTTCAGGAACGGCCTTCGGGCAGGCGAGAGTGCGCTCCGGCGCTCCCCCGCCAACCGGGAGCACCTGGAGCATCGGGCGTACGATCCCCTCCGACTCTTGCAGCTGCAGGATGAGCAACGACCTGCCGTCCGGCGAGAACGCCCCGTAGGTCGGCTGTTCTGCGACGCTTCGCAACTCTCCGCCGGGAAGCGTCATCATCCACAGTCCCGGCGCCTCCGACTTCCAGATCAGAATCGACGACGCATCCGGCGCCGCCGCGAAGACCGTTTCGCCGCCGCCGTGAGTCACCTGCGTGAGGTTTCCACCATCCGGGCCGACCTTCCACACGTGGGGCGCGTGCTGGTCATCCTCGACCGTGAAGAAGGCCACCCCCGTCCGGCGCGCCACACGGGGGAAACCCGCAGTTCTCCCCTCGGGGGACCAGCGCACCGGCTCTCCCTGCGCGGCGAGGTGCCAGATCCCACTCATGCCACCGCGCGCCGCGGTGTAGAGGACCGACCCCGACGGCAGCGCGGCGACGGTCGAGACTGCCTCCTCGTTGCTGTTCCCGAAGGTCCACTGCCGCTGGACCGCGCTGTCGGCCGCGGAGACGCTCCAGAGGTTCGCAGTGCGCCGCCTCTGACGCGTGGCGAGACGCTCGCCGTCGGCGTTGAGACTCAGTCCACTGTAGTCGTTGAGGTCATTGGTGATCTTGCGGGCCTCGCCCGCCGGGTATTCCACCAGCCACACCTGGCCCGGCGAGTTCTGCTCCGCCGCCACGACCGCAAGCCCCTTGCCGTCGGGAAGCCACGCGACGCTCCGAACGTTTCTCCACTCCCTGGAACCGATGGCGGTCTCCACCCCATCGGACGCCGAAACCGCCGCGACGTATTGCTGGTCCTTCCGCGAGGGGCTGGCCCTGACGATGGCGATCCTCGCCCCGTCCGGGCTCCAGGACGGCCCGATCCGGAGGATCTCCTCGGGACCCGTCAGGATGAGCAGGCGTTTCTCCTCGCTGCCGTCGGCCCCTGCGACCATCAACGCGTTCTGGTTGTTCTGCGGATAGCCGCGGACGAACGCGACGCGACGCCCGTCCGGCGAGAAGGCGGCTGGTGTGTCCACGTCGAACAGGATCTTGCGCGGCGTCCCGCCCAGTGTCGGGACCTGGAAGAGAGCGTTGTAGAGCTCCGCCTCGGTGTCGCGCCCAAGGTAGTAGAGGTAGTTGCCGTCGGCGGAGAAGGTCAAGCCCGTTATCGGCGTCTGCTGCGGAGGCAGGATCTGCACCTCGCTGCCGGTCGCGACCTGCTTCACCCTCAGGCCGCCCTTCCCCCTCTCCTCGACGACGGTCGCGAGGTACTTGCCATCGGGCGACAGTGCCGCGTCGGTCAGGTGCGCGACGCTCGCCAGCCGGGTCATCTTCATCTGCTGGAAGTCGGCCGGAGACGCCGTCTCCTTCACGCCCCCGCGGAGCCAAACCCAGCCGGCAGCGGCGATCCCGGCGACGCCGACGACCGCCACCGCGGCGATCCCGACCTTCCAGCCGAGCCCGATCCCCGGGCGTGCTGCCGTGACTGGCGCGCTGGCGACGCCCGAGGCGGAGCCGGACGACTTCGACAGCGCGTCGTACTCCTCCGCGATCTCCGCGAGCTCGATCGCCAGGTCCTTCATCGACTGCAGGCGCTGATCCGGGCTCTTCGCGAGGCAGCGACGCACGAGGCGCCGCAGCTCGCCCGGGACCTCCGCGTTCAGCTCCTCGATCGGCCGCGGCGGGTCGCGCAGGATCCGGTGCATCGTCTCGATGTCGGAGTCGGCCATGAACGCGCGGCGGCGCGTAGCCGCCTCGTAGAGGATGCAGCCGAACGAGAAGATGTCGGAGCGATGATCGACCCCCTTCGCCTGCACCTGCTCGGGGGACATGTATCCGACCGTCCCCATCACCATCCCCTCAGCGGTGGGGGTGGTGGTCGGCAACGCGCTCAGCCCCTCCTGCGATGCCTGCCGCTCCGTCAGCTTCGCGAGTCCGAAGTCGAGGACCTTCGCGTACCCGTCCTTCGACACCATGATGTTCTCGGGCTTGAGGTCGCGATGGACGATCCCGGCGGCGTGGGCCTTCGCGAGGCCGTCGGCTGCCTGGGACAGGAAGCGCAGCAGCTGCTTGAGGTCGGTTCGGTCGCGATGGATGAGATCCCGCAGCGTGTCGCCGGCGACATGCTCCATCGCGATGTAGTGGATCGACTCGGACGGTTCCTCCGCCTCTCCGCTCGCCGCCTCGGCGTGCACGACCGCCTCGCCGATCTCGTAGATGGTGACGATGTGGGGGTGGCTCAGCGACGACGCCGCCTTCGCCTCCTGCACGAACCGCCGCACGCGCTCCTGGTTCCGCGTCAGACCCAAGGGGAGGATCTTCAGGGCGACGGTGCGCTCGAGATTCTCGTCCCGCGCGAGGTACACCTCCCCCATTCCCCCGGCGCCGAGCGGCGAGAGGATCCGGTAGTGCGCGATCGACGCTCCGGTGGAGAGGGTGCGGGCCATACGCTGCTACTCTATTGCCGGCCGTCCGCCGTCGCAACTGGCTGCTGGCGGGCCGCTGTGAGACAGCGCAGCGCGAAGAGAAAGAACGGGTCGAGGCGGAGGGGCACGGAGGTCGCTCCCCTCACCGTCATTCCGGGGGAACACTGCCTTGTCAGATTCTCCGTAGGTGAACTGGGCGAAATCGGCCGCGCGATGGGTCCCCGGCGTGCCGTTCCTCGATCCGCGCGCGTCACCCCGCCCACCGCCGTCACCCCGGCGAATGCCGGGAGCCACGTGAGCTGCGAGGTGATAGGTGGACCCCGGCTTTCGCCGGGGTGACGGGGGGGTGAGGGTTTTCGCAATCTCCCTCTCGAAAGAACCTGACACGGTAGTGTTGCGCCGGGATGACGGTGAAGGCGGCGATCGCCGTGCCCCTCCCGTTCCTTGCACAGGGAGAAGATCACCTCGCCGTTCGCAGGGAGAACGAAACGCGGTACACTGGCTTCCCAGCCGGCGACGAGGAAGCTCCGCTCGAACAGCACCGCGAGAGGTCTCGGTCCGGCCCTCGCACACATTTTCAGCCGGCGGCAGCACTCCCGCCGAGGCGCCGGAGTCCGCCCATGTCAGGACTAGCGCTAGGGCCGCCGGCAGCGCTTACCTTAAGTTCGTGAGTCTCGCGCATCGTGAAGCCGCGCCAGCGCCCCGGACCGGTGCGCCAGCTCGAGAACCTCCTCGAGCCAGGCGAGCCGCTGCTCAGGGGTCGCCGCGAGGACCGACGCGCGCGTCTGCCGTCGCACTCCCTCCCAGGATGCATCCCTGCGAGCGGGCGGTTCGGAGGACTGGGTCACCCGGGTGACCCTCGCTTCAGCGCCAGAATCGCCTCGAGCTCGCGGACGTCCGCCTCGTCCTGAGGCCGTCCGGCGAGTCGCTTGAGGTGGATCAGGTCCTCGATCGAGGCTACGTGGACCGGCGCACCCTGGATGTCGAACACCTGCGACCGAGTCCACAGCGCCTCGAAGGGGATGGGGTAGGTGACGAAGAGGTCGATCGCCCGCATCGGATTCGCGGGGTCCGACAGCGAGAAGACCTGCATGGCGCGGTCGCGGACCCAGGCCTCGCGGATCGATCGGTCGGCGAAATCCCGTGGGTTCACGGGCGCCCGGGGCCGGAGCCCCATCGCAATCAGGGCGTCGATTGCCCTCGCGGCCGGCTCGTCGTCCAGGTCCACGACGAGGTCGATGTCGACCGTCAGTCGCGCGTGTCCGTGCAGCACCATTGCCACACCGCCCACGACGACGTACCGGACCTGAGCACGATTGAGGGCAGTGAAGATCGGTTCGAAGAGGCTCATCGCGGCCGATAGTAGCGCACTTCGGATTGATCCATGGTCGGGCGCCGAGCCGGGCGAATGCGCCGGCGCGACACGGGACAAGCGAACCGCGAGGTAATCGGTGGACCCCGGCCTTCGCCGGGGTGACGGAGGGGGATGGTGCAGGGGGACCGACCTCGCGCTGTCATTCTGGCGTCCGCCGAAATCCACCGGCGACCCCGGATGGCGGGGCGACCCGAAAACTCCCCGCGCAGGCCTCTATGTTCGTCTTATATTCGTCTTACAAAACCCTGTAAAAGTGTTGTAAAAGAAAGAATTATGAGTCCAACTTCGGTAATCTATTCGGGCCATTCACCGTACTGATTTCCTGGGTGGAGCATCTCCTTATTAGTAGCCGCCACGCCGCTCGCAGCGGCCCGTGCGGCCACGGAGCCAGCGATGATTGAGACAACCCCACGCCGGAGCCTTCGCCTTGCCGTCGCCCTGGTCGCGGCGGTTCCGGCGATGGCGCTTGCCGGCGACTGGGCCGCGTGGCGCGGCCCGAACCAGAACGGCGTGTCCGGGGAGACCGGGCTCGTCGAGAGCTGGTCGCCGGCGGGTGACCACGTCATCTGGCGGCAGGCCTTCACCGGCCGCTCCGCCCCGGTTGTCTTCGACGGGCGCGCCTGCGCCATCGGACGCGTCGGCGAGGCGCTCGACAAGCAGGAGGTCGTCGCCTGCTTCGACGCCGGCGACGGTCACAAGCTGTGGGAGCGCCGCTTCGGCGTCTTCCAGACCGCGGTCCCCTTCTCGCGCGTCGGCTGGGCGAATCCAACCGCGGACCCGGAGACCGGGAACCTGTACGTGCAGACCGTCGCGGGAGAGCTGGCCGCGCTCGATCGCAAAGGCGCGATCGTCTGGTCGCACTCGCTCACCGAGGAGTACGGGCGGATCTCGGGGTACGGCGGCCGCACCCACTCCCCGATCGTCGACGAGGACCGAGTCGTCATCAGCTTCAGCAACGTCGGCTGGGGGGAGACCGCCGCGCCGCGGCACCGCACGTATGCGTTCGACAAGCGCACCGGCGCGCTGCTCTGGGTCGCCACGCCGGGAGGTGCGCCGCTCACGATCACCACGCAGTCGGTCCCCACGATCGCGGTCATCAAGGGACAGCGTCTGCTGATCGAGGGGAACGGGGACGGCTGGATCTACGCGCTCAAGGCCCGCACGGGCGAGAAGGTGTGGGGGTTCCAGCTGAGCAAGCAGGGGCTCAACACGTCGGTGGTCGTCGAGGGAGATCGCGTCTACGCCACCAGCGCCGACGAGAACCTCGACAAGGCGGTGATGGGGCGGATCGTCTGCATCGACGGGACCGGAACGGGTGACATCACGAAGACGAACGAGGTCTGGCGCGTGGACGAGCTGCAGGTCGGCTTCTCCTCGCCGCTCCTCCACGGCGGGACGCTCTACGTCATCGACGACTCCGCGAACCTGTTCGCGCTCGAGGCGGCCACGGGGAGGAACCTCTGGCAGCAGAACCTCGGCACCGTCGGCAAGGCATCGCCGGTGTGGGCCGACGGGAAGATCTTCGCGGTGGAGGTGAACGGCAACGTGCATATCATCCGCCCCGAGGCGGACAAGGCGGTCGTCCTCGACTCGGATCACGTCACGATGCCGGGCGGGCATTACGCCGAGATCTACGGCTCCCCCGCGATCGCCTACGGGCGGCTCTACTTCGTCTCGGAGGAGGGGCTCTACTGCATCGGCGACGGAAAGCAGCCGTTCAAGGCGACGCCGGGCCCCGCGATCGTCCTCCCCGAGGACGGCCCGGCGCAGGGGGCGGCGGCCAGCGTCGCGCTGGTGCCGGCAGAGGTGATCGCCAAAGCGGGCGAGAAGATCACGTTCAAGGCGCGGGCGTTCGACTTCGCCGGCCGCGCGCTCGGCGAGGTCGACGGGACCTGGTCGCTCGAGGGGCTCGCCGGGACGGTCGAAGGCGGCATCTTCACCACCGACCCGAAGGCGAAGGGGCCGCAGGCCGGGAAGGTCGCGTTCACGTTCGGCGCGCTCAAGGCCGCCGCGCGCGCCCGCGTCTTCCCCGACCTACCGTGGAAGCAGGACTTCGACGCGATCGAGGTCGGCAAGGCCCCCGCCGGGTGGATCGGCGCCGGGAACCGCTTCACCGTGCAGGAGAAGGACGGCACGCGCGTGCTCGCGAAGCCGTTCATGGACCAGGGGCTCGAGCGGCAGAGCGTCTTCATCGGCTCGCCTCTGCTTGCCGACTACACGGTGCAGGCGGACGTGATGGGATCCGCCAAGGGTCACAAACGCCCCGACGTCGGCGTCATCGCCGGCCGCTATACCCTCGACCTGATGGGGAAGCACGACAAGCTGCAGCTCCGCGACTGGGCCGAGCTGCGCGCGGTCCAGAACGTCGAGTTCCCGCTCCAACCCGACGTCTGGTACACGGTGAAGCTCCGGGTCGAGCCGCAGGGTGACCGGGCGCTGGTCCGCGGCAAGGTGTGGCCGCGCGGCGGGAAGGAGCCCGAGGACTGGACGATCACGCTCGAGGATCCGGTGCCGAATCGCTCCGGAAGCCCCGGACTCTACGGCTACTCCGCCGCCGACATCTTCTACGACAACCTGACCGTGACGAGGAACGAACGATGAGAGCGCGTTTCGCACCCTTGGCCCTGATCGCATCCGCCACGCTGATCCTGATCACCGGCGCCGCCCCCCCTGCGAAGGAACGGGCGATGTTCGGGAATACCTGGTCGCGCAACATGGTCTCGGACGAGAAGGGGCTGCCCGAGACCTGGGATCCGAAGACCGGCGCCAACATCAGGTGGGTCGCGACGCTCGGCTCGCAGACCTACGCCGGCCCCGTCGTCGCCGGCGGCAAGGTGTTCGTCGGCACCAACAACGAGGGTCTCAAGAGCCCGAAGCTGAAGGGGGACCGCGGCAACGTCATGGCGTTCGACATCAAGGATGGCGCGTTCCTCTGGCAGGCCGCATTCCCAAAGCTCCCCTCCGGGATGGTGAACGACTGGCCGTTACAGGGAATCTGCTCCACCCCGTACATCGAGGGGGATCGGATGTACTTCGTCTCGAACCGCGCCGAGGTGATCTGCGCCGACACCGAAGGGTTCCGGGACGGCGAGAACGACGGTCCCTTCACCGGCGAGGAGGAGAAGAGCGAGAGCGACGTCGACATCGTCTGGAGTTACGGCATGATCGACGAGCTCGACGTCTTCCCGCACAATCTCGCCGCCGGCAACCCGCTCGTCGCCGAGGGAATGCTGTTCACCGTCACCGGCAACGGGGTCGACGAGGGGCACGTCAACATTCCGTCCCCGAAGGCGCCGAGCTTCATCGCGCTCGACGCCGGCACCGGCAAGCTCGTGTGGGAGCACAACGACCCCGGCGAGCACATCATCCATGGCACCTGGTCGAACCCGGCGTACGGCGTCATCAAGGGGCGCGCGCAGGTCATCCTGCCCGGGGGGGACGGCTGGGTCTACTCGTTCGAGCCGAAGACCGGCAAGCTCCTGTGGAAGTTCGACGCCAACCCCAAGGACGCGGTCTACGTCCTCGGTGGCCGCGGGACCCGCAACGAGATCATCTCGACCCCGGTCATCTGGGAGGACAAGGTGTACGTCGCCGTGGGCCAGGACCCGGAGCACGGCGAGGGGATCGGACATCTCTACGCCATCGACGCCACGCTGGACGGCGACGTCACGGGGAAGGGGCAGGTCTGGCACCGCGGCGGCGAGGATTTCCACCGCTCGATCTCGACGGTCGCCATCGCCGACGGGATTGCCTACGCCGTGGACCTCTCCGGCCACCTCCATTGCCTCGATGCCCGCACCGGGAAGCAGCACTGGATGTACGACGTGATGGCGGCCGTGTGGGGCTCCCCGTTCGTCGCCGACGGCAAGGTGTACCTCGGGGACGAGGACGGCGACGTGGTGGTGCTGAAGGCGGGAACCACGCTGCAGAAGATCGCCGAGATCAACATGGGGAACGCGGTCTACACGACCCCGGTGGCGAAGGACGGCGTCCTCTACGTGGTCAGCCGGACGAAGATGTTCGCCATCCAGAAGGGGGCGAAGCCGGCTGCCGCAGCCGCCCCCGCGCCGCCCCCGGCGAAGCCGGGCGCCTGAGGAGTGAGAGTCACGGTGGAGACAAACTCTGCAATGGAGGAGCGGGTCGCCGAGGCGCGGCGCTGCCTCGACGCGCACGTGCGCGAGATGGTGGCCTGGCACTTCGATCCGGCGACCGGCTGCGACTTCTGGCTGGGCAAGGCGAAGGCGTTCGGCTTCGATCCCCGCAAGGAGATCCAGGGGTACTCCGACCTGAAGCGCCTCGGCCACTTCGAGGACGAGTGGCTGCGGGGAGGACCGATCCGCCGCTGGGTGCCGCGCGGGCTCGCCGGCAAGCCGATCTACGCGTTCGAGACCGGCGGCTCGACCGGGCTTCCGAAGGTGCGGGTCAACATCGAGGACTTCCAGACCGACTACGAGGCGTTCGGCGACTGGCTCACCGACGAGGGGTTCCCGCGCGGCGCTGACTGGTTGATGGTCGGGCCGACGGGCCCCCGCCGGCTGCGCCTCTCGATCGAGCATCTGGCCCAGCACCGCGGTGGCACCGCGTTCCATGTGGACCTCGACCCCCGCTGGGTCAACCGGCTGGTCAAGGACGGGCGCTTTCGCGAGCTCGAGGCGTACAAGTCGCACGTCATCGATCAGGCGCTCAAGGTCCTGAAGGGGCACGACACGATCCGCTGCCTGTTCACGACCCCGAAGCTGCTCGAGGCGCTGGCGGAGCGAATCTCGATCGTGAAGGCCGGCTTCACCGGGATCTTCTGCGGCGGGACCGAGATGACGCCGCAGTTCCACCGCTTCGTGCGGGAGGAGCTGGCTCCGGGCGTGGCGTTCGTGCCGACGTACGGCAACACGCTGATGGGGCTCGCCTGCCCGAAGCCGTTCGACCCCGCCGACAACTATGCCATCACCTACTACCCGCCCGTCCCCCGCGCCATCCTCGAGATCGTCCGGACGGACGACCCGGACACGCAGGTGGCGTACGGCGAGGTGGGGCGCGTGATGCTCACGACGCTGACCCGCGAGTTCTTCATGCCGCGGTTCCTGGAGCGAGACGAGGGGGAACGCACCGCGCCGATCGCGGGGTTTCCGTGGGACGGCGTGCGCAACCTGGGGCTGTTCCGCGAGCTCAAGGATACCGTCGTGGTCGGAGTGTACTGATGCTGCACCTGCCGATCCTGCGCGCCGGAGTCGAGTACCGCAGCGTCGAGACCGCGGTGCTGCCGCACGTCGCCACCGGCAAGCCGGTGGCCGAGGTGAGCCAGGCAAACCGCGGCCTGATCGCGCGCGATCTCCTGGCGGCCCCGCAGCGCCGCGCCCGGCTGGCGTCGATCCCGGCGCGGGAACTGGCGGCGATCTCGCGGCGCGCGGCAGCGCTGTTCGCGACCGCTGAGCTGCCGTTCTACGGCGGGGTGCAGTCGCCCGCCGACTTCGTGCGCCAGCAGTCCTCCACGACCGGAATGCCCGAGGCGCTCTGCCGCGCCAATTTGGAGAAGGTCCGTTACGTGCTGGCGGAGGTCGAGCAGGTCATCGGCGGCCTCACGCGCGGCCTCGACCTGTCGCTGCTCGACGCCGGGGTCGGAACGCAGGACGGCTGGACGCTCTCGTACCTCCCGCAGGCGGATGCGCTCGGCTGCATCCTGCCGGGGAACTCCCCCGGAGTGCACTCCCTCTGGGCGCCTGCCATCGCACTGAAGATGCCGCTGGTGCTGAAGCCGGGGCGGCTCGAGCCGTGGACCCCGCACCGCGTCGCGCAGGCGTTCCTCGCGGCCGGCTGCCCGCCCGAGGCGTTCTGCCTGTACTCGACCGACCACGCCGGCGGCACCGAGATCCTGCTCCGCACCGGACGCTCGATGTTGTTCGGCGACGCCTCGACTCTGAACCCGTGGCGCGACGACCCGCGGGTGCAGCTCCACGGCCCCGGCTGGAGCAAAGTGCTCCTGGGCCCGGACGAGGCGGAGCGCTGGGAGTCGCACCTCGACCTGATGGCGACCTCAATCGCCGCGAACGGCGGGCGTTCCTGCGTCAACGCCTCGGGCGTCTGGGTGCCGGGCCGCGGCAAGCAGATTGCCGAGGCGCTGGCGGAGCGTCTGGTGCGCATCCAGGCGCGCCGGCTCGACGACCCGGAAGCGCGCCTCTGCGCCTTCCCGGACGCCCGGCTGGCGCGCGCCATCTCGGACAACATCGACCGACTACTGGTCGTGCCGGGGGCGGAGGATGTGACCGCACGCGTGCGCGGAACCGGACGCGTGGCCGAGGCGGGGGGCTGCACCTTCCTCCTGCCGACCGTCATCCACTGCGAGGACCCGGAGCATCCGCTGGTCGCGTGCGAGTTCCTGTTCCCATTCGCGACCGTGGTCGAAGCGCCGGCCGAGCAGATGGCGCGACGCATCGGGCCGACGCTCGTCGCCACCGCGCTCACCCACGACGCAGCGTTCCGGCAGGCACTCTTCGCCTGCCCCGACATCGATCGCCTGAACCTCGGCTCCGTGCCGACCTCGACGGTGGTGTGGGACCAGCCGCACGAGGGGAACCTGTTCGATCACCTCTATCGTCGCCGCGCCGTGCAGGACCTCGCGGCGGCCTCCGCCTGAGCCCGGCATTGCCTTCCCCGACCTCCCCTCACGACGGCCCCGCGGGCGTGACGCCCGCGGCGGGCCCGATCTCGCTCGAGATGGCGACCTGGAGCGCCAAGGTCGGCATTCCGCGCCTCACCTTCGGGGCCGGAACCCTCGATCAGCTAGGCACGATCGCGCGCCAGCTGCGGGGAACACGGGCGCTGCTGGTGGCCGACCCGGGGGTGCGCCGCGCCGGGCACAGCGAGCGTGCCGAGGCCTCGCTGCGCGCGGCCGGGTTGCGGGTGCTCCTCTTCGATCGCGTCGAGGAGAACCCGACGACGCGGCACGTCGAGGAGGCGGCGCGCGCGGCGCTCGGGTTCGGGGTGGACGTCATCCTCGGCCTGGGCGGCGGCAGCGCCATGGATACCGCCAAGGGCGCGAACTTCCTGGTCACGAACGGCGGCAGGATGGAGGATTACTGGGGGACGAACCGCGCCACGAAGCCGCTCCTGCCATCCGCCGGCGTGCCCACGACCGCCGGCACCGGCAGCGAGGCGCAATCGTATGCCGTGATCGAGCAGGAGGCCTCGCGCCGCAAGATGGCGTGCGGGGACGACAAGGCGCGCTTCCGGGCGGTGATCCTCGACCCCGACCTGACCGCGACCGCGCCGCGGCACGTCGCCGCCACCTCGGGGCTCGATGCCATCGCGCACGCGGTCGAGAGCCACGTCACCACGCGGCGCAGCCCGCTGTCGCAGCTGCTGTCGCGCGAGGCGTGGCGGCTGCTCGCGCCGAGCTTCATCCCCGCGCTCGACGATCCCAGCGACGGCGCGGCGCGCGGCCGCATGCTGTTCGGGGCGTTCCTCGCCGGAGCCGCGATCGAGTCGTCGATGCTCGGAGCGGCGCACGCCTGCGCCAACCCGCTGACCTCGCGCTACGGCGTGACCCACGGGGCTGCCGTGCTGCTGCTGCTTCCACACGTCGTTCGCTACAACGCCGCCACCGTCGGCGCGCTCTACGACGACCTCCTGGGGGCGTATCCCGGGCCTGGCGCGAGCGAGGCGTTGCCGGAACTCCTCGAGCGGCTGCGGCGCGCCGCGCGCCTGCCGGCAAGCCTGCGCGAGGCCGGGATCCCGGACGCGGCACTTCCCGATCTGGCGCGCGACGCGGCGGAGCAGTGGACCGGGACCTTCAACCCGCGCCCGGTGGGTGAGCCGGAGCTGCGGAGACTCTATGAAGCCGCCTACTGACCGCACCGGCGGCGCGCGGGGCCGCCGTGCGATCGGCGCAGCCTGCGCCGGCCTGCTGCTCGCGGCGGCGGCGCCGGCCGCGCCCGCTTCCGCGCCGGGAGCCTCACGCGACGCCTGGCCGATGTTCCGCGGCGGGCCCGCGCTGACCGGCGTGGCGGAGAGCGAACTCCCCGCCACCCTGACGCCGCGCTGGACCTTCCAGGCAGGGGACGGGGTCGAGTCGAGCGCCGCGATCGTCCAGGGGGTCGTCTTCATCGGCTCGCTCGACGGGCAGGTGTACGCCCTCGACCTCGCCACCGGCGCGCTGAAGTGGAAGTACGCGGCGGACGACGCGGTGAAGTCCTCGCCCTCCGTCTTCGCCGGGGTGGTCTACGTCGGGGACGAGAAAGGGACCCTGCACGCGATCGAGGCGGCGACCGGGACGCGGCGCTGGGTCTTCCACACGGAGGCGGGGATCGTCTCCTCCCCCAACCTCGCGGGCGGCAAGCTGGTGTTCGGTTCGTATGACAACCACCTCTACTGCCTCACGCTGGACGGCAAGCTCGCCTGGAAGCTCGAGACGGCGGGGTACGTGCACGCGACGCCGGCGGTGGCCACGTTCAAGGGCCAGCCTGCCGCCATCGTCGCGGGGTGCGACGCGCTGCTGCGGATCGTCCGCATCGCGGACGGAGTCGAGCTGGGTCAGGTGCCGCTCGGTGGCTACGTCGGCGCGAGTCCCGCGGTGCGCGGCGGACGCGCGTACGTCGGCAACTTCGAGAGCCAGGTGCACGCCGTCGACCTCGAGGCGGGGAAGGTCGCCTGGACCTACTCCGACGCGGAACGGCAGTTCCCGTTCTACGCTTCCCCGGCGCTCAAGGACGACCTCGTCGTGGTCGGCGGCCGCGACAAGCAGGTGCACGCGCTGCGGGCGAAAACCGGCAAGCGCGTCTGGGTGGTCCCCACGCGCGGCAGGATCGACGCCTCGCCGGTGTTCTCGGGAGATCGCGTCTTCGTCGGCGTGACCACGGGCGATCTCCTGGCGCTCGACGCCGCCACGGGCAAGACGCTGTGGCAGTTCGAGACCGGGGCGGCACTCACCGCCTCCCCCGCCATCGCGGCGGGCCGGCTCGTCATCGGCAACGCCGATGGCGTCGTTTTCTGCTTCGGATGAGGACAGGGTGACGATGAGCACCGCAACCGATTCCTCGACAACCAAGACGGGCGGCGCCCCGGAGGTGGGCAGCGTCTTCGTCTCGAACTACCCGCCGTACTCGTTCTGGCAGCGCGAGCAGGTGCCGCAGGCGCTGGCCGCGCTCGACGCACCGCCGCTGCCCGGCGCGCCGCTGGGGCTGTACGTGCACATCCCGTTCTGCCGCGTCCGCTGCAAGTTCTGCTACTACAAGGTCTACACGGACAAGGACAGTGCGGAGGTGCGGCAGTACCTGCGCGGCGTCGAGGCGGAGGCGCGGCTTGCCGCGGCAAAGCCTGCGATTGCCGGCCGGCCCCTGCGCTTCGTCTACATCGGCGGCGGCACGCCGTCGTTCATCAACTCGAGCGACCTGCGGGCGCTGGCCGCGGCGCTGCAGGCGGAGATCCCCTGGACGGGCGCGGAGGAGGTGACCTTCGAGTGTGAGCCCGGAACGCTGACGCGCTCGAAGCTCGAGACGGTCCGCGGCATCGGCGTCACGCGCCTGAGCCTCGGCGTCGAGAGCTACGACGACGCCGTGCTGAAGCGGAACGGCCGGGCGCACCTGTCGGCGGAGATCGACCGTGCGCTCCCCTGGATCCGGGAGCAGGGGTTCGCCCAGGTCAACATCGATCTGATCGCGGGCATGGTTGGCGAGACCCGGGAGACCTGGCGCACCTCGGTCGCGCGGACGCTCGCGGCCGAGCCGGACAGCGTCACGATCTACCAGCTGGAGCTCCCGTACAACACGCTGTTCACCCGCGATCTGCTCGGCGGCGCGGACGACGTTCCGCTCGCGACCTGGGAACAGAAGCGGGAATGGCATGGTTACGCTTTCGAGCAACTCGCCGCCGCCGGGTACGAGCCCTCGAGCGCGTATACGATGGTGCGCCGGGGGCGGGAGGCCCGCTTCGTCTATCGTGACTCGGTATGGCACGGCTGCGACATGGTGGGGCTTGGCGTCGCCTCGTTCTCGCACATGAGCGGGGTGCACTACCAGAACCTACCCGAGTGGGGACCGTATCTCGAGAGCCTGACGCGCGGTGCGCTGCCGCTCGATCGCGCCTACACCACCTCGGCGGGGCAGCGCTTGACGCGCGAGTGGATCCTGCAGCTCAAGATGGGACGGGTGGAGACTGGCTACTTCCAGAAGAAATTCGGCACCGACGTCCTGGCGCGTTTCGCGGAGCCACTCGGGCGGCTCCAGGCGCGGGGGATGTTGCGGATCGGCGACGGCTCAGTGGAGTTGACGACGGCTGGGCTGCTGCAGGCCGACGGGCTGTTGCCGGAGTTCTACGCCCCGGAACACCAGGGGGCACGTTACACGTAGGCGTAGTCCCAACTTCCAGTGGGCCGGACGGCGCGGCGCCGGGAGGTCCCGGTACGCGCCGCCAATGGTCCTGTCCGCTTCAGGGACCGCGTGACGGCGGATCCCGCAGCCGTGAGGTGTGTATGCCGATTCGTTCGTTCGTCCTCGCAATGCGGCAGCGTGTGCCGCTGCTCGCGCTCCTTCTCGCCGGCGCCGTCGGCGCCGCCGCGCTCGCGGCCACGGACGCGGCGAAGGCAGACTGGCCGCAGTACCGCGGTCCGCAGCGGACCGGCGTCTCCCAGGAGACGGGCCTCCTCAAGGCCTGGCCGGCGGCGGGACCGAAAACGCTGTGGCGCGTCCCGCTCGGAGACGGCTACTCCGGGATCTCGGTGGTGGGCGGCCGCGCCTTCACGATGTACGCGACGGGAAAGGACGAGTTCGCGGCGGCCTTCGATGTCGTGACGGGCAAGGAGGTCTGGAAACTCCGGGTCGACGCCGTGCGCGAGGACGACATGGGGGCCGGGCCGCGCTCGACGCCGACCGTCGATGGCGACGTCGTCTTCGTCGTCAGCGAGAGCGGAATGGTGTACGCGCTGAAGGCCGGCAGCGGCGAGAAGATCTGGTCGAAGGACCTCAAGTCGGAGTTCGGCGCTCAGGTCCCCCAGTGGGGCATATCGACGTCTCCTCTGGTCGAGGGGGACCTCCTGCTTCTCGACGCCGGCGGCGGCAAGAACAAGTCGCTCGCCGCGCTCGACAAGAATACCGGCGCCACGCGCTGGACCGCGCACTCCGATCGGCCCGGCTACTCGTCGCCGCTCGCGGTGACGATCCAGGGGGTCCGCCAGGTGCTGTCGTTCGCGGGGTCGTCCCTGGTCTCCGTTGCGATCGCCGATGGCAAGGTCCTCTGGAGTGTGCCGTGGAAGACCTCGTACGACGTGAACGCCGCGATGCCGGTGCTGATCCCGCCCGACAGAGTCTTCATCTCATCCGGGTATGACACGGGTGGCGCGGTCTACCGCATCAAGAAGGAGGGGGAGGCGTTCAAGACCGAGGAGGTGTGGAACACGCGCGTCATGAAGAACCACTTCAACTCCTCCGTCCACTACGGCGGTTACCTCTACGGCTTCGACGACGCCACGCTGAAGTGCGTCGATGCGGGCACCGGGGAGGAGAAATGGCGCCAGCGCGGGTTCCAGAAGGGCTCGCTGCTCGTCGCCGACGGCCACCTGGTGATCCTGAGTGAGGCCGGTCTCCTGCTGCTGGCCGATGCCGTACCGGAGGCATTCAAGGAGCAGGGACGCATGCAGGTGCTCGAAGGACGCACCTGGACGATGCCCTCGCTCTCCGGCGGCAAGCTCTATCTGCGCAACCAGAAGGAAATGGTCGCGCTCGAACTGGCGGCTTGAGATGACGCGCACAGCCAGGCAATCGACGATGACGGTTCTGTTCACCGGCGCGCTCGGCCTCGCGCTAACGGTGGCGCCGGCTGTCCGAGCCACTGCCGCCGAGCCCGCGAGCGACGATACCGCGCCGGAGGAGGAAACGCGCAAGGCCGAGCCGGAGCGGGTGGAGGTGGAGGACAGCGCTCCCTATCTCCCGACCGCCAACACCATCGGGACCAGGCTCCCGGTTCCTCCGCGCTTCACGCCGTGGAACCTCGGCACGGTCAACGAGCCGCTGCTCCGCGATCAGCACGCCCTGGTGCTGGGGGACGCGCTGCTGAACGTCAGCGGCGTGAACGTACAGACGCAGTCGGGGGTCACCGACTACTTCCTGATCCGGGGGTTCGATTCGCTCAGCAGCGGCCTCGTCCTCACCGACGGCGCACTCGAGCCGGAGGTGAGCTTCTTCCAGATGTACAACGTCGAGCGGGTCGAGGTGCTCAAGGGGCCCGGCGGCTTCCTCTACGGCCGCAACCCGCTGTCGGGTTCGCTGGCGGGAACCGTGAACATCGTCCGCCAGCAGCCGGTCCCGAGCGACTTCCTGGAGGTTGGCGCCAGCGGCGGCTCGTTTGGCACCTACGAGGGAGACGTCGACTGGAACCGCGCTTCCGAGGACGGCTCGCTGGCGTTCCGGCTGAACGGAATGTGGCGCGAGTCGGACGGCTACCGGGACGACAAGGAGAACGACACCTTCGCGATCAACCCGGCCTTCACCTGGCGCCTCTCCGAGCGGACGGCGTTCCACTTCAACGTGGAGTACCTCGAGGCCGATTACATGCCCGACAGCGGGATCCCGATCTACCAGGGGGAGATCGCCGACGTCCCGCGGGAAACCTCGTACCAATCGCCGTACGATTCCTCGCACCAGGAGATCGGGCGGTTCCAGGTGGACTTCGAGACCGAGCTGTCCGATACCTGGACGCTGCGCGACAAGGTGTACTACCGCGGCCTCGACTGGCAGACTTCCGGGACGATCTTCAGCGACGTAACGACGAACTTCGGAACGACTCCACCGGAGGTTCCTCGCACGCTCACTGTCCTCGACGATCGCCAGCGTTTCGCCGGAAACCAGTTCGAGGCGATCCTGTCGGCGAACACCGGGTCGGTGCAGCACAAGCTCCTCATGGGCGCGGAGGTGGCGCAGTACACCGACGACTTCACAATCGAGGTGAGCGGTCCTTCTTTTTTCGGCGGCCTTCCGAACCTCGACCTGTTGAACCCGACCGAGACGAGCACCACCGAGCCCACGCTCTTCCCGTTCACCTCCGGCGACACGACGAGCGTCGTGGCGGCGCCGTACGTGATCGACCAGATGACCTTTACCGACTGGTTCCAGGCGCTCGCCGGCGCGCGCTACGACTTCCTCGACTACGAGGACACGGTCAGCGGCGCCGCGGAGAACGACCGTAGCCTGAGCCCGATGCTGGGCGTCGTCTTCACGCCGGCCAAGCAGGTCACGCTGTACGCGAACGCGGGGCGCTCGTTCGGGCCGCCGCCGCCGCGCGCCTCGGGCAACCCCGAGCCCGAGGAGGGGGAGCAGATCGAGGGAGGGGTCAAGGTCGACTTCCTCACCTGTGGCATCCAGGCGACGTTCGCCGGGTACCAGATCGACCGCCAGAACATCGGCATCCCGGACGACAACGGCGTCACGCAGCAGGTCGGAGACCAGCGCTCGCGCGGCATCGAGCTCGAGTTCTCCGCCGAGCCGCTGCCGCGCCTCCGTACCTTCCTTTCCTACGCGCTCAACGACGCGGAGCTGACCGAGTTCTCGGAGAGCGTCATCATCGCCTTCGACATCTTTGGCCAGCCCGTGTACGGAACCGTCGATCGCTCGGGGAACGTCCCGGCCTTCGCCCCGCGGCACATCCTGAACTTCTGGGTGAGCCAGCGGTTCGAGAACGGCCTGGGCGTCGCCGGCGGGGCGCGCTACGTCAGCGGCCAGTTCATCGCGGAGGACAACAGCTTCGAGATCGACGACTACATCACCGTCGATGCGGCCGTCTACTACGCCTTCAACCGCTGGGAGCTCAACCTCAACTTCAAGAACCTCACCGACACCGACTACCAGACGCGTGGCTTCGGCTCCGCCTCGGTCCTTCCCGCCGCGCCGCGCTCGGTCTACGGCGGCGTCGCGTACCGCTTCTGAGCGCCACCATGACTCCCGCGCCACGCTACGACGTTGTCGTGCTCGGTGGCGGCCCCGCCGGGGCCGCCACCGCGACGCTGCTGGCCCGCCGGAACCGCAAGGTGCTCCTGCTCGAGCGGGAGCGCTTCCCGCGCTTCCACATCGGCGAGTCGCTCATGCCGGCGACCGCCCACTCGTTCCACGCCCTCGGCTTCTGGGACAAGATGGTCGCGAGCCCCTTCCCGCGGAAGCACAGCGTGCAGTTCTTCCTCCCGAGCGGCGCCGCGACGGCGCCGTTCTACTTCGCCGAGGTCGAGGCGGAGGAGATCGCGGTCACCTGGCAGGTCGAGCGCGCGCTATTCGATCGGATGTTGCTCGACCACGCTCGCGAGTCCGGGGCGGAGGTGATCCAGGGGGCCGTCGCGCGCGAGGTCCTGATGGAGGGGGAACGCGCCGTCGGCGTGCGCGCGGATCTTCCGGACGCCGAGGGGACCGAGATCCTGGCTCCGGTCGTGGTTGACGCCACCGGCCAGAGCTCCATCCTGTCGCGCAAGTACCGGCTCAAGCAGATGGACCCGAACCTCAAGAACGCGGCGTTCTTCACGCGCTACCGGGGCGCGCGCCGCGACCCGGGGCGCGATGGGGGCGCGACGCTGGTCCTGCACACCGCGAACCAGCAGGCCTGGTTCTGGTTCATCCCGCTCCAGGACGACATGGTCAGCGTGGGAGTGGTCGGCCCGCTGGAGTACCTGATCGGGCACCGGACCGCCGATCCCGCGGCGGTCTACGACGAGGAGCTGCAGATCTGCCCCGCCCTCAAGGAGCGCGTCCGCCACGCCGAGAAGCTGATGGACGTCAAGGTGCTGATGGACTTCTCCTACATGTCGAGCCGCATCGCCGGCGATGGCTGGGTCCTCGTCGGGGACGCCTTTGGCTTCCTCGACCCGATCTATTCGTCCGGCGTGCTCCTCGGATTGCAGGGAGCGGAGATGGTCGCCGACGCCGTCGATCACGCCTTCGCGACCGGCGACTTCTCCGCCGCGACGCTCGGCGCGCATGGCCCTCGCTTCGTCGCCGGGATGGAGGCGGTGCGCCGCCTGGTCTACGCCTTCTACGCCCCCGATTTCAGCTTCAAGAAGTTCCTCGGCAGGTATCCGGAGTGCCGCGACCCGCTGGTCCACCTCCTGACCGGGAATGTGTATCGCGTCTCTGTCGATCCGCTGCTCGAGGCGCTGGCCTCCACCGGAATCTACCCCCCCGACTACCGGCCGCTGCGCCTCGGCGAGACGGGCGCTTGAGCCGGAGAGCGACCCGCCTCCTGCTCTACGCCGCCCTCGCCGCCCTGGCGGTGCTGCACCACGATCTCTGGCTGTGGAATGACGGCCGGGTGATCCTCGGCCTGCCGGTGGGGCTCCTCTACCACGTCGGGTTCTGCCTGGCTGCCGCGGTACTGATGCTGCTCCTGGTCCGCTTCGCCTGGCCCGAGGGGCTCGAGGCCGAGGAGGACCCACGGTGATCCTCGGCGTGCTCGCCGCCTATCTCGTGGTGGTCCTGGTGATCGGGCTGTGGAGCCACAAGCTCTTCCGCGGCACCGGTGAGGACTTCTTCGTGGCCAGCCGCGGGCTGGGGCCCTTCGTCCTGTTGATGTCGCTCTTCGGCACCCACATGACGGCGTTCACGCTCCTCGGCGCCTCGGGGGAGGCGTACGTGCGCGGCATCGGGGTGTTCGCCCTGATGGCCTCCTCCTCGGCGCTGGTGGTGCCGGCGGTCTTCTACTTCGTCGGCATCCGGCTCTGGTCCCTCGGCCGGCGGCACGGTTACCTGACGCAGGTGCAGTTCTTCCGCGAGCGCTGGGAGTCGGACACCCTCGGGCTGGTGCTCTTCGTGGTGCTGGTCGGCCTGCTCGTCCCGTACGTCCTGATCGGGATGCTCGCCGGCGGCATCACCGTGTTCCAGGTGACGAACGGCGCGGTGCCGGAGTGGGCCGGCAACCTGGTGATCTGCGCGGTCGTGCTCATCTATGTTCTGTATGGCGGGATGCGCGGCACGGCGTGGGTCAACACCTTCCAGACGCTCGTGTTCATGGTGTTCGGCGCCGCCACGCTGGTGGTCGTCGTGCATCGCCTGGGTGGGCTCGACGCCGCCATGGCGCGCATCGCCGCGGCGCGCCCCGACCTGCTGGTGCGCGAGGGGAACATGCAGCCGCTCGAGCTGCTGACCTATCTGTGCATTCCGCTCTCCGCCGGGATGTTCCCGCACCTCTTCATCCACTGGCTGACGGCGGAACGCGCCGCGCACTTCCGCGCCACCATCGCGCTCTATCCGCTGTGCATCGCCTTCGTGTGGGTCCCCAGCGTGCTGCTCGGCGTGCTGTCGGTCCTCGACTTCCCCGGCCTCCCCCCCGCGGCGGCCAGCGCCGTGCTGGTGCGGATGATCTCGCTGCACGCCCCCGCCTTCCTGGCGGGGCTGCTGGCCGCGGGGATCTTCTCCACCTGCATGAACTCCCTCGACTCGCAGATCCTGGCGCTCGGTACGATGTTCACGCACGACATCGTCGGGCATTACGGGCTGCGGCGGCGCCTGAGCGAGCGCCAGGCGCTCCTGATCGGCCGGAGCTTCGTCTTCGGGCTGCTGCTGGTGACCTTCATCCTGTCGCTCGTGACGACGAGGAGCATCTTCCGGCTCGGCATCTGGACCTTCACGGGATTCGCCGCGCTCTTCCCGCTGGCGGTCGCGGCGCTCTACTGGCGGCGCAGCACCAAGGTGGGCGCTTTCGCCTCGGTGCTGACCGTCGCGGGCCTGTGGACCTGGTTCTTCGTGAGGAGCGGCGATCGCCCCGGCTACACGCTGGGCGAGACCGGCATCATGCCGGTCGCGGTGATCCTGCTGGCCTCGACCGTCGCGATGGTGGCCGGCTCAATGCTGAGCCAGCCGCCGTCCCCCGCGACGCTTGCCCGCTTCTTCCCGGGGCCCCGGTTGCCGCGATGAAGGTCGCCTACATCACCGCGGGAGCGGGCGGGATGCTGTGCGGCACCTGCCTGCACGACAACTCCCTCGCCGCCGCCCTCAAGCGCGCGGGGCACGAGGTGGCGCTGATCCCGCTGTACACGCCGATCCGGACCGACGAGCAGGACGTGTCGATGCACCGGGTATTCTACGGCGCGGTCAATGTCTACCTGCGCACCCGCTCGCCGCTCGCGCACCGGCTGCTCGGACCGCTGGCGCGTCTGCTCGACCGGCCCGGGGTCCTCGCCTGGGCCTCGAAGCGCGGCACCTCGATCGACCCGCGCGAGCTGGGGGCGCTGACGCTGTCGGTGCTGCGCGGGGAGGATGGGCAGCAGCGCGGCGAGCTT
>Ga0210379_10000070_pt1 | contig 24684 bp, 36 predicted proteins | sample PLMedo_2_FD_155468 | JGI IMG/M metagenome (GOLD analysis project Ga0210379, IMG submission 155468) | Groundwater sediment microbial communities from an aquifer in East River, Colorado, USA - PLM4_32_coex redo | ecosystem: Environmental > Terrestrial > Soil > Riparian zone | place: USA: East... | reverse complement strand
TCACGGCGCTCGTCGCCGCCAAATATCCCCTCAGCGAGACGCGGCTGACGGCACTCGATCTGGACGAACTGGAGCGGCTCGCGGCCCTGACCGCAGATCCAGGCACCTCCTACGCCGGCCAGGGACTCCCCCATGTGCGACCGCAGGACGGCGGCGAGGAGAGCTGGCAGCCGTTGTCCATCCTCACGAAGAAGGAGGAGCGCCGTGGCCAATGAGCAGATCATGCGCTGGGGGCCCTGCACCCAGGCCCATGCCACCGCCCAGGCGGCCATCACGCCTGGCGACCTGATTGAAATCATCCCCACCGCCGGGGCCGACAACGGCAAAGTGCGTCCGCACAGCACGGCGGCGGCGCGGGCGGCGCCGCTCTTTGCCGACGGCAACTGGCAATTCGGCAAAGGCCAGGACGATGCCTACGCCGCCGGGGAGACGGTGCCGACCCTGGCGCCCAGCGCGGGGGCGCGCATCTATGCCAGATGTGCCTCGGGCACGGCGATCACCGTCGGCACGGCGCTTGAATCGGCTGGGGCAGGCCTGCTCCGCGCCGCCACCACCGGCGTCCCCGTCGCGGAAGCGATGGAGGCGGAACTCGCCACGGGCGACCCGACGCCAGGCCGGATACTCGTGCGCATCGTGGCGCAATAGAAAGGGCTCTGATGACCGTTGCTCTCGAAACCCAGGCCCTGCGCGGCGGGCCACCGGCGTCGATTCTCTCGCCCGCGGGCATTGCCCACTTGCGCGTGCAGGCCGCCCGGCAGCGCCAGGCGCAGCTCTATACGCATGCCACGCTGCTGCGCGAGCAGTGGCTCGAAATCGACAATCTCTGGCTGCGCGTGGCGGATCAGTACATGGGCGCCGTGCTCGATCTCACCAGCCGGGGACTGACGCAGACGATTCCCTCGCTCGGCGTGGCCGCCTCCCAGTATGCGGCCATCGGGCGCATGGAACCCGCGCTGACCGACATGCGCGCCTCGGCCGCGGGCAACAACCAGCGCTTGACGGTGACGCCGCATCTCATTCCGCTCCCGTTCGCGTTTGAGGATTATGAATTCGACATCACCGAACTCGAAGCCGTGCAGCGTTTAGGAGGCACGCTCGATACGGCCTACGCGGAAGAAGCCATGCGCAGCGTCTCGGAGACGTTCGAGTCGTGGCTGGTGAACGGGGCGTCCGCCTTTCAGGTCGATGGCAACACGATCTATGGCTACCGCACGCATCCGAACCGCGTCATCGGTGCAGGCACCTCGTGGGCGACCGCCGACAATATCTATCCGACCGTGCTCAAGATGTACACGGATATGCTCACGCTGCGGCGTCCAGGCCCGTACGGGCTCTATATGAACGTGCTGCAATTTGGCCAGATGCACGCCGAAGAAGGCGTCGACCGGGCCTGGAACGTGTACCGGCGCATTGTCGAGTCGTTTCCGCAGATCGTCTCGATCAAACCATCGTTCGCCGTGCCTGCGGGCGAACTCCTGCTCGTCGAGCTGCAACGGCGCACCGTTGATGTGGCGGTGAAAATGGACCCGGCCAACGTGCCGTGGGAAATCATGGGCGGGCTGGCGCAGCACGTGCGCGTCATCGGGTCCCTGGTGCCCCGCATCAAGGCGGATGGCGAGAACAAGGTGGGCCTTGTGCACTATACGGGCGTGGCCTAAAGAAAGGGTTGCTATGGCTGAGACCATTGGGCCGCATCGCTTGCTGTCTCCCATCTCGCGCGTCGAGCCCGACGCGGAAGGCAAGCCACAGACGAAGCAGTACCAGGCGGGCGACGTGATTACGCCCACGGAGGCCGAGCTGGCGGCGTTTGGCGACCGCCTGGAGCCGGCGCCCGACGCGGCCGCGCCGGCACCCGACGAACCGACGACGCGCTCGCGGCGCTAGGTCCTGCGGACGGCTGGATAGAGCGCGCCAGTTTGGCGCGAATGGTGGTTGCAGCAGGCATCTCGACCTCTGTGCGTTCGAAGGAGAGTGGAGCCAAAAATGCCGCAACGGGTGAGCGACGCGGACGTGAAGGCCATTTTCCCGACGGCCATGAACACGCAGCCGTTTATCACCACGGCGAGCGTGTACGTGGACACGTACCTGGCCGGTACCGGCACGCCGGAAGGCGTGCTGCGGGAAATTGAGCTGTACCTGGCGGCGCACTTCGCCTGCTGTGCCGACCCGCGTGCGACGGACATCGGCGACGGCGATACGCGCGTACGCCTGCAACGTGGGCAGGACGGCACGGGCTTGGCCTCGACGCAGTACGGGCAGGCGGCGCTGGCGCTCGACGGCACCGGGACGCTGCGAGCGCTGGGCACGCGCAAGCGGACGGTGATCACGCTCTATTGAGGAGTGCGAGATGTTGTCACAAGCCGTGATGGACCAGCTCGGTCGCCACGCGGTGCAGATGTACGGCGCGCTCATGGAGCCGCTCACGTATCGCCACCGCAGCGCGCCGAACGCCACACCGGTCGTGTATCCGAACGTGTGTGCGCGGCTCAAGCACTTTCGGGCAGGCGAGATCGACCTGGAGCAGATCCTGCGCAACGATCTGGAATGCCGCCTCCAGACGTGTCTCGTGACCTGGACGCCGACGCGCTATGACGACTTCGACCGGGAGGATGGCACGACCTGGCAGGTGCTGAACATCGCCTTGGGGAAGGGGCATCCGTGGTACAAGCTGCAAGTGAGGCAGGTAGGGTAGTGCTATGTGGGATGATCGCAACTTTGGCCGTGATGATGGTATCCGCTGCGAGTGTGGCGGCAAAACCTACCTCGTCGATGATCAGGGGCATGGACTGATCAGCTATCAGTGTGAGCGGTGTGAGGAGCCTGTACAGATCCAATACGACTGGGATGACGAGAGCGACGAGGACGAGGCGTGTTGGGAGATGCCTGACGACGATTGGAGACCCGCTCATGGCTGACAATCGTCCTCCGTTCCCGAATGTCCAGACAGACATCACGGATCTCCAGCGCCGCATGGACGAGCAGGCGAAACATTTCCATACCGTGCGGCAAGCCTTCCAGGCCAGGATCGAGACGCTCGAAGCCGAGCTGAAAGCGCTGAAGGCCCTCGTCGAGCGCCAGGCGCGTCACGAGACAGGAGCCCCACGTGGCTGAACCCTTCATCACGTACAAGCTGACCGTGCCGCCGATTCCCTTGCTCAACCCCGAGCAGAGCCGGGCCATTCTCTTTCGTGAGGCCAGCGCCGCCGTGCAGACGATCGTGGAGGATATCGCGAAAGAGGCGCGCAGCCGCACCCCCGTGGGCGTCAGCGGCCTGCTGCGGGCCTCGATTTACACCGATGTGACGACGGGCACGTCGCTCAGCGCCGCCATCCGGGGGACCGTGTTCACCGGAGCCCAGGTGCCCTACGCGCGGTACGTCGAAGAAGGCACGGCGCCGCACTGGGCGCCCATCGGGCCGCTGCTCCTGTGGGCGCGGCGGGTGCTGGGCGACGAACGGGCGGCCTACCGCGTGCAGCGGGCGTCGCCCGGCGGGGCACACGGGGGCGGCATATGTTTCGCGATGCCATGACCGCCGTGAGACCGCAGATGCAGGGGATACTCCAGCAGGCGATGGCGCGGGCGGCCAGGATGCTCCAGGGAGGGCGTTAGGGGCTGGTGCGCCGGAGCAGTTCAGCGGTCTGCGCGACGATGGCCTGTGACGTCGCCTGCATGGCGGCGAGGGCGGTCCGGGTTTCGTCATGGCGCCTGTCGAGACGGACAGAAAGTCGCCACCAGACGAAACAGAGGCCGCTGAGATAGACGAGCGCGGCGCCGACCGTCCAGGTATAGGTAATTTGCTGGTTCTGGGCAATCGTGTTGAGCGAGGCGAGTAGTTGCGGGTCCATACGACATCTCCTCTATGATGTGTGGCGGACCAGGCGTCAGAGTAGAGGCTCCGACCTTGCGAGGGTTAGCTAGACCCTACCCGGCCAGGAGCCAATGTAGCACGATGCTACAGAGAAAGTATACCTCGTATATTGTGACCTATGCTAGGAATGTCGCTATGCATCTACGCTGCTTTGTGGGTCTGGCATCCGTGCTCGATATCCTCGCCGAACCGCAGGATCTGCCACGCGTAGGGGAATCGTGCATCCTGCCCGTGCCGGACGGACCGCAGCGCTTTCGCGTCGAAGGCCTCCTGCGCACGTACAGCTTTGCCCGTGCGCTCGCAGGGATCGATAGGCTCGATCTCGAGACCGTGCATCTCATGCTGGTGCCGGAAGCAGGTGGAGAGCCGCATGCCGCTCAGTGACATTCTGACCGCCCTCCTGACGCCGCTTCAGGCCATCTCCGACATCGGCCACGTCTACCCCTACGACCGCATTGCCCTTGACCCGACGGCCCTGAACGGCACCGTGGGGCCGCTCAGCACGCTGCGCTTCTGGTGCCTATCGCGGGCGGCGACGCAGGAAGTCTGGCGCGGCAATGCCAGCGTCGAGCGTCTGCACCGGCTGCGGCTGCGAGGGTATCTGGCGCTGGACGACCCGCAGGCCTCAGAACGCATGTATCAGGACCTGCTTGATGAGGTCCTCACCACGCTGAGTGACGTCATCACCGTGCCAGGGAGTGCGGAGTACCTCACGGCGCCGCTTCTGGAGCGTCAGGAAGCCCGCATGCTGGCCGAGACGGTGCCCGTGCACTTCAGCGAGACGTTCGTGGTGGCGTCTGAGTATCTCAGTGTCACGCCTGTGGACGTGCCAGGTGGGACCATTGAGGACTACCGCGACCTGGCAGATTGGCTCACGGCGCAGCTCCTGACCATCCCCGCCATCGGCACCGTGCACCCCTATGAGCGGCTGACGGTGGAGCCGGATCTCGCGCCGGCGGTGTTCGGCAACCCACAGGCCATCCGGGCCTGGACGCTGACGCGGGAAAGCGTGCAGAACGACCGCAACCCTGGCCTGGAACACCGCGGGCAAGAGCGGCTGGTGCTGCGGGGCTATCTTAGCGTGGATGACAGCCAGGCGAGTGAGCTGGTGATGCAGGACCTGCTTGAACAGATCGCTGCGCTGCTGCGGCCGTCGCATACGGTGGGGACGTTTGACCGGGTGGGGCCGCTGCAGATCGAACAGGTGGCACACAGCATGGTCGGGCAGACGCACCTGTGTCATGTCGCGCAATGCGCGCTGCCGGTGGAGGCGTGGGCGCTGGCGTTGAGCGCATAATCACAAGGAGATTCACCTATGGCCGTACCGCCGAGCATCACCTCTATCGGTTACTTAACCCGTATCGGCGTGGGCGAGCAGGCGGCCATCGGCACGCCTATCCTCACCACGCAAGTGCTCCCGAGCGTCAGCGAGTCGCTCAACGACGTCTATGCCGAAATCCCTGACGAGTCGTTGCAGGGCAGCCCCATCGTCGATACTCCTGAGCAAGGAAACTTCAGTGCGACTGGTGACATGCTTGTCCCGATGCGCTATCTCAACGAGTTCGTGTTGCTGAAGCATTTCTTTGGGCAGTTTGCCACGGGGCGCTACGATCTCCTGCCATCGATTCAAGGCAAAGCCCTGACCGTCAGCATCGACAAGCAAGTGCAAGGCGTCTGGGACTATACCGATACGAAAGCGACCCAGATCGTCTGGACGAGTAACGCGGATGGCGTCAATCTCCAAACGTCCATGATTCCTGGCGCGCTGACGCTGAACTCGACGCTCAACACGCATGCCCACCTGGTCGGGCTGCTGCAAGATGCCAAGCGCGTGCTGCATCACCATCTGCGCTTGCTGGTCGGCACGCAGGATCACGCGCTGACGCATCCCGCCGACGATCTCTGCCTCAGTGAATTGACCCTTACTCTTAGTAGACCTATGGCAATAGACTACACGAACTGCGCCCAGACGCCCATGGAGCCGATTGAGAACGCCTTCTTGTCCTTTCGTCTGGCAATGACGTTCCCACGATTCCGCACGGAAGAGGAGCAAATCATCACCTGGCGCAAGAACTATACGCGCTTGCAGGCGAGCCTGGTCTATACACATCCGGTCACGGGCGACACCAAGACGATCATCATTCCGAACCTGGTCTTTGTGACAGCGACCGCGCCAACGGCGGGCCCTGGCCCGCGCGTGCTCACGACCGAAGCGGCGATCTCGCAGGGCAAGGACGTGACCACGAGCGCGCAAATCGCCATCACCGCTACGGGGAATGCGCTCGCGATCACCGGGGGCACGTTCCCCTTTGTGGCGGCCGGGGCGCAAGTCACGATCAGCGGCGCGGCCACCCCGGCCAATAATGGCACCTTCACGGCCGCCGCCTGGACGCCGCTGACGCTGACGCTGGCGACGCCGCCGGCGCTGACCGATGAGGCGGCGGGGGCGTCGATCACGGTGAGCGTCAGTAATCCACCGATTTACATGTTAGAGACGTGACGCATGGCTGCACCAGTCTCCAGTGGCACGGCGACCATTGCCGGCTTTGCCGTCGAGTCCGCCACCGACGGCTCGCAGTGGCCGGCGATCGCCGCCGCCCAGGTCACCGAGCGCTGGCCCATTGTCAGCGCCGATTTCGACCCTGGCATGAGCCAGGCGCCGGTGGTCACGCGTGCACAGACCCTGGGACCGACCGGCGTAGACGTGGTGAGCCAGGCCCCGAGCGTGCGGGTGGCGTTCAGGTGGCGGTACCAGGGACTCGATTCATTGCTCGCGTGTGCCCTCGGCTACATGCCGGCGGCGCTGCCGACGCCGCTCGGCACTACTGCGTACCGGCATCTGTACGAGGTGAGTGCGGACCTCGAGGCAACACCATGGCCCACGGCCGATGCCCAGCCGCCAACGACCCGACTGGTGCGAAGGGGAACGTTCGCAGCGTGGCGCCAGGTGTCCACATGGGAGGTGCTGTCCTGCATGGTGCAGTCCCTGGCGCTGGTCAGTGACGGCGAGCGGGTCACCGGTGCGGTCACGCTGGTCGGCGCCGGCCTGTCGCAGGTCTCGACCGTCAACACTGCTGCCGCCCTCCAGGCCCTCCCGGGCTGCGGCTGGCCGCTGCTGGGCGTGCGGCACGGGCGGTTGCGGCTGGGTCTCGCGAGCCCCACCACGCCGCTGTCGAGTGCCAACGACGTGTGCTACAGCACGTGCGCGGTGCGGCTGGACAACCAGCTTGCGGCGTCTTACGGCCCGCGGACTGGGCTGGCGCCGGAGCAGTACGGCCGGACCACACCGCCAGCCCTCACGTTGACGGTCGACACGCCGCGGTATCTGTCCGATGCCTGGCTGCAGACATGGCAGGCGCAGACGACCCTCATGGGCGAGCTGCGCTTCCTGGGGCCGCAGGTAGGCGGCAGTGGGCAGGCGTATCAGCTCACCTGGTACCTCCCGGCGCTGCGCCTGACGGACGTGCGGCCCTCGCCGGTGCAGGTGGGGCTCCCCAGCGTGCGGCACGTGCTCCAGGCGGAGGTGCCGGCGCAGCCGGCGGCCGGCATGCCGGCGACGGCGCAGCCGGGGCCGGTGGGGGTCGAGGTCGTCTCTGGCGCGCGCCATCATCCACTCCTTTAGGAGATTCTATGGCAGAAGACAGTTCCAATGGGCAAGCGGCACTCTCGCCTCCGGGGAAGCGGCCTGTCTTTCTCATCACCGACAAGGAACGACTGAGCTTTCTGGTGGATGATGCGCGGTTCTATTATCGACGCTTACCGCCATCAAAGCGGCACGAATTGCTGACCGTGCATGCAAGCCGGGGTGTCTTTGATCTGCAGGGCGTCGCAGGACTCCAGCTCGCCATCGCCACGTACTGTATTCGTGGCTGGGAAAACGTCCTGGATGCCACCATGCAACCCGTACCATTTCTGGAAGAGGTCATTCCGTATCTGCCCTGGGCAGTGATTCAGCGCATCGATGAGCTGGCGATGCAGGGATCCCCTGAGGAGCTGTTGGAGAGGTACACGGCTTTTTTGACAGCCGCTTCGCCCTCCTCTCTCCCACAACCGGCATGCCCATCACCTGCTGGACCTGTCGGGCACAACTAGGCGAGGAAGGCGAGGCGATTCCCTGCGACACCGGCGGCCTGGCGGCGTGCTACTTCTGGCGCACGCATGGGTACTCACCTGGCACGCCGGTACATGCAGATGACCTGCAGGCGTGGGAGATCTACTGGCAGGTGCAAAGAGTCGGCTGGGAGACAGTACGGACATTGCGCCAGCTCGACCAGCTTGACGCCTACGACGCGGACTGGCTGTTAGTACGGCTCGTGACGTTGCAGGATTACGTGCAGGCGCAGCAACGTGAGGCGCAAGAACAGCGCTAGGAGGGAGCACTTGTGCCACCAGTCGTTTTGGAAATACTGGTAGACGCAGACAAGGGCATCGTTGCACTGCGGCAATTCGATAAAGCCGTGAGTGATACCGCCAAGACGACGCAGCAGACCAGCCAGGCCCAACACCAGGCGGCGCAGAGCACCACCTCCTTCGGCGCCAGCCTGGCGGCGACGACGAAATCCGCCATCGGCCTGTCCCTGGGCTTCGCCGGCGTGGCCGGTATCGCCACGACGCTTGGGGCAGCGGCGACAGCGGCGACGGGGTTCGAGGCGGCGCTCAACAGCATCAACGCCCTGGGGACTGTCAGTGCGAGGCAACTGAGTACGCTGCGTGAGCAACTGCTGGCACTGCCGCCGGCGCTGGGTTCCTCGACCGAACTCGCCAAGGGGCTCTACGACATTCTGGGTGCCAACGTCCCCGCTGACAACGCCATCACTGTCCTGACCCGCTCCGCCGAACTGGCGAAAGGCGGCCTGGGCAACCTCGATACGGCCATTAACGCGGTCACCAAATCCGCCGCCGCGTTTGGTATCCCGCTGGAACAGGCGCAGTTTGTCACGGATGTCTTTACCCAGACGGTCATCCGTGGGCAAGGGCGCCTCGAGGAATTCGCGCAGGCCTTCCCGCAAGTCGCCGCCACCGCCGCCGCCACGGGGGCCTCGTTCATCGACACGAACGCCGCCATCGCCGTGCTCACCCAGACCTTCAAGAACGCCGATACGGCCGCCACTGGCCTGAATTCCTTTTTCCAGCAACTCATTCAGAACAGCGCCAAGTTTGCTGCTGAGGGGATTAACGTTAAGCAGGTCCTGGCTGAAGAAGGCTTAACGGGGCTCTTTCGGCGCTTGAACGAGGTTACAGGGGGGAGTGCCGAGCGGCTCAAGGAATTGATTAACGATTCCGAGGGCTTTCGGGCCGCCCTCACGCTGACGGGCAACCAATTCAACACGTTCAACGAGACGGTCGGCTCCTATGCCAACGTCACCGGCCTGGCGCAGCAAGCGGCCAGCAAGAACCTGGCAGATGCCGGGGCCGCCTGGAAGACGTTCATCAACACGCTCGACCGTCTGGTGCAGGAAGTCGCCCCACCGCTCCTGGAAGTATTTACCAACATCACGCGGGCAGCGAGCGTGCTTGCCGCTGATGTCACCAAGCTCTACCGCGCCTTTGCGCAGAGCGAGACGCTGCGCACGATGGTGGCGGATTTCGAGCAGTTCTTTCAGGTCATCGGGCAATCCGCTGCCTTCCAGACGCTGAACGCGAACCTTCTGACGACCACCGGCAACACCACGGACACGTACAACGCCTTTGTCATCCTCGACGAACTCCTGAAGGGCAATGTTCGGCCCAGTATCGACTTTGTGACGGCCGGCTGGGACCTGCTCAACGCCGCCTTTGACTACACGGCGGCTGGCGTCATCAAGCTCGGGCAGTATCTCATTGACGGACTGGTCACGCCGCTGGCGCAGGTCTTCACGGCCCTCGACCAGGCAGCAACCGCGCTCGGTATTTCTGATGGGCGCTTCAGCCAGCTTGCGGCCACGAGTCAGCAACTCAGTGCTGACCTGGCTCTGGCAAGCGCCACGTTCCAGGGCATGGCCGATGAGTTTGTGCTGGGCACGAACCGCATAGGCATGGCCCAGGACGGCGCCAGCAAGGCGGTGGCGACGACGACAGCGGCGGTCAACGCGCAGAGCACGGCGCTGCCCCAGCAAGGCACCGCAGCGGCCGCAGCGGCCGCTGGGACTGCCCAACTCACGGAAGCGCAGCAAAAGCTGAAGACAACACTGGATGATGCCAATGATGCCGCAAGCACCTTGCAAGGCACGCTCGACAAATTGAAACCGGGGGATGCATTCAAGGCTATCTCGGCAGATGAGCTGACGCACACACTCGGGACCGTGACCGCGAAACTCATCGAGATGGAAAAGGCTGGCACGTTCACGGCGCGGGAAATTTCCCGCGCGTATGACGAGGCTGCGGCAGTGCTACGTGAGCGTTTTGGCGTCTTGCCTGATGCCTTTCAACGCGCGTTCGATGCCATGCGCGCCAGAGCGAGTACGACAGCGGATGGCATTGCGCTGGCGTTTGAACGTATGGGTCTGCAAACCCGTGATGCCTTGCAGCGGACGGCCACCGATGCCCTGGCAGACTTTCAGGCCATCGAAAAAGCCGGGACCGCCTCACCGCGCGCCCTGCTGGACGCCTGGCTTGACGTCGTTGACCAGATCGACAAGGGCGCGTTCAAGATCCTGCCCGAGGGGTTCCAGGCCTCAAGCACGCGCATGCAGGAGATTGCCAGGAAACTCGGCGTCGAGTTACCCCAACCCATCGTGAACGCCTTTGGCGAGATAGCCGTTGCCGGGCAAAGCGCTGCCGAGGCAATCGACACCTCCTGGCTGCAAACCCGTGGCGCCCTGGAGCGGGCGAGCCAGGCGACCACGGACCTTGGCCGGCGCACGGACGAGGCCGCGAAGAGTACGAAAGCCTTGACGGAGGAGGAGAAACGGCTGGGCTTTACCCTGGACGAGAATGGCGAAAAGATCAAGAAGGTGGTGTCAGAATGGGACAAGCTCATGAGCCTGAAGATCCTTCCCATCGAGATTCCCTTCGCCACGGAACTTGCCGGGCTCCAGGAGCAGCTCGCCAAAGCCTATAAGGATCTCAACCTCCTAGGCTACGGTGCCACCGGGCTCGGGGTGGACAGCATTCGGCGTGAGCAGGGCGAACTCCAGAAGCTCATCACAGAGCTGGAAAAACGCATTGCCGACCTCAAGCAGCAGACGGCGGCGTCCACCCCCGGCACCCCCGGCACCCCCACCCCCGGCACCGGCACCGGCACCCCCGCCACCGGCACCGGCACGGGCGCCACCGGCGGCGGGACCACGGCGGCGCCGCTGGCGTCCAGCGCCCCCACCGCCGGCAGTGGCGGTCTCGGGGTCTTCAGTCCCACCTCCCCGACGCTGACGCAGCGTCCTGGCGCGCCGGGCATGGGCCCGGGCGGCGGGGGCGGCCTCAGCCCGACCTCGCCCGGGGCGCTGCAACGTCCGGGCGCCCCGCTGGCGCCGACCGGGCCGCTCGTGGGCGGTGGCTCCGGCTCCCTGGTGGTCGGCGGCGGCAGCGGCGGGGGGCAACCGCCCGGCTTTCCCGTCATCGGTGGCACGGTGCCGACGCTGGCGCCGACGCAGCGCACCATCGTGTATAACCTGACGGTCCACACGCAGGCGCAGGACGCCGCCACGCTGGCGCGGGACCTGGTGCCCTACTTGCGCCAGGCGGATCTGTCACAGCGACCATTGGGAGGCTAGGACGTGTATCCGCAATTCGTGAAAGCCGGCGTACCGACCGTCACGCTGACGAGAGGCCAGAGCTGGCCGGCGCAGACGAGTATCGAGACCGGGCAGGTCGTCGCGCTGAGCGATGGCACGGCGGCCCTGGCGCTGAAATTCGCCGCGGCGCGCGCGCGCTACACCGTGCAGCTCACGGGCCTGTCGCAGAGCGCTTTCGATGCCCTGTGGGCCTTCCTGTGGCATCCCCGTATCGACGGCGGACAGCAGCCGTTTACGTGGGTGGATGAGCTGGGCGTCAGCCGGGAGGTGCGCTGGCTGCTTGACAGCGCGTTTACCTGGCAGGAGACGTCTGCTGGCCGCCTCGATGTGACCCTTATCTTGCGCGAGGAGAGCTAACGCATGCGGGACGTCTCGGCAGCCTGGGCGCCGCTGGTGGCAGCCTTTCGCCAGGGCGTGGGTGTCGAAGACTACCTGGCGGTGCTGATTCCACGCCGCAACCTGGCGCTCACGGCGCGTCCCTGGCCCGAGGGCTGGCTGCCGTCCGGCATCGTCGTCTATCCCTTCCTAGCGCCCACGGGGACAGGCCTCGGCGCCATCAGCATTGAACTGGCTGATGACCGCTCGTCGCGTCTGGGGAACGTCGCCTGTCAGGTGCGCGTGCTGGCCGGACAGGTCGGGACGGTGCTGGACCAGGTGCAGCAGCAACTGTTAACGATTGCGCAGCAAGAGGCGGTGGTCTGGGGCGGCTTCCTGGGCGGCGCGCTCCGTGACCAGAGCGAGATCCTGACGCTCTTTCGTGGGCGGGTGGCCCAGCCGCGCCTGGCGCGGGGCGTGCTCACGTTTACCATTGTGGACGGTGCCAGTGAAGACCACCGCGACATCGAGATCCCAGTCGGCGCCAGCGTCTTCCCTGGCAGCCCGCTGGCGGCACGCGGCATCGCCGTGCCGCTGATTATTGGGACAGCCCTGGGGCTTGAACCGCTCCTGGTCGCAGGCATCTCCAATGGCACGTTGGCGACCGCGCTGCCGGCGGCGGATGTCGAGACCATCGACCTCGCGGAAATTAACGCCGGGTTTGGTGCTGGGGGGTCAGTCCTCGTGGGCGGCACCGAAGAGATTTTCTATGACGGGCAGCGTGTCGGGCTCCTGCTCGATGGCAGTACCGCCCTCCAGCTCCTGCGCCCGCTGCGCCACGCGCCGGCGGTCCACGCGGCTGCGACCGTGGTCCAGACGGCGCCGCCGATTCAGTACCGCTACCTCGTGGGTATCGGGCTGCCGGGCCTCCAACTCCTGGCGGTGCGGGACAAGGACGGGCCGATTGCCAATTATCAGTTCGACACGAACCTGCCTACTCTGCCACCCGGGACAGCGGTCCTCAACCTCGCAGAGGTGCACGAGGGCGTCAGCGTCGACGTGCAGGCCATCCCTGACCCGCCCCCGCCGCCGCTGATCAACGGCGGCTTCGAGACGGGAGCGCTGTCGCCCTGGGTGGCGCTGCCGGGCTCGACCGTGGCCGTCACCCCACAAGCGGCGCAGACCGGCAACTATAAGCTGCAAGTGCAAGACGTGGGACCAACGGTCGTCGGGGCCTACCAGCAGGTTGCCGTGGTCGTGGGAAAGCGCTACACGCTGCTCCTCAACTGGCGCACGCCGCTTCTCCAGCAAGACAATACGGTGGACAACGGGGATTTTACGGCACCGACGCTGGGGAACTGGCAGATCAGTACGTTTACGTCGGTGCCAGGGCAGTCTGTGACGTCGGACTACCGACCAGGGAGTGGCACGGACACGGGGCAGGTCGCGTTCACCATCCCGAGCGCCTCGGTGGTCCTCCCACCGCAGAATCCCCTGGGACCACCAGAGTTCATCCGCGTCGCGACTGATTATGCCTCGTACCGCATCGAGATGCGCCAGGACGCGCCGACGCCGCTTACTCTGACGCCGGGGGTGCTGACGACGTTCGATGTCCGTGTGCGCGCGTTTCTCCTCACGTCCATCCCAGGGATGCACTACGCGCTGGCGGGTGGCGGAGGCCCCTCGGGGGTCTCGGGCAGCCTGGGCGTCTCGGTGCCAGTCCTTCCACCGCTCTCCGAGGTGCAGGTGCGCGTGGGCCTGGCCTCGCTGGCGACGCCGGATGAGGAGTTTGTCTGGAATCTCCAGCCCGATCAAGCGGCGACCACCCAGGGCACCGTGGCCGAATTTCGTCTCCAGGATATCAACCGCGCCTTCACACCGACCGACACCACCTATCGCCTGGTCATCACCATTCAAGGCCGCTACATCGGGAAGATTCAGCCCATCGAAGTGCTCAGTGCCGTGGTGGCTGCGACACCAGCGGCCCCGGAAGACCCTCCGGAGGACGTGGTACTCCAGGGCACCGGCCTGCTTCAGCTCGGCACACCGACCAACCCGGCGCGCTATACGACGCGGGAGCTGACCGGTCCCTCCACCTGGCAACAACTCGTGGTGCCGTTCGTGGCGGTGGAGACGACCGTGCGTATCTCCTTGCTTGGCCAGGCCGCGCAGGGACCGGCGACCGTGGAGTATGACGGTCTGCGTTTTCTGCCTCCAGGCCGCAACCCGGTGCTCGTCATGGCGCAGGTCTTTGCGCAATTTCTGCCGCATCTGACCCTCAACCAGACGAGCGTGCAGACGGCCGCCAACCGGCGCAACGAATGGCTCTTTAATGGCTTTATACCCGATCCTGGCAATACCAGGGACCTCCTCGTCAAGATGTCCCAGGAATGCTGGTGTACGGTGTATAAAGACGTGACAGGCGTCTACCAGATCACCGCCGATGATCCCGACCTGCTGCCGGTCCTCTGGCTCGACAGCGCGCAGGACGTGTACCGGGATTCACTCGACATCCAGTCATTGCCGATGGCGCAGGTGTCTACCGATTTTTACCTGTGGTACCAGCGCGTGAGCACGCAGGTGACGACGACCAAAGCCGGGCAATACGCGGCGGTCCTGTTTGTCACGCCAGACCAGTCAACCAGTCAGTACCCCGAACTCCAAACAATCTGCTCGCAAGCGCAGGCCAGCGTCAACACGCGCCAGCGCTTTGATTTCTTTGCCGACTTCATCGCGGACCCGGCGACGGCAGACTTGCTCCTGTCACGCCTGGTGCGGCAGCGCGGGGTGATACGCCAGGATGTCAGCCTCCAGGCGGCGTTGCCGGCCGTGCCGCTCTCGCTGACGGATCATGTCGCCGTACGGGCGCCGCTGTTTGGGCAGCGGCCGTTTGTTGGCGAAGTGCGCCGGGCCGCCTTCAGCGTCTCGCCCGCGGCGCCTGGCCTGGCGGTGGCGCTGACGCTGCGCTCCTCTGGGACGCTGCGGGGCGTATGGGAAACCTGGGACTATGCCATCAGCACCGGAGCCGTACGGGTGAACGAGGGATGGGAGCCGGGCTGGGTAGCGCCGTTTGAATACGTGCCTCCGGTACCGCCAGAGCCGTACTGGGTGGCACCCTTCGAGGCATAAACGTGGCATTCTTTCAGTGGGAATTTCTGAAGGCTTTTTCGGCACAGCAAGCCTACGTCGACCTCACCGCACCTGTGGTCGGCAACGGTTCGCTGCGCCTGGTTGGCGCTGCCGCCGGCACGGGAGCCGTGCAGGGCCGCTGGGCGCAGGCGTCGAATCGAGGCTTCAGGCAAGGGCGCGTCACGACGCTGGTGCAGCCGTTGGCTGGCGTCGCCGTGCAGGATATGTACGGCGTGTACGGGGCGACGTCCCAGAGTAACCTGACGGGCACCACGGGGACGTGTTATGCGGCACTGCTGGTCGTCGGAGGCATCCCCACGGCCTGGAGCGTGAACCTCGTCAAAGTGACGGCAGGGTTTGGCTCTGCACTGACGGTGCTCCAGACGCATGTGATCCCGATGGCCTTTGGCCAACCCTTCGGGATCCAGCTCCAGTGGCTCTCGGACCCGCAGATCGGCACGGCGCTGCGGCTGGCGTTTGGCACGGCGCTCGATTTGAGCGACCTGGTGGAGCAGCCGGTGGTGCAGGAGCCGAGCGTGTTTCTGAGCGCCTCGCAGGGCGAGGGACCACTCGCCTCTCTCACCGCGAACGGCGATGTGCGCTTCGATCAAACCAGTACGGAAGAAATCTAAGGAGGCGGGAAGGTGGCCCAGGAGACGCTGCTGTTTACGGACTTCGACGTTGTGATGAGCAGTGTGCAAATCAACGCCATCCTCAACACGACTGCGTTGGCGCTGGTCGACGACGCGTCTTTGCAGATTTACCGCGTCAGTGGCGGGAGTGTGTCCACCCTCACCATGGCCCCCAAAGCTGGCAAGCGTCAGGCGACGACCATCGGCCAGTTGCGCGTGCTGCTCAAGCACACCGTTGGCGGCTCGACGAGTCAACAATTTGGCCTGGTCTGCATGCAATCGCAGCGCAATATACAGACGACGGGCAGTGCGTACCTGCTCAGGGTGCGTGGCGAGAATCTGGACCTGTGCAAATTGAACGGCACGGGGCTCATCGGCAGCCCTCCAAGTCAGCTCGCGACCGCTGCTGGCGTGGTGCCATTCAATACGACCCATGCCATACAACTCCAGTGGACGCTCGATCTGGCGCAGTTGGGCGGCGTGCAACTGCGCGCCTGGCGTGGCAGCGCGCTCGACTATAGCAACCTGATCGAAGTCGCGGCCTATACAGATCTGGTGTCGCCGCTCACGACGACGGTCACCGAAGGGGTCTTCGCCATCGAGGGCTTTGGCGGCGCGTTTACCGTGCTGATGGACATGCTCAGCCTGGAGGGTATTTAACATGGCACCGCTCACCATCCAACGCCCGACCCTGCCCAACCCGCTCACGCTCGCCCGCGGCGGCACCGGCGCCACCACGGCGGCGGCGGCGCGTTCGGCGCTGGGGCTGGTGCCTGGCACCGACGTGCAGGCGCAGGACGTCGAGTTGCAGGCCCTCGCCGGCCTCACCTCTGCCGCCGACCGCCTGCCGTACTTCACGGGCGCCGGCACGGCGGCGCTGGCGACGTTCACGGCGGCCGGGCGCACGCTGGTGGCCGGCGCCGACGCGGCGGCGCAGCGCACGGCGCTGGGGCTGGGGACGCTGGCGGTGCTCAATACGCCGCTGGCGGTGTCGGTGGGCGGTACCGGGGCGACAGACGCCGCCACCGCCCGCAGCAACCTGGGGCTGGGGACGCTGGCGACGCAGAACGCGGGCGCGGTGGCGATTACGGGGGGGAATGTCACGGGGCTGAGTGCCATTAGCGTGACTGGTACCGCGAATTTTAGTGCGGGGGTCAATGCGCAGAATTACGCCGGGAGCAGCGTCTACGGTTTTGTCTCGTATATTGCGGCAGCAGGCGGGGCGGAGCGCTGGTCCTTCTATTGTACCAGTGACGCGCCGAGTCATTTTGGCGGGGTAGTGGACACTCCTTCGCAAGTACGTATTGGCAGCGGCACTCCCATTACGTTCAATAACAAGCAGGTGCTCTGGTATGCGAAGCAGACGCAGGATTGCATAGTGATTATGCCAAACGATAATGATACTGGACTAGGGAGTGCGGTCTTGTTCCGCAACAGTGGAACTGCGGTGGTCGGCTCGATTACCACCACCGCCTCCGCCACCGCCTACAACACCTCCTCCGATGTCCGTCTCAAATACGCCATGGCGCCCCTCGCCGGCGCCCTCGACGTCCTCCGTGCGCTGCGTCCCGTCAGCCACCGGTGGCAGGCGGATGGCTCGCCTGGCGTCGGCTTCCTGGCGCACGAGCTGCAGCAGGTGATTCCTGACGCCGTGACGGGCGAGCCGGATGCCATCAACGACGATGGCTCCATCCGTCCGCAACAAGTCGATCATAGCAAACTCGTGGTGTGGCTCACGGCTGGTCTGCAAGAGTTGCTCGCGCAGGTCGAAACGCTCAGGACCCGTGTCACTGCGCTGGAAGGAGGCGCACTATGAGCGTTGACCCGTACCCCGGCCTCGCCGCCGCGCAACCCTTCGACGCCACCCTGCAGGCCCTCGCGGCCTTAGCCACGAGTGCCGACACGGCGCCGTATTTTACCGGCGTCGACGCAGCGGCGCTGATGACGATTACGCCGTTTGCGCGGACGTTACTGGACGACGTCGACCAGGCGACGGCGCGCACGACGCTGGGGCTGGGGACGCTGGCGACGCAGAACGCGAACGCGGTGGCGGTGACGGGGGGGAGCGTGACGGGGCTGAGTGCGCTGGAGGTGCCTGAGCGCAGTGGCAGCAATCAATATGGCCTGCTGCTGCGACTCGTGGCGACTGGAGGAACGCAGCGTTGGAATCTCTTTGCGGATGGCCTGGCGCCGAACTATCTCGCGGGACAGGTGGGGGTCGGCACGACGAACCTCCTCGCCCAGCTCACCGTTGGCAATAGCGCCTATATTCAAACGGGTCTCGGCATACGCATCGCGCCCATGGCGAATGTCAGTGCCTATGTCGGCTATTCGAAAGCGACGAGTAATGCGGGGATTCTCCTGGTGACGCAGGATAATGATACCGGATCGGGCGCGGCCATTCAGTTTTCCAATCTGGCCCAGGCGATCGTGGGGACGATTGTGACGACGGCAAGCGCGACCACCTTTAACACGAGTTCTGACGCACGGCTCAAGCACGCGATTGAGACGCTCACGGACGCGCTGGAGAACGTCCGGGCGTTGCGGCCTGTGACCTTCCGGTGGAATGTCGACGACAGCCCGGATGAAGGCTTCCTCGCCCACGAACTGCAACAGGTCTTGCCGCATGCCGTGACCGGCGAGTCCGATGCCGTGAACGACGATGGCACGATCCGCCCGCAACAGGTGGATCATAGCAAACTGGTGGTGTGGCTCGTCGGCGCTGTGCAAGCCCTGCTGGCACGTGTCGAGGCCTTAGAAGCAGCACCAACATAGAAAGGAACGTCCTATGCCTATGAGTACTCTGGAACGCGATACCTTGGCGAAATCATTTGCGGTCTGCAAACAACTCTTGCTCGACGTTCAGCCGAAGCTCGCCGGCCTGGCGCAGATTTACGACAGCGCCGGCGGCGTCAAGACCACGCTGACGCAGGAGGAACTGGATGAAGTGGCGGAGCTGTCCGGCCTCACGAAAACGCAGGTGGATGACGGCCTGTATGTGCTCACGACCCTGCTGCTGCCGGCCATCCAGCAGGGCTATCCGGCGCTCGCACAGCTCGCGGCGAGATTCCTATGACCCGCCCAGGCGCCCTCGCCGCGTGCGTGGCGGCGGCGTGCGGCGGCGGCGTGACGCCGGCGGCGCTGGAGACCCGCCTGCAGGCGCTGCGCCAGGAGCTGTACGCCGGGCAGCAGGCCCTGGCGCTCCTGGAGCAACGCCGCGCGTCTCTCACCGAGACCCTGCTGCGCATCAGCGGCGCCGTGCAGGTCTTAGAAGAACTGCTCGCCAGTCCGCAAGAGGAGGACGTATGCCAGACCCCATCCGCGGCGTCGCCTACGACTTTACCCTGACCCTGATCGACGCTGCCACCGGCGCCCTGCGCGCCAATCCGACGCTGGCAGCCGGCGACTTTCAGGTGAGCCAGGACCACGGCGCTCTGGTGAACCTCGCCACCCTGCCGACCGTGGCACCGGCCGGCTCCGCCCTGGTGCGCGTGCAGCTCAGCGCCACGGAAATGACCGTGACGCAGCAGGTGGACGTCGTGGCGCATGATCCGGACGGGCAGTGGGATGACGTCACGGTGCAGATCCAGCCGACGCGGACACTGGGCACCGACTTCAAGACGCTGCTCTCTGCGGATGCGCAGACCGGCGTGGTGCTGCCGCGCGTCACCCTCGCCGACACCATCACGGCGTACACCGGCGACACCCCTCAGAGCGGTGACGCCTACGCCCGGCTCGGGACCCCCGCCGGCGCCAGCGTCAGCGCCGACGTCGCCGCCGTGCATGCGGACACGGGGACACTCACGACGCGGCTGACAGCGGCCAGGGCGGCCTATCTCGACACCCTGAACGTGGGCGGTCCCGTCGCGAGCCGGGCCGACGTCGAGGCGCTGAACCAGTCCGCCAGTCGCCGCCTGGTCCTCACGACCGTGCAGCAGTTCGAGCGGCCCGAGACCGGGAGCGTGCTGTATACCGTCGAGCTGCGCACCTATGACGGTGATGGGGCAGCGGTCAACGCCGACACACCGCCGACACTGACGGCGACCGGCTCACTCAGCGGGGATCTCTCCCTCGCACTCTTCCCGGTGGCGCAGCCGGCGCTGGGGGTCTCCCGCTGGATGTACACCGTATCGAGTGTGGCCACCCTGGAGCAGATACGCTTCGACGTCAGCGCGCTGCTGGGCGGGAGCACGTTTACTCTGTCGGCCTACGCCCAGGTCCTCGACGTCGTCTCTGCCACCTGGAGCACCACCGATGCGGCGCATCTGACGGCGGTCTTTAACAAGCTGCCCAGTAAAAACTATCTCGTCGGTACCGCCAATCCGGACGGCGACGTGCAACTCGACGAGGCTACCGGCGCCGTGGCGCGCGTGACGCTCACCGACACGGTGACCACCTACACGGGCAATACCCCGCAGACCGGGGATGCCTTTGTCAGGCTCGGGGCGCCAGCAGGCGCGAGCGTCTCTGCGGATGTCGCCGGCGTGAAGACCGATACGAATGCCCTTCTTGCACGCCTGACGGCTCTCAGAGCTGGCTTTCTCGACAACCTGGGCATTGGTGACCTGGTGGCGTCGCAATCGACTGTGGACCAGGTAAAGGCCAAAACCGATGCCTTGCCGCCTGACCCAGCAGATGCCTCAGTGCTTGCCGCGTCGTTCAGTGCCCTCAGTGCGGAGCTGGCGACGATTGCCGGGTATATCGACACAGAGGTGGCAGCGATCAAAGCCAAGACGGATAATCTGCCGCCGCAACCGGCCGCCGTCGGCTCGCCGATGACGCTGGCGGCAAACGCGGTGACGGCGGTGGCGCTGGCGGCGGCGGCGTGCGAGAAGATGGCCGACATCTTGGCGCGGCGCCACACCAGCGCCATCGAGGCGAGTCCCGACGGCGAGGCCTTAGCCATCAACTCACTCTATGGGCTCATGGCGATTGGCAGCGGACATCGCAGAGATACCACCTCGCATCAGGGCTCTCTCACGGTCTACCGGGTGAATGGCACCACGGAATTAGCCCAGATTCCTTTAGTCATGGATGACGCGGCTGAGCCCATCGTGTCAGCAGGGGGGTAACATGCCCGCTGGCGATCTGCGCAGCCAGGTCCTCGGCCTGGGGATCGGCGTCTTTCGCCTGGGCCGGGGCACCTACGCGTCGGTGCCGCGTCGCATCGCCATTTGCGGCATGATCGACGTCGTGCCCGTGATTGGCTGTGCCGCCGTGGAGGTCACGCCAGCGGTGACGGGCGTGGTGGTATGCGGTCCACGTATCGGTGTCGGACAGGTCACGACGACGTGTCCGGCTCAGGAGGTCTGCGGATGTCCGGTTTACTCTTCTTAGATAACGATAGCCTTCTCCGCGCGCGGCAGCTCTCGACCATTGATCAGACCGGCGCCGTCGTCTATCTCACCTCGGCAGCCACCGTGCAGTACACGCTCACCGATAGCGCCGGCGTGGCGCTGGGTGGGGAGACCTGGCCGCAAGCACTGGCCTATGTGCCTGGCTCGCAGGGGTTCTTCCAGGGCGTCATCCGCGACACGGTCGTGCTGCCGCCGGCCGGCAGTACGGTGCTCGCGACGCTGACGGTGGACAACGGGGCGGATCAGCGCGGGACCCTCACCGGCCGGCTGACCGTGCAGGAACGCACCTGGTGAAGGAGTCCCCCATGCTGACGGTCCAGATCCTCCTCGCGGTCGCAGCATGTGTCGTGACGATCGTCCACGCCATGGGCAAGTGCATGCTCTGGCCGGCTGTATGGCTCCTGGCAATCATTGCATTCCTGCGCGCTGTCCCGCTCGGCCGCTGACTGATGGTGTCCGTGGTGGTCAGCCTCGCCCTGCTCCTGGCCCTGCCGGTCTGGGCCCAGGAGCCGGCGGCGATTGGCCTGGTGAAGTCCACGTCGGGCGTCGTGACGCTCCTGCGGTCGCAGACGTCCCAGCCGGCCACTCCTGGGATGGTGCTGCACGAGGGGGATAGTCTCATGACCGGCGACAAGGCGAGTAGTGTCGCGGTCACACTGGTCGATGACACCCGCCTGGCGCTTGGTCCCAGGAGTCGGCTGGTGCTGCGCCATTTTTCGTGGGATGCCACGAGGCAGACAGGCCAGATGCGCGCTGAGTTGCCGGCGGGCACGCTCGCCGTGCAGTCAGGGCTGCTCGGGAAGCGCGAGCGTGGCAACAGCCTGGCCGTGACGACACCGAAAGCGACGGTGCGGGTGAGCGATGCGCAGGTGGGGATTCGCGCCGGAAAGGAGTGAGATGCGTCTGTCTGCCCTGGTGAGTCTGTGTCTCCTCCTCGCAGCGTGCGCCACTCCGGACCTCGTCACGCTGGTGCGCAGCCTGTCCGACACGCCGGCCGAGGTGACGGTCGAGAGCGCCAGCGAGACGCGCACCCTCCGCGAGCCGCTGCAGACCGCTGATCTGCGCGGCACGGGGGTGCAGCTCCGCAGCAGTACGCCGGCGGAGGTGCAGGCGGTCTTTGGGACGGTGCTCGAGGCGACGCCGGCGGCGTCACGCACCTATACCATTCTCTTTGCGACGGGCGCACAGGCCCTCCCGCTCGAGGCCGATAGTACGGTGACGGCGTTGCTGGAGGACGTCAAGGCGCACCAGATAGTCGAGGTGCAGATTACCGGCCATACGGATCGCAAGGGCTCACTGGAAGCCAATGACCGTCTCTCGAAAGAACGGGCCGTCGCGGTACGGGAGGCGCTGCTGCTCCGGGGGCTGCGGGCCTCGCTCATTCGGGTCGTTGGGCGGGGGGAGCGGTCGCCGTTGGTGCCCACGGCGGACGAGGTGGCGGAACCGCGCAACCGACGCGTGGAGATCGTGGTGAGGTGAAGGAGGCAGGGTGGCAGAGCCTTCAAAATGGTACCACTGGGCACTCCTCTACCCTGGCCTCATCCTGTCTTTGGGTGGCTCCGTCCCGACCGTCTGGAATGAAATCAAAGCCTGGCGCTTGGGCGTGCAGTCGCAGCAGGTGCAGCAGGTGCAGGAACAACAGCGGCTCTGGGAAAAGAACCTGCCGTGTCTGCGGCTCAAGCCCGTCTACGCGGTCACGCTCGCAGACGGCGTCGAGGTTGGCGTGACGCTGTGCGAGTCAGGCGATGCGCTGCTGAAATACCAGCGCGCCAAAGACGTGGTGAGCTTCACGTGGATACGCTATCCGGAGCATGGTCGCGCCTCCGAATCGCAGCACTCCGACGCCGGCGATGTGCTCACGCCGCAGACGACGGTGGTCGTCGGCGGGACGCGCTGTGTGGTGCTCCAGGGCACGGTCGTGCTGTGGGTGCTGTACGACGACGACACGCAGGCGCACTGCCATGTGGACTATGTGACCACCGTGCGCGGCGTGCTGCTGCGCGCGCAGGCGGTGCCGTGTCAGACGTGCGAGGGCTAGCCCGCCGCCTCCCCTTCTCCCAGCGCCGCCTCCCACGCCGGCGGCCGCGCCGGCACCGCCAGACGGCATAGGCGGCGGCAAGCAGCGCGAGACACTCGTCGCGGACGTCGTCAGGCATGCGGCGCCTCCTCCTCTGTGTCCTCCCCGAGCGCCGCGTAGAACGCCTCCGGCAGCGTGCCGTAGACCGGCGGGTGGGCCTGGCTCCAGCCGGCGGTGCCAGGCTGGGGGCCAGGCTGGGGGCCAGGCTGGGGACCAGCCTCCGTGCCCCCGTCCTCCCGGACCTGCTGCACCAGCGCCTCGAAGCGCCCCAGCAGCGCCTGCAGCGCGTACTGCTCCGGCGACGGCGCCAGGAGGTGCACCTGGCAGGCCAGGCCGTCCACCAGCGTACACAACTCCTCGAACAGTGCCACCGTCGTCATGCCTCGTCCTCCTCCGGTCTCTCCAGCCCCGCCTTCCCCCGCCTCGCCACCTCCGCCTGCCACACGGCCGCGTCCACCTCCAGGCGTTGCGGACAGCCCTGCCACCCGCACACGACGTAGACGAGCAGGCCGTTCGCCGCCGCCGCCTCGGTGTGGGCCATGGAGAGCGGGTGGTGTTTGGCGTCGTGCGCCGCCGTGCTGCGGCTCTCGTGTCTCACAGGTCCAGTCCGAGGGCCCGCAGGTAGGCCAGGTAGTTGAGGCGCACGCCGTGCCGCATGCGCCAGATGGCATAGTCTGCGGCAAGCAGTCGCAGGCACTCCTCCTCGACCGCGCTCATGGCAGCGCCGCCACGCCGCAGCGCGTCCCGTACAGCACATCGTCCAGGGCACGGCGCTGGCACCTGCGGCACAGGTGCCCGCAAGGGTAGCCGTCCGCGTGACAGGCGGGCAGGGAGCCGAGCCAGGTCAGCGCGTCCTCCCAGAGCCGTCCGTGCCCGACGGCGGGCTGGCTGAAATAGGGGAGCGCGTCGATCCGGTAGACGCCAGGGAGGGCCACCCCTGCCTCCGCGGCGTCGAACACGACGAGCAGCACATGCTGCACGTCCTGGTGCTCGCTATCCTCGCACCAGGCGCAGTCGAACTCGTAGAACTCGCGCCAGCAGTCGTCGCACAGCTCGGCGTCACCTTCGCCGGGGCGTGGGGCGTCCTCTTCCTCCGCGCTCAGCGGTTCGCCACACGAGGTACACGTCACGACGATTGCGATGCTCTCAGACTCAGATGTGGTCTGGCTCACGCCTCCCTCCCTTCGTCCTCGCCCGCCACCACCGCCCGCAGATACCCCGGCAGCGCCCGCTCCCCTTCGCCCAGCAGCCGACGCCAGCGCCGTGTGACACTCGCCGGGGGCCGCAGCTCCGCGCCGGCGAGGTTGGCGGCGTGGCACGCCAGGCAGACCGCCTCGTCGTCGGTGTCGGCGCCGGGGCAGGGGGCGGCGCAGATGGTGCAGGTGGTCATGGTGGAGCGTCCTCCTTGTCGAACAAGGCGCCCTGCACGGGCCTGCTGGGGTGCGCCAGCGCGGCCTGCGCCGCCTCGCGTTTGCACTGCGTCAGCGTCTGCTGGATGGCGTCGAGCGCCTGCACCCATTCCGCCGGCGTGCCTTCCGCAAACCAGGTGCGGTACGTCTCGGCCGTCAGTCCAAGCCGGGTAGAGAGCCAGCAGCCA
>Ga0210379_10000069_pt1 | contig 24801 bp, 25 predicted proteins | sample PLMedo_2_FD_155468 | JGI IMG/M metagenome (GOLD analysis project Ga0210379, IMG submission 155468) | Groundwater sediment microbial communities from an aquifer in East River, Colorado, USA - PLM4_32_coex redo | ecosystem: Environmental > Terrestrial > Soil > Riparian zone | place: USA: East... | reverse complement strand
GAACCTCAATCCTCAGTCCTCACCCCTCATCCCTCATCCCTCATCCCTCATCCCTCATCCCTTGAGAATCGCCGCCGATGAACGCCGATAGGATCAAGATCTTTATACAACGTTCCCCCTGACGTCTTGACTACCTTGAAGGATGACAACGTCACGCGCACAATGCCGATTTACAGATCGGCTCTCAAGCCAACTACTTCAAGTTAGGCGAACACTCTGCTATTGATGCGTTACACCGACGTTGGGAATCATGACTGTCAGTGGAAAAAACGGAAGTCAAGAAGCAAAGATTTCACGCTGGGGCGTAGCTGCTTTGCCGTTGAGTATATTCGTTGGTGTCGTACTGGGTGCAGGTGTCGGTGTAGCGGTGGATAACATCCGCATTGGCGTTGCTATCGGGGCAGGTCTTGGCGTTGGCGTCGGGGTTGCCGTAACGGTTGCGGTATTCATATTCGGCTCTTCCGAACCGCCGGATTCCCACTGATGAGCTTTGTGAGAAGCTCGACAGGATGTTCGCCTGACAACTCGTTCGAGCGCCCCAATTCCCATAAAGTGGCAGTAACGAGTGTCCGGCTGTCAGGCGCTCAACTCGAACGATAGGCGCCGAACAACGTGAGAGGATCGCTGTGAACATTGAGCAGTTCATGCGAGGCTACAAAGCGGCATGGGAGCAACGAGATGAATCCATGTTTTGCGCACTCTTCGCTGCCGATGGCGAATACCACAACACGCCATTTGCCGTGCAACGCGGCCGCGAACAACTCGCCGAGTACTGGCGCCGCGTCAAGCTCCAGGAAGAGGTGAACGTCACCTACGAAGTGCTGGCGTCTACCCCGACAGGTGGCTTCGCTCACTGGCATGTTACTTACCGGGTGGCATCCGAGGAGCTCTTCCAAATCTGGGCCAAGTCCACCGGTACGAACTTGGTGGCACGAAAGCCGGGCGACCCATTGCCACGAATGGTTCTCGACGGGGTGCTGAAGGCCGAGTTCATGGGCGGTCTGTGCAAGAGCTGCCAAATCTGGTGGCACAGCGTCCCGCAGGCATCATGAGCCTCAACATGCGTCGAAGGGGTCAGGCTCAATTTATTGCGGCTAAACTCGTCACGAATTTCGGGCCCGGCCCCTTTGATTCTTCGCGGAACTGCGGAGAAAGAATTAGCCGCCGATGGACGCCGATACATGCAACACAAAATCGAACCAACAAGAAAGACAAGACAAAAATGGAACCGCAGATAAACGCAGATAAACGCGGATAAGAACAGGAAGTCGAATCACGATTCACGAATCACGACTCACGGCCTTTGAGTCGCCGATGAATCCCGTTCCAATGTCCGTCTTCCAGGCGTGTCGCGGACTATCAATCATCAGGAATTGGCGGAGGTCATTGGAACGGGATGAACGCCGACGGAGTCAAGGAACGTCCATGAAAGCCATCTCTTACGCGTTCTTCGTCACCGCGGCCGAATATCCAAGACTACAAGCCGCGTGCCCCGGCGATTTTCCATTCACCTATGCGCAGTTCTGCGCCCGTGTCGATCAGAGCATCCGGGACACGGCGGATACCGTCGCTGTCGAAAAAGTGTACGTGAGCGTTGATAAGTTTCTCGCCTGGTGCGCCGAGGCCAGAGTCCAGCCCAATAACATCAGCCGCGCCCGGTATGCCGTTGCGATCGGCCATCCCCAGAGTTCCGTTTAGGGACATCATTCTCGTTCTTGTTCGTTCTGGCGGCTAGGCGGCTCAATCAACGGATTCTGTTGCTTGGGAAGTTCTCTTCGATCTGGTCCTGGAAGAAGCTCCCGGGTGAGGGCGCGCCCATGAAACGGCGATGGAATTCCGGCGAGACGCCGGAGTACTGCACGATCGATCCGCTCGTGAACTCCACTTCGAGGGTCTGGCGGCCGGCATCATAGCCTATCGAGCGTATGGTCGAGGCATTGACCCGTTTGCGGTCCATCTTGCTGAAGAAGCGTGACTCGTTACTCGTTGCTCGTTGCTCGTGACCGGTGGTGGCCGGTAACGGCTGACGTAGTTTCCCCTCTTCGTTTCCGCTACTTCAAGGCCTCGGCGACAATGTCAGACAGAAGTTTGTCCACCGCGCGCAACGATTTCACCGACCGCTCGGAACCGGTTTCCCCCGGGCGCCGGTAGGCGATGTAGACCTTGTCCTTCTCTTTCGGCAACGTATAGATCGCGATCGAATACGGGCAGAACACGATGTTGCGGGGGTCGGCTTCCATCGTGTCGCGGGAGAGGCGCGCGCTGCAGAATTCGAGCATCTCGGCATCGCCGTAGATCCGGCGGGCGGCCCCGGTATCCTTCCCGGTGCGCTCGAGCATGGCGCCGATGCGCGCGGTGTAATTGAGCACCAGCCCGCGGTTTTCGATCGCGTGCAGCACCCTTTCCTTCACATCCCCGAACTCACCCTTGGTGGACCTCACGACGAGGTCGGCCGCCGTGGCTGGCGCCCCAATCAGGAATGCCAGAACGATGATCCATTTCGCATTCATGCGCTCCTCCCTGCAGTGACCCGGAACCGGATGCGCCGGGCGTACTGGCGAATTCTAGGCGGATGCTGGAGGTAATGCTTGCGTCAGATCGATGCTGCCGCGGGAGGGACTGCCTAGGGGCCGGATTGAACTGGCGTCAGGGACGGGTGCCGGATCGGCCTCGCGCCTTCACGGCCCTGCCCTGCCATAACTTGCACGCCGTATCGCGTCAGGATATTGTCGAACGAAGATCCGACAAGATCCTAGGGCTTGCTCCCCATCGGGAACGGCCAGGCACCGGGTATCACGACCGGGCGCGGGGCGACCGGGGCCGGGGCCGGCGCGGCGGCCTTGCGGGCCACCGGTTTGCGCTTTGCCGGGCTGCGCTTCGCGCTGCGCCGGCCTGCCTGCTTCTTCGTCGCCGCCCTCTTCTTCCCGACCCGCCTTTTCGCTTTTGCCATTCGATCCTCCAGTCGGTTGCCCTGCGCGGCGAATCGGGCTGCTCAGTGACGGGCCGCGTGGGTCTTGCTTGCCAGGTCCCGGTACAACATCTCCGGATCGAGCTTGATGCCTCCACCCCAGGTCACCGCGTTCGATATCGGGTCGAGCGCGACGCGCGAGAAGGTCTGCGCGTCGGAGATCGCCAGATACGACTCGGTCAGCACCAGGTCGCCGAGGTTGACGCTCCCTTCCAGTCCGTCGTCGAAACGGAGCCAGAGGGTGTAATTGTCCTCGGCACGGCATTCGGTGATGGTGTGCAACATGCTCTGTCTGCGTCTGCGGTAACGCCGGTTCAGCAGGCTGGAACCCAAGTGATCGCGCCTCCCAGTTGGTTGATAAGCAAGCGTCCTTCTTCCGCTGTCCTCCTTTGTTGCGTTAGTCCCAGTTGAGCGCCCCGCCCGTCTGGTACTCGAGGACGCGGGTCTCGAAGAAATTGCGCTCCTTCTTGAGGTCGATCATCTCCGCCATCCAGGGAAAGGGATTGCTGGCGCCTTCGAACTGCGGATCGAGACCGATCTGCTGGCAACGGCGATTCGCGATGTAGCGCAGGTACTCCTTGAACATCGTCGCGTTCAGCCCCAGCACGCCGCGCGGCATAGTGTCCTCCGCGTAGCGGAACTCGAGCTCGACTCCTTTCTTGAAAATTTCGCGCAGCTCCTCGCGAAATTCCTGCGTCCACAGGTGCGGATTCTCGAGCTTGATCGTGTTGATGAGGTCGATGCCGAAATTGCAGTGCATGGACTCGTCGCGCAGGATGTACTGGTACTGCTCGGCCGATCCCGTCATCTTGTTCTGCCGCCCAAGCGAGAGGATCTGCACGAAGCCGACGTAGAAGAACAGCCCCTCCATCAGGCACGCGAACACGATCAGGCTCTTCAGGAGCTTCTGGTCGGCTTCCGGCGTGCCAGTCCTGAACGAGGGGTCGGTCAGCGTGTCGATGAAGGGAATCAAGAACTCGTCCTTGTCGCGGATCGAGGGGATTTCGCGGTAGGCGTTGAAGATCTCGCCCTCGTCCAGCTGCAGGCTCTCCACGATGTACTGGTAGGCGTGGGTGTGGATTGCCTCCTCGAATGCCTGCCGCAGCAGGTACTGCCGGCACTCGGGCGCGGTGATGTGGCGATAGGTCCCGAGCACGATATTGTTTGCCGCGAGCGAGTCCGCCGTGACGAAGAAGCCGAGGTTGCGCTTGACGATCCGGCGCTCGTCCTCCGTCAACCCGCTGGGGTCCTTCCACAGCGCGATGTCGCGGCTCATCTGGATTTCCTGGGGCATCCAGTGATTGGCGCAGGCGGAAAGGTACTTCTCCCAGGCCCATTTGTACTTGAATGGCACCAGCTGGTTGACGTCGGTCTGACCGTTGATGACGCGCTTGTCGGCGACATTCACCCGCCGCAGTGCGAGCTCGCCCGGCTCCGGCGCGCGCGCGCGCGCCACTGGCTGTACGCCTGCGCTCGCCTGCTGTTCTACGATTTGCAGCATCTCGTCTCCTTACTGGCAGGATTCGCACTCGGGATCGTCGACCTTGCAGAACTTGGGCTCCCCGGCCGTTAACCCTCCGTCGGCCGTTACCGCATTCAGCTGCCCAGTCGTGACCGTGGATTTCTCGGCCGAGGTCGCGCCGAGCGTGCGCAGGTAGTAAGTAGTCTTCAGCCCCCGGATCCACGCCAGCTTGTAGGTGTCGTCGAGCCGCTTGCCGGAGGCGCCCGCCATGTAGATGTTGAGCGACTGCGACTGGTCGATCCATTTCTGTCGGCGCGCCGCGCACTCGACCAGCCACCTCGGCTCGATCTCGAACGCGGTGGCGTAGAGGGTGCGAATCTCCGGCGGAATGCGGTCGATCTTCGCGAGCGAGCCGTCGAAGTACTTGAGGTCCGCGATCATGACTTCGTCCCACAGATTGATCGTCTTCAGATCCCGCACCAGGAACTCATTGACCACCGTGAACTCACCCGACAAGTTCGATTTGACGTAGAGATTCTGGTAGGTCGGCTCGATGCACTGCGAGAGCCCCGTGATGTTGGCAATCGTCGCGGTGGGTGCGATCGCCAGGCAGTTGGAGTTGCGCATGCCGACCTGCTGGATGCGCTTCTTCAGGCCGTCCCAGTCGAGCGTGGTGGACAGGTCGCATTCGACGTAGCCGCCGCGCTCGTCCGCCAGCGATTTCAGCGTGTCGATCGGCAGGACGCCGCGGTCCCACAGCGAGCCCTTGAAGGTCGAGTAGGGTCCGCGCTCTTCGGCGAGATCGGTCGAGGCCCGGTAGGCGCTGTAGGCGATCGCCTCCATCGAGCGGTCGGCGAACTCAACCGCCGCTTGCGAGCCGTAAGGAATCCTCAGCAGGTGCAGGCAATCCTGGAAGCCCATGATGCCGAGGCCCACCGGCCGATGCTTGAAGTTGGAATTGCGCGCCTTGTTGACCGAGTAGAAATTGAGGTCGATCACGTTGTCGAGCATGCGCATGGCGGTGCCGACCGTGCGGCGCAGCTTCTCCAAATCCATGCGGCCGGTCGAGGCGTCGAGGTGCGCCGGCATGTTGACCGAGCCAAGATTGCACACCGCGATCTCATCCGGGCCGGTGTTGAGCGTGATCTCGGTGCATAGATTGGAGCTGTGCACCACGCCCACGTGCTGCTGCGGTGAACGCAGGTTGCAAGGATCCTTGAAGGTGAGCCAGGGATGCCCGGTCTCGAACAGCATCGCGAGCATCTTGCGCCACAAGTGCACTGCCTGGATCCGCTTGTAGGGCTTGATCTCGCCGCGCGCAGCCTTCGCCTCGTACACGAGATAGGCTTGCTCGAACGCGCGCCCGTACTTGTCGTGCAGGTCGGGCACGTCGGAAGGTGAGAACAGGGTCCAGTCGCCGTTCTCTATCACGCGCTTCATGAAAAGATCCGGCACCCAGTTTGCGGTATTCATGTCGTGCGTTCGGCGGCGGTCGTCGCCGGTGTTCTTGCGCAACTCCAGGAACTCCTCGATGTCGAGGTGCCAGGTCTCGAGGTAAGAGCACACAGCGCCTTTCCTCTTGCCGCCCTGGTTGACGGCGACGGCGGTGTCGTTCACGACCTTGAGAAACGGCACCACGCCCTGGCTCTTGCCGTTCGTGCCCTTGATGTGCGAGCCCAGGGCCCGCACCGGCGTCCAGTCGTTGCCGAGGCCGCCGGCGAACTTCTGCAGCAGCGCGTTTTCCTTGATCGCCTCGTAGATTCCGTCGAGGTCATCGGAAACAGTGGTGAGATAGCAGCTCGCGAGCTGGGAGCGGCGCGTGCCGGAATTGAACAGCGTCGGCGTCGAGCTCATGAAATCGAATGAGGACAACACGTTGTAGAACTCGATCGCGCGTGCCTCGCGCTGGTCTTCGGGCTCATTCAACGCCAGGCCCATCGCCACCCGCATGTAGAAGATCTGAGGCAACTCGATGCGGCGGCCGCGCACGTGCAGGAAATAACGGTCATAGAGGATTTGCAGCCCAAGGTAGGTGAACTTGAGGTCGCGGTTCGCGTCGAGCGCCGCGCCGAGGCACTTGAGGTCGTAGCGAGCGAGGCGCTCGTCGAGCAGCTCGGCCTCGATCCCCTGTTTCACGAATTCCGGCAGGTACTTCGCGTAGCGGGCGTGCATTTGCGCCTGCGTCACCTCCGCGCCCAGCGTCTCCAGCCGCAGCGAGTGCAGCAGCAACCGCGCCGTGACGTAGCTGTAGCCCGGGTCCTGCTCGATTAGCGCGCGCGCGGCGAGGGTGAGCGACTTGCGCACTTCCTCCATCGGCACGCCGTCGTAGAGGTCGCGCCGCATCGCCGCCAGCACGGGTTCGGCGCTCACCTCGCGGCCGAGCCCCTCGCACGCCTCGCGCACCAGCGCGCTGATCCGGTCGAAATCGAGCGGCTGCACCTGCCCGCCCTCTTTCACGCTGATCGTCGGCTGCTGCGCGCGCTTGACCTGGTCCTGCGCTTCGCGCTCTTTCGCGCGCGCTTTCGACCGCTCCTCGCGGTAGAGCACATAGGCGCGCGCGGCGTTGTGCTCGCCCGCGCGCATCAGCGCGAGCTCCACCTGGTCCTGGATGTCCTCGATGTGGAAGGTGCCGCCTGAGGGCTGGCGGCGCATGAGCGCAGACACCGCATTCTGGGTGAGGATCGCCACCTGCTCGCGCACGCGCGCGGACGCCGCGCCCTGGCCGCCGTTCACGGCAATGAACGCCTTGGTCATCGCGATCGAAATTTTCGAGGGCTCGAAGCCCACCACCGAGCCGTTGCGGCGGATCACCTTGTACTGGGCGTAGCGTGCGTCCTCAGCGGCGGGGGTTTCATTGAGATCAGCGTTGGCAAGCGGGGTGGCGAGGGCTCTTTCTGTGACAAGCTGCATGCCGTAACTCCTTGAGTATTAGCTTTTTTTGACCCAAGAGGTGGGCACCTCCCCCGCTCCCAAGCCTATTTGCTTCCGGTAACCACAACATCTTGTGGTCAAGGACCGGTTTTGAACAAATTCTAGTAGTCTGATTTTACGAAAGCAATAGGCATCATGAACTTTCTCTTAAATCCTCGATTTATTGGGAAAAACAGCCAGCAAGGTGATGAAACAATGGGCAAACCTGCTTAGAACTTAGGCAGTTGCCCGCCGTGGCAGGAGAGACGGGCATCTGGCCGACGCACGCCTGTGGATAACCCTGGGAAACGCCCTATGAAAACGCCCTTTCTCGAGGGCGTTTCAGCTAATGGGGAAGGGGAAAAGCGGGTGCGGCTGCGCCGCACTAACCCGCCGGCAGCAGTCAATTCCTGACGCGTTACGCGAGTTCAACTCCAGGCATTCGAGCGGACGAAGGACCGTCACTCAACACGCGTAAGTGCCGCCTCTCAGAGGGGAAAGGTACCCTACCCGCTGCTTACACTCTCGGATATTTACTCGGCAATTATCAATAGTCCGATTCTTACTTTTCCTTCGCCTGCTCTTGGTGTTTTGACGCCTTGGCAATTCGTCGTTTAGGTCTCTTGGCGTGCTTGGCGGTGCGAAATATTTTCCTGGTCTTCTTTGCGACCTTTGCGCCTTTGCGTCTGATCTTCAGCATTCTCCGAAAGCGTGCCCAGTCGAACTGCGGCCCCGGGTCGTCCTTCCGCCCGGGAGCCACATCACTGTGCCCGACGATGTCCCGGATCGGGTAACGCGCCTTGAGCGCGCGCGTGAGGGCGGCAAGCCGCTCATATTGCGCGTCCGTGAACGGCGCTGCGCCCGTGCCTTCGAGCTCGACGCCAATGGAGAAATCGTTGCACTGCGCGCGCCCCTTCCAGCTCGACTCGCCGGCGTGCCACGCGCGCGCGCCGCACGGCACGAACTGGTAGAGTTCTCCGTCGCGGCGGATCAGGAAGTGAGCGGAAACTCTCGTGCCTGCGACCGTCGCATAGAACGAGTGCGCGGCGGGATCGAGCCGGTTGGTGAACAGCTCCACGATGCCGGGCCCGCCGAATTCCCCCGGCGGCAGGCTGATATGATGGACGACGAGGAGAACGATCGCGCTGCCCGCGGGGCGTTCGTCGCAATTGGGAGAAGGCACATAGCGAACGCCTTCGATGACCCCTTCCTCAGAGATGCGCAGTCTTATCGGCAAGGGATCAGCTATGCTTCTTGTAAACCTTGGCGTCTCGGCAGCTGATCTTCAGCATTTCGGATCGAGATCGTCCTTGATACCAAGCTTGTCCATGCGGTAACGCATCGCACGAAATGTGATTCCGAGGAGTCTTGCCGCAGCAGTGCGGTTATATCGAGTCTTCTCCAGCGCTTCGAGTATGGCCTCTTTTTCAATGCGCTCGAGATAATCGGGCAACGGCGTGGAAGCTCTCAATCCCACCAAGTCCTGCTTACTGATGGTTTGCGCGTCCTGACGCGTTCCAAGCTGCAAATCCTCCGCGCGAATTTCGTCCCCGGACGTAAGCGCAAGAGCGCGCTCAAGAATGTTTTCAAGCTCACGGACATTGCCAGGAAAAGAATAGGACTGCAGCGCTTCCAGTGCGCCAAGACTGAGCCTGGGCGGGGAAACCTGCATTGGTTTTGTCAAGCGAGTCAGAATTTCTGCCGCCAGCAGGGGAATATCGTCACGCATTTCGCGAAGAGGCGGCATTTTGAGCTCGATAACCGCAAGCCGGTAGAACAAATCCTGTCGGAAATCGCCAGCCGCGACCAATTGATTCAAGTCTTGATGCGTAGCATTGATAATCCTCACATCTATGGGGATCTCGTCGGTGGAACCGACCTGGCGAACGCTCTTTTCTTGTATCACCCTCAGCAACTTGACCTGCATTGCGAGAGGCAACTCTGCGACCTCATCGAGGAAAAGCGTTCCGCCGTGCGCGGCCTGAAAAAATCCTTGTTTATCCTGGGACGCGCCCGTGAAAGCTCCTTTCTTGTATCCGAAAAATTCGCTTTCCATCAGGTTCTCGGGAATCGCGCCACAGTTAACCGGGAAGAAGGGGCCATCACTCCTGACGCCTTGCTGGTGTATGAGTCTCGCAGCCAGTTCCTTACCGCTTCCCGATTCACCCGAAATGTATACAGGTGCTTGACTCCTCGCTACTTTTTCGATTGTTTCCTTGACGCGCTGGATCGCAGGACTTACCCCGAGCAGTTCTCGCGGAGCCTGCGTTTGAGATTTCGATGCTTTCTTTGGCTTTTCTACAATACTGAGTCGTAACGCTTGTTGTACCAGGGTTCGTAATTGGTGCAGCTGTAAAGGTTTCGAGACATAGTCGAAGGCCCCGGCTTTAAGAGCCGCCACTGCGTTTTCAGCACTGCCATGCGCAGTGATCACTGCAACGGGCAAGTTCGGATGGTGTTTGGCGACATATTCCACGACTGCAAGCCCGTCGCCGTCGGGCAGTCGCATGTCGGTCAAGCACAGGTCATAGCTGTTCTTGGCGAGCAGGGCGTAGGCCTCGGAGGTGCTGGGCGCGCAATGTGCCTCCAGGCCCATGCGCGCGAGGGTCATGCTGAGCAGCTCGCGAATATCGGCTTCGTCGTCGACAACCAGGACCTGGGATTTCGCGCTCATGCTTTGAAGGCGTGATTCGTGAATCGTGATTCGAGGCTCCGCAGGAGGGGTCATCCCTCCGCCCTCATCCCTCGTCCCTCGCGGTGACCGCTGCGCGGTCACCGATTTCATCCGGCCCAGCACAGGACGCTGAACTGAGCTCCCCGCGGCGTCTCCACGTAGTCGAGCGTCGCGCCGTTCGCCTCGCATACCTCGCGCGCGATGTAGAGACCGAGACCGGTGCCTCCCGCGGCGGTGGTGAAGAACGGCTCGAACAACTGCGCCCGCGCCTCGAGAATCACCCCCGGCCCGTCGTCCACCACATCCAATTTTACAACACTGCCCGCGCGCTCGAGCGAGACGCGGATCACGATGCTGGCGGGGCCGCGTCGGCAATGCCGCAACGCATTGCGGCACAGGTTCCACATCACCTGATTGAGATGGCTGCGGTCGAACAGGACGTCCGGGTCCGCGGCCGGCTCGACGCGAAACACGCCGGGATCGATCTTCTCGATCTGGGAGAACTGCTCGATGAAGCCGGACAGGAAATCGGCCAGCCTGAAGCGCTCGCGATGCGCGCGCTCGCCGCGATTGAGCCGCAGCACGTCGCTCACCATGCGATCGAGGCGCCCGCTGTTTTCGTTGATGATGGTGATGAGCCGCACCGCGGTGTCGCCCAAGGCCGGCTCCTCCCGCAGCAGCTGCGCGGCATGGCTGATTGCGCCGAGCGGGTTCCTGATCTCGTGGGCGATGTTGGCCGTGAGCCGCCCCAGCGCGGCGAGCTTCAGCTGCCGCGCCTGCGCCTGAACGCGCGTCTGGTCCTCGATGAAGATCACCGCGCCCAGCTCGCGGTTCCCGCCGATCGGCACGAAGCGCGCGCTCTCGCTGCTGCTATAGGGCATGCCGGCGCCGGAGTCCACCCCCGCACGGTTGCGCCACTGCTCGTACTGTGCGGCGAGTGTCGGCGCGTACTGCGCCAGCGCCACTTCCCCGCCGGCCGGCAGTGGCCCGAGGAGGCGCTCGGCGCGCGCGTTGAACTGGCGGATGGCGCCACGCCCGTCCACCACCAGCACGCCGTCCTGCATGTCGCGGATGACGAGCTGGTTCACCTGCTCCAGGTTGGCGAGGTCGATTTCCCGCTTCGCCGCGAGCCGCTCGCTCGCCACCGTGTACTTGGCGAGCGTGTGCGCGAGCCAGGCGATCGCGAAATATGCGCTGGACAGCAGCCCGGCCTGCACGTACTGGGAATCGGGGGCTTCGAGATTGAGCGTCTCGTAGGTGTGTTCGAGCAAGACGCCGATGCTGGCGAGCGCGGCGAAGAAAAGCGTCAGCCGCCCGCGGCTGATCAGGCCCGCGCCGGCAAGCGTGGTGAGCAGCAGCAACCCCAGGCCGCTGGAGATACCGCGGCTCGCGTAGATCAGGAGCACGATGAAGACGACGTCGGCGGCCACCTGCAATGTCAGCTGCAGGTCGAAATGCCGGCGCGCGCTGATCAGCACGAAGCACGCAATGCTGAACACCACGTAAGCCAGATCGGCAACGACAAAGAGCCCCAGGTCGCGCGAACCGAACCAGAGATTGGAGCCCCAGATCACGACGCTCAGCAGCAGCAGCAGCGCGACCAGCAGGCGGTAGACGTTGAAGTAGAACAGTGAACGCCAGAACGGCTCGGGATGCTCGCCGGGATACGACGCAGTCTGCGCTTCCCAAAGTCCCGGCGTCTGGTCTCCGGCCCGGCTCGTCACGAGTTGCGCTCCGCTTGATCCGCCCGCTGGTGGTCCTGCGAGCAGTAGAACCGGCCCTGGGTGGTGATGCTCTCGCTGCGCGGCAGGTGCACGCCGCAGCGAGCGCATTGCACCATGTCTTCCCCGCCCGTAGGGGGCGTCTTTCCCCCGCCACGATCGACGCGGCGGCGGTAGCTCTTCAGGATCCAGTAGACGAGCAGCAGCCCGAGAACGAGCAGGATGATCTTCGTCAATTCAAACTCCGCTGGTGGCTGGTGCCGTTCCAGCCCGTTGCCGCGCCGGAGCCGACAGGCTGTAACGGGCCATCTGTTCCATTTTACAGATTGCCGGGGCGGAAGCCCGGCAAACTGCCGGGGTCTGGAAGGAATGGTCGGGGTGAGAGGATTTGAACCTCCGACACCTGCGTCCCGAACGCAGTGCGCTACCAGGCTGCGCTACACCCCGACTGAAAGCAATCAGCGGACAGCCATCAGCTGTCAGCCTACAGAAAAAAACACGCGGCTCGGCCGCGCATGGGCTGTTGCTGAAAGCTGACCGCTGAAAGCTGCCAGCTAGAAACTCCGCGTCACCGCGAAGTCCGCCAATTGTAGCAAATAATCGCGCTGCCTTGAATGCGGCAGTTGCACGAGCGCCTCACCTGCGGCACGCGACTCCCGGCGCGCCTGCTCGCGCGCGTATTCGAGCGCGCCAGTGGAGCGGATTGCCTCGATCACCCCGGTCAGCTCATCCCGCCCGCCATGCTCGATGGCACGCCGCACCAGCTGCGCCTCGCTTTCCGTGCCATGCCGGATGGCATAGATGAGCGGCAGGGTGGGCTTGCCCTCCGCCAGGTCATCGCCCAGGTTCTTGCCGATCACCGCCTGCTCGCCAGAGTAGTCGAGCACGTCGTCGACCAGCTGGAAGGCGGTGCCGAGGCGCATGCCGTAGTCGGCGATCGCGATCTCCTGATCGCGCGGCGCGCCGCCCAGAATCGCGCCCAGCTGTGTGGCTGCTTCGAACAGCTTCGCCGTCTTGCAGCGGATCACCGCGAGGTAATCGCTCTCCTTGATGTCGGGATTGTGGCAGCTCATGAGCTGCATGACTTCCCCCTCGGCGATCACGTTGGTTGCGTCCGCCAGCACCTGCAGCACGCGCATATTGTCCACTCCGACCATCATCTGGAATGCGCGCGAATAGACAAAGTCGCCGACCAGCACTGCCGCGGAATTGCCGAACAATGCGTTGGCGGTGGACCGGCCGCGCCGCAGTTCGGATTCGTCCACGACGTCGTCGTGTAGCAAGGTCGCGGTGTGGATGAACTCGACCACCGCGGCGAGTTCATGGCGGTAGGGCCCCCGGTAGCCAAACGCGCCGGCCGAGAGCAGGAGCAGCAGCGGGCGCAGGCGCTTGCCGCCACCGCCAACGATGTATTGCGCCACCTGTCGGATCAGCAGCACTTCGGAGTCCAGGCGGGCACGGATCACCCCGTCCACGGCGCGCATGTCCGCCTCCACGAAGCCGCGTATCGCCTCCAGTGTCACCGTTTGCAGGCTCTCAAAAAGAGGGTGGATGATACCAGCAAAGAAACTGCGCCGGGCTTGCCAGAAGGGCCCGTCATCCCCGAAATATCGTTGATCCGACTGAGCGAATTCTTTGACTAACGGGCGCGCTTTTTGTAGAATGCGCGCCTCTCACAGCTCGGACGGGTCGTTTCATCATGTACGCGGTAATCAAGACCGGCGGCAAACAGTACCGGGTCAGCGCTGGTGAAAAGCTCAAGATCGAGCAGATCGCCGCCGACGTCGGGCAGGAAATCGTGCTCGACCAGGTACTGCTGGTGGCCGACGGCGACGCGCTCAAGATGGGCGCGCCACTCGTCGCGGGGGCCCAGGTCAAGGCCAAAGTGTTGAAGCACGGCCGGGGCGACAAGGTGCGTATCTTCAAGTTGAACCGCCGCAAGCATTATCGCAGGAGCCAGGGACACCGCCAGAACTACACCGAGATCGAGATCCTCGGCATCGCGTAGGAAAGGAACGAGGGGATACTCCCCTCGTGCACCCCTACATCAGATCAGGAACAGGTTAGGAACGAGGGGATACTCCCCTCGTGCACCCCTACATCAGATTAGGAACAGGTTATGGCACATAAAAAAGCAGGCGGCAGCTCGCGCAACGGCCGCGACTCGCAATCCAAGCGCCTGGGCGTCAAGCGCTATGGCGGCGAGCAGGTGGGCGCGGGTGAGATCATCGTGCGTCAGCGTGGCACGCAGGTGCATCCCGGCACGAACGTCGGCATCGGCCGCGACCATACGTTGTTCGCCAAGGTAACAGGGCGCGTGCTGTTCGCGCAAAAAGGGCCGGACAGCCGCAAGACGGTGAGCATCGTTCCCGCCTGAACCGGCACGGCGCTCATCGAGAAGCCCTGTCACGCGACAGGGCTTTTTTGTTTGCGAGCGCAAACAAAAAGTGTTGAGTGCTTAGTGCTGAGTGTTAAGTTGAGGTAGTTGCCGCCGATGACGCCTCTTTCACTCAACACTAAACACTCAAGACTCAACACTGCTGAATATGAAGTTCGTCGACGAAGCCATAATCGAAGTCCATGCCGGAAAGGGCGGCGACGGCGTGGCCAGTTTTAGGCGCGAGAAGTTCGTCCCGCGCGGCGGCCCCGACGGCGGCGACGGCGGGCGCGGCGGCAGCCTCTATGCGCTCGCCGACCGCAATCTGAACACGCTGATCGACTACCGCTACGCGCGCATCCACCGCGCGCGGGACGGCGAGAACGGCCGCGGCGCCGACCAGTACGGCAAATCGGCGTCCGACATCGAGCTGCGCGTGCCGGTGGGCACCGTCGTGAGCGATCTTGAAACGGGCGAAGCGATCGCCGACCTCGACCGCGACGGCACGCGCGTGCTGGTTGCCCGCGGCGGCGCAGGCGGGCTCGGCAATCTGCACTACAAGTCGAGCGTGAACCGCGCGCCGCGCCAGTTCACGCGCGGCGCCGAAGGCGAGCACCGGCGCCTGAAGCTCGAGTTGAAGCTTCTCGCCGACGTGGGGCTGCTCGGCATGCCCAATGCCGGAAAATCCACCCTGATCCGCGCAGTTTCCGCCGCACGCCCCAAGGTCGCCGACTATCCTTTCACCACGCTTATCCCGTCTCTCGGTGTGGTGCGGGTGGACGTCAACCGCAGTTTCGTGCTGGCCGACATACCGGGGCTGATCGAGGGCGCGTCCGAGGGGGCGGGGCTCGGGATGCAGTTCCTGCGACACCTCGTGCGCACCCGGTTGCTGTTGCACCTCGTGGACCTCGCGCCGCTCGACGCTGGCATCGATCCCGCGCGCGACGCGAGGGCGATCGTGCAGGAGCTCAGAAAATTCGACGATGCGCTCTATCACAAGCCGCGCTGGCTGGTCTTGAACAAGATCGACCTGGTTGCGGCGGGGGAGCGCGAGCGTGCCGTCAAGCGCTTTCTCAGAAATTATCGCTGGAAAGGCAAATGCTTTATCATTTCTGCGCTCACCGGCGAGGGCTGCCGCGAGCTCGCATTCGCGGTGATGGGCCACCTCGAAAAGGATTCAGGATCCAGGAGTCGGGATTCGGAGAAAACGCGACGCAAGAAAAACCCCCTGCATCCTGAATCCTGAATCCTATGTCTTCGGTCCTCGAAAAAGCCAAACGCATCGTCGTCAAGGTCGGCTCGAGCCTCGTCACCAACGAGGGCCGGGGGCTCGATCTCGCCGCGCTCACGCGCTGGGCCGGGCAGATCGCCGAGTTGAAGCGGATGGGTCGCGAGGCGGTGCTGGTCTCCAGCGGGGCGATAGCGGCGGGCATGCAGCGCCTCGGCTGGAAGAAGCGTCCACACGCCCTGCACGAATTGCAGGCTGCGGCCGCGGTCGGCCAGATGGGGCTGATCCAGGTCTACGAATCATGCTTCCGCAAGCACGATCTGCTGACCTCGCAGATTCTGCTCACCCACGAGGACCTCGCCGACCGCAAGCGCTATCTCAACGCCCGCTCCACCCTGCGCACCCTGCTTGGGCTGGGCGTGATCCCCATCATCAACGAGAACGACACGGTCGCGAGCGACGAAATCCGAGTCGGTGACAACGATACGCTGGCGGCGCTGGTGACCAACCTGATCGAGGCCGATGCGCTGGTGATCCTCACCGACCAGGACGGCCTCTATGACCGGGATCCGCGCCGGGGCGGCGCGGCGAACCTGATCCGGGAGGGGCGCGCGGGCGACCCCGCCCTGGAAGCGATGGCAGGCGGCACCGGCAGCTCCATCGCGCTCGGCGGCATGTTGACCAAGGTGCTCGCCGCCAAACGCGCGGCGCGCAGCGGCGCGCATACCGTGATCGCGTCCGGGCGCGAAGACGATGTCCTGCCGCGCCTCGCGCGCGGGGAGCTCATCGGCACGCAACTCGTTGCGGAGCGCGCGACGCTTGCAGCACGCAAGCAGTGGCTCGCCGACCATTTGCAGGTGCGGGGAAGCCTGGTGCTCGACGCCGGTGCGGTGAAGGCGCTCACCGTGCACGGCAAGAGCCTGCTGCCGATCGGCGTGTTCGAGGTCACCGGGGAATTCGATCGCGGCGCGGCGGTGAGCTGTCTCGACGAGTCACGGCGCGAGGTCGCGCGCGGGCTCGTCAACTACAGCTCGGCAGAGACGTACCGGATCTTGCGCGCGCCCACGAACGAGATCGAGGCCAGGTTGGGCTACGTGGACGAACCGGAGCTCATCCATCGAGACAATCTGGTATTACTTTAATGAACCCGGGCCGCGGCGGGATGCGGAGCGCAGTGCCGGGTGACTTGCAACAGCCCATTGACATGATCAGGAGAAAATGATGCGCACCATCACAACGTCGTTGCTGATCGCAATAGTCCTTTCCGGTATCGCCCACGCTGCAGCGCCCAACATGAAAGAAGGCCTGTGGGAAATCACCACGAAGATGGAAATGCCGGGCATGCCGGCGGGCATGCCGCCGCAGGTCATGCAACAGTGCTTCACCAGGAAGGACCTCGAGGACCCGCGCAAGACCGCGCCCGGCGGCCCCGGGGACAGCAGTTGCCAAATGACCGATTACAAGATGCAGGGCAACACTGCGACCTGGAACATGGCCTGCAAGGGCGACGGTGCGATGACCGGCAGTGGCAGTATCACTTACAGCGGCACCTCTTATGCCGGCACCAACCGGATGACCATGACGCAGGGCGGCTATACGCAAACCATGACGATGCAATACTCTGGCCGGCACCTGGGGGCGTGCAAGTAACCTTGAGCAATGCGGGGGGCGCGCGTCGGTTATCCGCCGCCGGCGGGAGGGCTGTTGCGGAGTAACTGAAGCACTTCCCTGACGCTCTTGTGGGGCTGCTTGCCCGAGCAGAAAGCGTCCCAGTAGAGCACGCTGTGGTGACGGTTGATGTCCTGGCTCTCGATGCGGCGCCATTGCGGATTGCGCGCCCGTACCCAGCTACCGTCCGCCCGTCCCACCGCGTAGTACTTCTGCTGGCGCAACTCGCAATGGATGCCTTCGAAAGTGACGTTGGTGGCCCCGCCGGCCGCCTTGATCACCAGCGTGTAGCGCACCACCCCGTCCTCGCCGACCGACAGTGACCGGGCGTCGACGTAGAAGCGGTGCGCGCTCGCCCCGCCCGCGTCGAACGCCACCAGGTCCTCGGTCTTGGGATAGGAAGGAATCCTGGCTTCGAGCTCCTTCCAGGGTTTCCGGTCCGCATCGAAATCGGCGTCCCATTCGCGCCACTGCGCCAACACAGGGGTAACGGAGGCGGCAAGCACGGCAGCGACGATCAGCGCGCGTCCAGGCTGTGGGACTAGACGCGTCGACAGGCTGATTCCTGCATCAGGAGGTTGGCGGGACAAACCCCGACTCGTTCCTACCTTGCGTAGATGTAGTCGCGCGTCCCCGGCAGCTCAAGCGCGCCGCCGGCCAGAGGCTTGCCCGCCAGCACCTGGTGGACCGACACCCAGCCGCGCTCGAAGCTATGCGCAGAGCCAGCCATGTAGATGCGCCAGATGCGGTAGAGCCTCTCGCCCACGGCCGCAACCGCCGCGGCGCGGTTCGCTTCCAGGCGCTCCACCCAGTGCCACAGCGTTCTCGCGTAATGCGGCCGCAGGCTTTCCACGTCCCAGCATTCGAGACCGTGCGCAGACATTTCCTCCATCGCCACCGATATGTGGGTGAGCTCTCCGCCCGGAAACACATAGCGCTCGATGAATTCACTGATGTCGCTGCCCAGCTCGCGCAGCCTGGGGGCGCCGAGATTGATTCCATGGTTCAGCACCAGCCCCCCCGGCCGCAACAGCCGGGCGATCTTGCCGAAGTACGCCCCAAGATTGTCGCGCCCGACGTGCTCGAACATGCCGACGCTCGCGATCTTGTCGAATGACCGCTCCTCCGGGACGTCGCGGTAATCGAGCAGCCGCACCTCGCAGCGCCCTTCGAGCCCCAGCTCCCGGATCCGGGCCCGCGCATACTCGTGCTGGTTGCGGCTCAATGTGACGCCGAGCGCCTGCACGCCGTAGCGCTCGGCCGCCCACATCACCAGCGCGCCCCAGCCGCAGCCGATGTCGAGGAAGCGTTCGCCCGCCGCGAGCCGCAATTTGCGGCAGATGTGATCGAGCTTCTGCTCCTGCGCGATATCCAGCGTGTCATCCGCGCGGCGGTAGTAGGCGCAGGAGTAGACGCGGCGCGGATCGAGCCAGAGGCTGAAGAAGTTATCGCCGACGTCGTAGTGGCTGCTGACCGCCTTGCGGTCGAAGAGCCGCGTATGCCGTGCCCAGCGCGCCAGCCGCCGCGCCGGAAGGCTTACGCCCTCAGTCGCGCCCGCAAGGGCGGCGCCCAAACCGACTACCTCCCGGATTGGCCCCTCGAAGTCGATCTGCTCCTCGACATAGCGCGCCGCGAGCCCGCCGGCGGTGGGATTCCCGAGCGTTGCCAGTGCCAGCGGATGCCTCACGGTAATCGTCACCTGAGGCTGCGGGGCCCCTGCGCTCGCGCCGTTCCACAGCCTCACGGCGAGCGGCAGGCCGCTTTCCTCGATGCGCCGCCCGAGTCTTGCGAGAAAACGCGAAGTCTGCATACGCCAAGTCAGAATAGCACAAGCTCCGTGGAACGGAACACCCGCGGCGCGCGCCGGTCCGGGGGGGTCAGCCGGAAAGATCGTTGACGAGGGACGTGCGTAGCGCCGGATCGACGGCGCCGACCGCCGCGCTGTAAGCAGGATGATCGATGCCCACTGCAAGCGCAGCGCCCCTCTTGAGCGCCTGCACCATGACGGGGTCGAGCTCGAAGCGCAGAAAATGCACCGCAGAGGTCTTCTCCGCGTTGTCACGCTCGAGGTCTTCGTCGGCGATGGCATAGACCCGGGCCTGGCCCTCGACCTGAACCCAGATCCGGTCTTCGATGCCGATCAGCCGGGCGAGCATCTGGTGGCGTTCGTCGACGTCTGGATACTCGATCATCAGCGTCGCCTTCCAGTTGGCTCCGTCGGGGATAAGCGGGTTGTAGGCGTCAAGCTCGCCCTGGACGTCCGTATCCTCGAACACCCGCTCGGCGCGCAGCATTTCCTGGATCTGGTAGCGGATCGTCAGCTCGTCCTCGAAGATGAGCGTCACGTGCCCGCCCAGCTGCAGGGCGCGGTTTTTCTTGTGTGCCATCACTCTGGCGCGAAACTGCGGCCGCGCCCTGGCATAGGCCTCCAGTGTCATCAGGCTGTCGCGGGTGATTTGTGCCATGTTTTCGTTTCTCGTTTCCCGTTTCTCGTTTCTCGCTTGTCGCTGCGTGATCCCCACGAGTAACGAGCAACGAGCGACGAGTCACTTCATTCTTATAGTCCGTAGGCGATGCGTATCAGCGTGAGTGGATGTTGCTTCCGCGCGCTGGTTTCGCCCATCCCCTGCAGGATATGGCGGCCGGCGATCGCGCAATCGGAGCTCACGTAATCGGGCCCCGGCTCCGCCATCTGGCGGAACACCGGGCGGCCGATCTTCATCGAGTTCTCGAAGTACTCCGCCTTGACGCCCCAAGTGCCATCATGGCCGGCGCACCGTTCCACGGTCGAGACCCGGGTACCGGGAATCATCTCGAGCAGCTCGCGTGTCTTCTGTCCGACGTTCTGCACGCGCAGGTGGCACGGCACGTGATAGGCGACCTTGCCCAGCGGCTGCCTGAAATCGGTCTTGAGCAGGCCGTCCTTGTTACGCAGCACCAGATACTCGAAGGGGTCGAACATCGCTTCCGCGACCGCCTTCACGTCGGGGTCGTCGGGGAACATCAGCGGCAGCTCCTGCTTGAACATCAGCGTGCACGACGGCACCGCGGTGAGGATCGCGTAACCCTCGCGCGCGAGCCGCGCAAGCACGGGGATGTTGGCCTCCTTGCTGCGCGCCACCGCTTCGAGATCGCCCAGCTCGAGCTTGGGCATGCCGCAGCAGGCTTCCTTCTCGACCAGGGTCGCCGGAACTTCGTTGTGCGCGAGCAACTTCAGCAGATCGTGGCCGATGCCGGGCTCGTTGTAGTTCACGTAGCATGTGGAGAAAACGGCGACCTTGCCCGGCGTATTCTTCCCATCGCGCGCCGGAAACGAGGCGTTGGCCCGGGCGCTGCCACGGAACTTGGTGCCGGCATACTCCGGCAGGATCCGGTCCTTGTGTACGCCCAGCGTCTTCTCCATGACGCCGCGCACGACTCCTGACTTGTTGGCCGCATTGACGAATTGCACCACTACCGGGATGGTTGCGAGCCGGCCCATGGCGTCGGTGCTGGAAAGCAGCTTGTCACGAAACGTGGCGCCCCCCTTGCGGAACTTGACCGCCTTGGCGCGCAGCATGAGGTGCGGGAAATCCAGATTCCACGGGTGCGGCGGCACGTACGGGCACTTGGTCATGTAGCACATGTCGCACAGATAACACTGGTCGACGACCTTGCCGTAGTCCTGCTTGGCTACGCCGTCGACCTCCAGGGTCTTGCTGCCATCCACCAGATCAAAGAGGGTCGGAAATGCGGTGCAGAGATTCACGCAGCGGCGGCAGCCGTGGCAAATCTCGAAGACGCGTTCGAGCTCTTTGTCGAGCTGTGCCTCGTCGTAGAAACCCGCGGATTTCCAGTCGAGAGGATGCCGGGTGGGAGCTTCCAGGCTCCCTTCACGAACGGTCATATGCGACCTTTAGGGATGAGGGATGAGGGATGAGGGATGAAAAAAGCGGAAGGCGAATCCCCGCCTTCCGCCTTGATTCTTCCGCCTTCGATCAGTCGGCCAGCCCGTCGAGCGCCTTCTTGAAGCGGTTGGCGTGCGAACGCTCCGCCTTCGCCAGCGTTTCAAACCAGTCGGCGATTTCGGTGAAGCCTTCTGTACGCGCGGCCTTGGCCATGCCCGGGTACATGTCGGTGTACTCGTGTGTCTCGCCCGCAATCGCCGCCTTCAGGTTGTCGCGCGTCTTGCCGATCGGCAGGTCGGTCGCGGGGTCGCCACAGGCTTCCAGGTACTCCAGATGACCATGGGCGTGCCCGGTCTCGCCTTCAGCGGTGGAGCGAAATACGGCCGAAACGTCGTTCTGCCCTTCGACATCGGCTTTCGCAGCGAAATACAAGTAGCGCCGGTTGGCTTGCGATTCGCCAGCGAACGCGTCCTTCAGGTTTTGATGCGTCTTGGAACCCTTGAGTTGCATGATTATCTCCTTTAAATCATCGACTTGAATTGATGATCCCGACTTCGGGCAAGCACCCACTTACCACTATTGCCGATGCAGATATTAGACTAAGTCTAATCTGTCAACCGAGTATAAACAGCATCTACGACAGCTGTCAACAAGGGAGGCGCTCGTGTGTCGGAGCGAGTTTGAAATCCAATCGGGATCGCGTCAGCGCTAGAATCTGCGCCTGATTTCCCCCGTCGGTATTGACATGAATCAAGCAAGGCGAAACGACTTGCTTGAGTGCCGCATCGCCTGCGCACCGACTATTGAGCGCGAGGCGGTCACCGCGCCAGCATCGACTCGAATTCCGATCGCGGGAATGCCTAGCGGCGGGATCACCCGGACATGAGCGCTCGGACACCACAGGTAACCGATTCCACCGCTGGTGCGGGTACGTTTATCCCGGCTCCAGCGCGCCCGTCGTCTCGGAGCTTTCGCCGCGCCTGCCGCGTGCCCCGCCCTTGGGGCGGCGACTGAGATAGGGCGCCAGTTCCTCCAGCGCCCTCTGATAGACCTCGCGCTTGAATTCGATCACCGCGTCCATCGGCATCCAGTAGTCGCTCCAGCGCCAGGCGTCGAACTCGGGTTTGCTGGAGGCGCGCAGGCTCACGTCGCAGTCACGGCCGACGAGCCGCAGCAGGAACCAAATCTGCTTCTGGCCGCGGTAATGGCCGCGCCACTCGCGGCGCAACAAGCGATCCGGCACTTCGTAGCGCAGCCAGTCGCGCGTGCGCCCAAGCACCCACACATGCTGCTGTGCGAGCCCGACCTCCTCCAGTAGCTCACGATACATCGCCGCTTCCGGCGTCTCCCCGTGCTTGATGCCCCCCTGCGGGAACTGCCATGCGTGCTCTCTGACCCGCTTACCCCAGAAAACCTTGTTCTTCCAATTACATAGGACAATGCCGACGTTCGGGCGATATCCGTCGCGGTCGATCATGGAAATCCCTTGAAGCGGTTGGTCGTCACGATTTTTTCACAGATTGCATACAAACAAAAGCCTCGCACTTGTCCGGCATCACCGCTTTTGGCCACTTTCATCAAGGATATAGAGTCGCTCGGCATCACACCGGTTCATCCTGCGCAGCCCGCGCACGAATCTTCCGAATTCGAGCGCGTAGCGCGCCTCCAGATCACAGGCCTTGCGCTCCAGGTCTTCCCACCGCACGGCGGCCGGCGGGTCGCGGAAACCGAATACTATGACGTTGCCCGGCTTCTCCGCCGGCAAGCACACTGTGCCGGAAGGAAATGCCGCCTCGATGCGCGCCAGGTAATCGTCAAACCGGTGGTCCGATCCCCACAGATTCACCACCAGCACGCCGCCACGCTCGAGCCGCCGCCGGCAGGCACTGTAAAACACCGGGGAGGCGAGCTCCAGAACCTGCGACTCGCCGTCGTAGCCGTCAACCAGGATGGCATCGTAGCCGGTTCCTTCGGTTGCTACGAACTCCGCGGCATCACAGACCCGCACGACTAGGCGCGCATCGGCGGCTGGCAGCTCAAACAGGCGGCGCGCGACCGACACCACCTGCGGGTTGATCTCGAGCACCTCGGTCACCGCTTCGTGCAGCCGGTAATAAACGAACTTGGCGAGGGAGCCGCCACCCAGCCCGACCATCAGGACGCGCCGCGGCGGCTCGATGAACAGCAGGAACGCCATCATGCTTCGGGTATAGGCGAGCTCGAGATCGTTCGGGCGTGCGAGACGCATCGAACTCTGGATGGTGTCGCTGCCGATGTGCAGCGAGCGCACCCCGGATCTCTCGGTCACGTACACCGAATCGGCGTCAAGTGCGGGCTTGCGCAGACGCCAGCGTGCGAAGAAGTTCATGCTTTTGTACTGGAGCCAGGAGCGTTCGGTAGAATAGCGGCTTTCGGCACCCCGCGACAAACATGCGCGTCTCGCAATTCCTGCTCTCAACGCTCAAGGAAACGCCGGCCGAGGCCGAGGTGGTGAGCCACCGCCTGATGCTGCGCGCAGGGCTGATCCGGCAGCTCGCGCGGGGGATTTACACCTGGATGCCGCTCGGGCTGCGCGTGCTGCGCAAGGTGGAGAAAATCGTGCGCGAGGAGATGAACGCAACCGGCGCGATTGAGCTCGCGATGCCGGCGGTGCACCCTGCCGAGCTGTGGCAGGAGTCCGGACGATGGGAGCAGTTCGGGCCGGAGCTGCTGCGCTTCAAAGACCGCCACCAGCGCGATTTCTGCTTCGGCCCCACCCACGAGGAGGTGGTGAGCGACCTCGTGCGCCAGGAAGTGAGGAGCTATCGCCAGTTGCCTCTCAACCTCTATCAGATCCAGACCAAGTTCCGGGACGAGATTCGGCCCCGCTTCGGCGTCATGCGCGCCCGAGAGTTCGTGATGAAGGACGCCTATTCCTTCCACGCCGACCTGGAGAGCCTCGAGCAGACTTACCGGGCGATGATCGACTGCTATTCCCGCATCTTCACCCGACTCGGCCTGAAATTCCGCGCGGTGGCGGCCGACACCGGCGCGATCGGCGGCACTGGCTCTCACGAGTTCCACGTGCTCGCCGATTCCGGCGAGGACGCGATCGCCTACTGCCCGGGCTCCGACTACGCCGCCAACATCGAGCTTGCCGAAGCCGTTGCCCCCGTGACGCCGCGCGCGAAGCCCGCCATGACGCTTGCTCGCGTGCACACCCCGGGAGTGAAAACAATCGTCGAACTGTGCACGTTCCTCGGGATCCCCGCCGAGCGCACCGTGAAGGCGGTGGTGCTGGATGGCGCCGATGGCCGTCCTGTGTTGCTGATGGTGCGTGGCGACCACGAGCTGAACCTCAACAAGGCCGCCAAGCTCGAGCAGGTGAAGAAGCCGGTTGCATTTGCACCGGCGGAGGCCATTCGATCCCGGTTCGGGGCGGGCCCCGGCTCGCTCGGACCGGTGGGATTCACGGGCGTGGTCGTTGCCGACCGCGCGGTCGGCGCGATGTCCGACTTCGTCGTCGGCGCCAACGCGGACGACCAGCATTACACCGGAGCCAATATCGGCCGCGACTTTCCGGAGCCGGTGGTGGCCGATGTCCGCAACGTCGTCGCGGGCGACCCGAGCCCCGACTGCAAGGGCCGGCTCGAGATACTGCGCGGCATCGAGGTCGGCCACGTTTTTCAGTTGCGCAACAAGTACTCCAAGTCAATGAATCTCTCGTTTCTCGACGAGGGGGGCAAGTCCTGCTTCATGGAAATGGGCTGCTATGGCATCGGCGTGACGCGCATCGTCGCTGCAGCGATCGAGCAGAACTACGACGATCGCGGCATCATCTTCCCGCGCGCGATGGCGCCGTTCGAGCTTGCGCTGGTGCCGATCGGAGCAGGCAAAAGCGCTCCGGTACGCGAGACCGCAGAAGCC
>Ga0210379_10000068_pt1 | contig 24844 bp, 22 predicted proteins | sample PLMedo_2_FD_155468 | JGI IMG/M metagenome (GOLD analysis project Ga0210379, IMG submission 155468) | Groundwater sediment microbial communities from an aquifer in East River, Colorado, USA - PLM4_32_coex redo | ecosystem: Environmental > Terrestrial > Soil > Riparian zone | place: USA: East... | reverse complement strand
TCCTTGGTCTCGGCCAGCAGGATGAGGTGGTGGTACGGCTTGCCGCGCCCCTCCCCCTGGTTCGGGGTGCGGTCGGTCCGATCGCCGGGGGCGATGTAGGCCTCGACCCCCAGGACGGGCTTGATCCCGAGCTTTCTCGCCTGCTGGTAGAACTGGAAGGCGCCGAACAGGTTGCCGTGGTCGGTGATGGCGACCGCCGGCATCCCCGCGTCCTTCGCCTTGCGGAGCATGCGTGCGAGCGACTGCGCCCCGTCGAGCAGCGAGTACTCGGTGTGGTTATGGAGGTGGACGAACGGAGTCATCTATTCCCACTCGATGGTGCCGGGAGGCTTCGAGGTCACATCGTATACGACTCGGTTGATTCCCCGCACCTCGTTGACGATCCGCGTCGAGACGCGCGCCAGGAGGGCCTCCGGCAGACGGGTCCAGTCGGCGGTCATGAAGTCGCGGCTGTCGACCGCCCGCAGAGCCACGACGCTCTCGTAGGTGCGCGCATCTCCCATCACGCCTACCGTGCGGATCGGCAGGAGCACCGCGAACGCCTGGGCGCAGCGATCGTACCAGCCGGCCGCGCGCAGCTCCTCGAGGAAGAGGGCATCAGCCCGCCGCAGCAGGTCGCAGCGCTCCGCCGTCACCTCCCCCAGGACCCTCACCGCCAGCCCCGGCCCCGGGAACGGGTGTCGCGCCGCCAGTTGCTCATCGAGCCCCAGCTGGATCCCGAGTGCCCGCACCTCGTCCTTGAACAGCAGCCGCAGCGGTTCGAGGAGCTTCAGGTTCATCCGCTCCGGCAGGCCGCCGACGTTGTGGTGGGTCTTGATGGTGTGGGAGGGGCCGCGCGCGGCGCGTGATTCGATGACGTCCGGGTAGAGCGTCCCCTGCGCGAGCCAGCGCACGTCTCCCAGCGCCCGGGCCTCCTCCTCGAAGACGCGCACGAACACCGCGCCAATCCGCCGCCGCTTCTCCTCGGGATCGGAGACGCCCGCGAGCGCCGCCAGGAACTCGGGAGCGGCCTGCCGCGCCCGCACCGGGATCTGGAAGCGGTCGCGGAAGTCCCCCATGACCTGCTCGCCCTCGCGCCACCGCAGCAGGCCGGTGTCCACGAAGACACAGGTCAGCCGCTCGCCGATCGCGCGGTGGATCAGCAGCGCCGCCACCGAGGAATCGACCCCCCCGGAGATTCCGGCGACGACCCGCTCCTCCCCCACCGACTGGCGGATCCGATCCACCTGTTCCCCCAGGAAATCCCCCATGTTCCAATCGCCGGCGCAGCCGCAGATCTCGCGCACGAAGTTGCGCAGCATCGCCGTGCCGTTCGGCGTGTGCGCCACCTCCGGGTGGAACTGGACTCCCACGAGCCGCCGCCCCGGATGCTCGATTGCGGCGAAGGGGGCGTTCGCGGAGCGCGCCAGCGCACGGAATCCGGGCGGCAGGGTCCGGGCGCGATCCCCGTGGCTCATCCAGACCGGCTGGCTCGGCGCGAGCCCGCGGAAGATCGACTCCGGCAGCGCCTCGATCTCCGCCGGACCGAACTCGCGCTGATCGGACGGCAGGACCTCCCCGCCGAGCTCCTGGACGAGCAGCTGCAGGCCGTAGCAGATGCCGAGGATCGGCACGCCGGAGTCCCACAGCGCCGGGTCGGGACGGGGGGCGCCGGTCGCGTAGACGCTCTCCGGACCGCCCGAGAGGATGATCCCCCGCGGCTCCAGCGCCTCGATCTCCCCGAACGGGGTCGTGCCGGGGAGCACCTCGGAAAGGACCCCCAGCTCGCGCACCCGCCGCGCGATGAGCTGCGCGTACTGCGCGCCGAAGTCCAGGACCAGGATGCGCTCGTGCTTCGGGGGTGCCACCTCAGAACCCTTCGAGGATCGCGGCGACCATCGACCGCGCCAGATCGCGGCTCACCAGTTCGATGGCGACGATGGAGCGGTCGATCGAGGTGGCCTCGTCGGGATCGACGTCGTACTGGCGCCGGAACAGGAAGTGCTCGTCCTTCCACAGGACGCTCTCGTCGCGCCGGTCGCGCAGCTCCGCCGCGACCTGGATCACAATCTCGTAGCGCGTGGCGCGCCCGTCGGTCCCGATCCCGACCGGGACCGACGTGTAGGAATTGACCACGCCGTTGAGGATGGCGTCCGCGTCCTCCCCCGCGCCGCTCGCGACTTCCACGCCGCGGCCAATCATCTCGTTGGTCACCTGCTCGGCGATGCGCTGGGCAATCTCCGGCTGCGCGGTCCGATTCTCGAACAGGGGGACGCTGAGGTGGTGCACGTGCGACGGCAGGGTCGACCCCTTCCCGGCCAGGTGATAGCCGCACCCCGCCAGCACCACGAGGACGAGGAGGAGGCGCACGGGCGCGAGAACCCTCCGGCCCGCCACGCTCAGGCGACCACGAGGTTCAGCAGCTTGTCAGGAATGTGGATCGTCTTCACCACGCGCTTCCCCTCGAGGTGGGCTGCCACGTTCGCCTCCCGCCGTGCCGCGGCAACCACCTCGGACTCCGTGCTTCCCGCCGGGATCTCGACCCGCGCGCGCAGCTTGCCGTTGACCTGGATCACGACGGTCGCCTGGGCGCGCGCGAGCAGCGTCTCGTCCCAGCCCGGCCACGGCTGCGCCGCGGCATCCCCGTCGCGGCCGAGCCGTTCCCACATCTCGGACGCGAGGTGGGGTGCGAACGGGCTCAGCAGCAAGGCCAGCGCTCCGAGCCCCTCGTGCACGGCCGCCTCTAACCCGGTAGCCGGCGTGCCGCCGGCCTCGGTCGCAAGCGTCGTGCTGGTGGCTTGCAACAGGTTGACCAGCTCCATGATCGCGGCCACCGGGGTGTTCAGGTGCAGGCGCTCCTCGATGTCGAGCGTGACCCGCCGGATCGTGTCGTGGATCTTGCGGCGGAGCTCGACCGCCGCCGGGCCGGGCGGCTGCCCGGTGGCCGCCGCTGGGCGGACGGCGGCGAGCCGATCCGCCAGGCGCCTCACCCGGGCCAGGAACCGATCACATCCCTCGATCCCTGCATCCGACCAGTCCATGTCCTTCTCGGGCGGTGCGGCGAACAGCGCGAACAGTCGCGTCGTGTCGGCGCCATAACGGTCGAGCAGATAGTCGGGATCGACCGTGTTGTACTTCGACTTCGACATCTTCTCCTTCTTCACCTCGAGGAGACCATCACAGAACCCGCAGCGCGCCTGGTCCGGGTGCACCTTCCAGTCGCCGGCCCGCTTCTCGGCGGCCAGGTAGCCATGCTCCGGGCAACGGTACGACCAGTCGACGACCATTCCCTGGCTCAGGTGGCGCGTCACCGGCTCGCGCACCGCGATCAACCCGAGGTCGGCCAGCACCTTCGTGAAGAAGCGCGTGTAGATGAGGTGCAGCGCCGCGTGCTCGACCCCGCCGACGTAGAGGTCGACCGGAAACCAGTGGTTCGCCTCCGGGCCGAAGGGAAGCTCGGTGTTGTGCGGGTCGCAATAGCGGAAGTAGTACCACGAGGAGTCGATGAAGGTGTCCATCGTATCGGTGTCGCGACGGGCGGGCGTGCCGCAGCGCGGGCACGGCACCTCGACGAACGCGGTGACGCTCTCGAGCGGCGACCCGCCCTTGCCGGTGATCGGGATCCCCTCCGGCAGGCGAACCGGCAACTCGTGGTCCGGCACGGGAACGGCGCCGCACCCATCACAGTGGATGATCGGGATCGGGGTCCCCCAGTAACGCTGTCTCGAGATCCCCCAGTCCTTCAGGCGGAAAAGCGTGCGCTCGGCGCCGAAACCGGTGGCGTCCGCATGGCGGGTCATCCGCTCCCGCCCGGCGGCGCTTCCCAGGCCGGTGAACGGGCCGGAGCCCATGAGAATCCCGTCCGCGGTGAACGCCGCTGTCTCGACGTCGCAGCTCCCCTCCAGCGGCTCGATCACCTGCCGGATCGGCAGCCCGTAGGTGCGCGCGAACTCATGGTCGCGCTCGTCGTGCGCCGGCACCGCCATGAGCGCCCCGGTGCCGTAGTCGGCCACCGCGAAATTCGCGACCCAGATCGGCACCGCTTCACCGGAGAAGGGGTTGACGGCGTGACGGCCGGTGAAGCACCCGACCTTCTCTGCAATCGACAGCTCGCGTTCGGCGGTGGTGCGCTGCCGGTGCTCCTCGCAGAAGGTGCGCACCTCGGCCGCAGCGCGCGATCCTTCGATCAGCTCCGCCAGTCGAGGGTGCTCTGGCGCCAGCACGAGGAAGGTGCAGCCGAAGATGGTGTCGATGCGGGTCGTGAAGATAGGGATCTCGAGCCGCGGCTCGAGCACCGCAAAGCGAACCTCCGCCCCGACGCTGCGCCCAATCCAGTTTCGCTGGATGGTCAACACCTTCTCCGGCCATCCCGGGAGCGCCTCGAGCGCTGCGGCCAGTTCCTCGCCGTACCGGGTGATGCGGGCGAACCACTGGGGCAGGCTGCGCATGCGCACCGCATTGCCGCAGCGCCAGCAGGTGCCCCCCTCCGCCTGCTCGTTCGCGAGCACGGTGCGGCAGGTGTCGCACCAGTTCACCGCGCGCCGAGCGCGATAGATCAAGTCCCGCTCCAGCATGCGGAGGAAGAGCCACTGGTTCCAACGATAGTACTCCGGGCGGTGTGCCGCGATCTCGCGCTCCCAGGCATACGAGAACCCGAGGCGACGGAACTGGGCCCGCATCCGGGCAATGTTCTCCTCGGTCCAGTCGAGAGGCTGGACGCCGTGGGCGATGGCGGCGTTCTCCGCCGGCAGCCCGAAGGAGTCCCAGCCGATCGGATGCAGCACGTTGCGCCCGCGCATGCGCTGGAAGCGAGCCATCACGTCGCCGATGGCGTAGTTGCGCACATGCCCCATGTGGATCCGGCCGGACGGATACGGGAGCATCTCGAGGCAGTAGTACTTCGGCCGGCCCGGCTGCACCGCCGCCTCGTGGGCGCGGCGCTCGGCCCAGCGGTCCTGCCACCGCTTCTCGATCGCTGTGACGTCGTAGCTGGTCATGGAGTGAGGGGGAGACCCGGCGCGGGTCGTCGACCGGTTGCCGGCGGCCACGGTAGCATACCGCCGCGGGGGGTTCAACGAGCCGAGCTGGATCGCTCGCCACAGCGGCCGAGCAGCGCCGCCGCGATCTCCCCCAGGGGCAGCACTACCGACGCCCCGCCCCTCCGGATTGCCGCCTGCGGCATCCCGAACACCAGGGCGGTCTGCTGCGACTCGGCGATCGTGAAGCCGCCGGCAGCGCGCAGCGCGCTCAGTCCTTCGGCGCCGTCCTCCCCCATCCCGGTCAGCACGACGCCGCAGCTCCTCGCACCCGTCGCCGCCGCGGCCGAGCGGAGGAGCAAATCGACGGAGGGAGCGCGCAGCTCGCCCGCGAGACGCGGGCGCACGCTGAGATGCAGCCGGTCGCCGCGCCGCTCGACCTGTCCTTGCGTCCCGCCGGTCAGGATCCACGCGTCGCCGGGAAGCAGCCGAGGCGTGCCGACCGCCTCGCGGACCCGCAGGCGGCAGGCCGGGCCGAGCCGCTCCGCATACAGGCGGGTGAACGACGCCGGGAGGTGGAGCGCGACGACCACGGCGGCATCCAGGGTCCCCGGCAGCGCCTCCAGCAGGTGCTGGACCGCCTGCGGTCCGCCGGCCGAGGCTCCGATGGCGATGAGCCACCCTTCGCTACCCGCCGCTCGCCGCACCGGCGGGCCGGTGGGGAGCCGTTTGGGCCGGACCGCGGCGGCGAGCGCCGGGGCTCGTCCGACCTGCCGCACGAGATCCGCCAGTGAAACAGAGCCCGCCACGGGCTCGTCCGACGCGGCGGCAGTCAGCGTGAAGAACTCCGCCGCGCCCGCCTCCAGCGCGGAGAGCACCGCCGGATCAGCTCCCCCCTCCGCCAGCAGGATGACCCGGACCTTGCCGGCCGCCGCGATCCGGCGCAGCAGGAGCGAAGGCGGGGCGGAAAGGAGACCGACTCCGAGGAGCACGACGTCCGGGGCGAGCGCGGTGACCTGACGCAGGGTCTCTTCGACCTGGCGTGCCATCCCGACCACCAGGAGGTCGGGACTGCCCCCCAGCAACGCCGCGGCACGGGCTCGCTCGAGCGCCACGCCGGACGCGATCAGGACTCGCATTCCCGTCAGGCGGCTCCGTCCTCGCCGCCGCCGGCCCGAGCCGGGCTCCCCGGCAGGCGCTTGCGCACCGCGTCGAGCACGCCATTCACGAAGATGCCTGAGTCGGCATTCCCGAACCGTTTGGCGATCTCGATCGCCTCGTCCAGGATCACCGCCGCAGGGCTGGGGTCGGCGGTCAGCAACTCGGAGACGGCCAGCCTCAGGACGTTGCGGTCGACGGCGGCCATCCGCTCGAGTCGCCAGTTGTCGGCGCATTCCTGGATGCGCGCGTCGATCTCCTGACGTCGCGACCAGGCCTCGCGCACCAGCGCCTCCGCGAAGGCCTTCGCCTCCCGCCCGGGACTGCGGGCGCCGCGGAACTGCAGCAGCACCGCCTCGAGGTCCGCCCCCCCCAGATCGAGCTCGAACAGGATCTGCACGGCCGCCTCGCGCGCCTGGCGTCGCGTGCCGCTCATCGATCCGGTCCCAGCGCGCGCCGCAGGAGCGCCATCTCCAGCGCCGCCGCCGCGGCGTCGGTGCCGCGGTTTCCGTGCTCGCCCCCCGCGCGCGCCTCGGCCTGCGCCACCGTCTCGGCCGTGACCACGCCAAAGGTGACCGGGATCCCCTCGTCCAGCCCCACGCGCGTCAGTCCCTGGGCGACCGCGGCGGCGATCAGGTCAAAGTGCGCCGTCTCTCCCCGCAGCAGTACCCCCAGGCACACCACGGCATCGTGGGTGCGGGTGCGGGCCAGCAGGGCGGCGGCGAACGGCAGCTCGAACGAACCCGGGACCCGGACCACGGTCATCGCCTCGGGCGCCACGCCGCCCGCCAGGAGGTGCGCCCGGGCTGCGGCGAGCAGCCGCTCGACGATCTCCTCGTGGTAGCGGCTCGCGACGATGCCGATGCGCAGCCCGCGTCCGTCGAGCTTGGAGGCGGCAGGCGCGACGGCACGACCGGTCACCGGCCGCCCCGGAGGTCGGCATCCTCGAAACGCGTCAGCGCCTGGAAGGCCCGGAAGCGCGCCGCGATCTCCTGGTGGGTCAGCGTGTGCACGCGGTCCACGCTGAACGACTCCACGGCGAACGAGGCCAGCGCCGAGCCGAAGATCACGGCGCGCCGGAGCGCGGCGCTGCTCAACTCTCCCCGCGCCGCGAGGTACCCCATGAACCCACCGGCGAAGGTGTCGCCGGCCCCGGTCGGGTCGAACACCTCCTCGAGCAGGAACCCCGGAGCGCTGAACACCTCGTCACGGGCGAACAACACCGCCCCGTACTCCCCCCGCTTGATGACCAGGACCTGCGGGCCGAGCGCCCGGATCGCGGCGGCGGCGCGCAGCAGGTTCCCGGTGCCGGCCAGCATTCGTGCCTCGGAGTCGTTCAGCAGCAGGGCGTCGACGCGCGTCAGGATGCGCCGGAGCGGCTCGGGCTTCCCCTCGATCCAGAAGTTCATGGTGTCCAGCGCCACGAAGCGCGGCCGGTCGATCTGCTCGAGCACCCGCAGCTGCACTTCCGGGTCGACGTTCGCCAGGAACACGTACTCGGAGGCCGCGTAGCGGGGCGGCAGACGCGGGTCGAACGCGGCAAAGACGTTCAGCTGCGTATCGAGCGTGGTGCGCTCGTTCAGGTCGTGCCCGTACACCCCGCTCCAGCGGAAGGTCCTCCCGGGCGCGCGCTCCAGCCCCTCGAGATCGATCGCATGGGAGCGCAGCAGCTCGACGTGCGCCGGATCGAAATCGTCGCCGATCACGCCTACGAGGCGGACGTCGGTGAAGAAGGAAGCCGCCACCGACGCGAAGGTGGCCGAGCCGCCGAGCGCGTCCTGACGCTCGCCGAACGGCGTTCTCACCGTGTCGAGCGCCACCGAGCCGACCACCAGCAGCGACATGCGGAGTTCTCCGTTAGGCCAGCGCCCGATCGAGCAGCAGCGCCAGGCGCTGCCGTGTAGCCGGGGGGATGCATTCCGGCGCGGTAAGGATGGCGTTCGAGAGCGCCTGCGGGCAGGCGCAATCGCGGCGCTCCGGCAGACTCCGCAGCGCGCCGCGCAGCACGCGCTGGGCCGTGTCCGCGTTCCGCCGCAGGTGGTCGAGCACCGCCTCCACGGTCACCGGCTCCTCGTCGACCTTCCAGCAGTCGTAGTCGGTGACGAGCGCGAGCGTCGCGTAGCAGATCTCCGCCTCGCGCGCCAGCTTCGCCTCCTGCAGGTTGGTCATGCCGATCACATCCACGCCCCAGCTCCGGTACAGATTCGACTCGGCGCGGGTCGAGAACTGCGGACCCTCCATGCACAGGTAGGTGCCGCCGTCGTGCGAGCGTGGCGCCTCCTCGCGCGCGGCCTGCGCCAGCGTGCGGCGCAGCGCCGGACAGACCGGATCCGCAAAGGCGACGTGCGCGACGACCCCCTCGCCGAAGAACGTATCGGCGCGGTGGCGGGTGCGATCGATGAACTGATCGATCACCACGACGTCGAGCGGCTCGATGTCCTCGCGCATGCTGCCGACCGCGCTGGCGGACAGGATCCGCGGCGCGCCGAGGGCCTTGAACCCGTAGATGTTGGCCCGGAAGTTCAGCTCCGAGGGGAGCAGCCGGTGCCCCTCGCCGTGCCGCGCCAGGAATGCAACGCGCCGTCCCTCCAGCAGCCCGATTACGTACGGTGCCGAGGGGGGGCCGAACGGCGTCTCCAGCTCGATCCGCTCGAGAACCTGGAGCCCGGCCATCGCCTGGATTCCAGTGCCGCCCAGGATGCCAGCGGCGACGGGCTCGCTCGTCCGTCCGGTCATTGCGCTCCTGCCTCCCGCGGCGCCATCGCGGTCCGCCATTCGTCGAGCGCGGCCGACAACTCCGCCTCGCTCCGGAGGGGGCCGCGGAGACCGTCCGAGCGCAGCAGGTACGCCGCCGTGGTCGGGTCGGTGATGCGCGCCCCCCGCAGGATGCCACTGTCCTGCTCGGGGCGCGCTGTCGCGATACTGCGCCAGAGCAGCGGCGCCGCGATGGCCGCGCGCCGGAGCTGCGCCGCCCGTGGGTCCGAAGCGCCGCGGCCGCCGTCCACGATCAGGATCCGCAGCGGTTCGTTGAGCGCCCGGAAGACCGCGCGGCCGAACTCCGCCGACTCGGGGCCGTACGCCGGGAACTCGTCGGCGAGCGACTCCAGGATGCCGCGCGCCAGCTCCGCCCCCGCATCCCCGGGTTTCAACGCGCTCACGCGCAGGAGAAGCTGCGCCGCTCGCCCGTTGTCCCCCAGGCGGCGATCCGGGATCCGGAGGTCGCCCACATCGCCGGGCTGCCGCACGCGGTCGCTCAGGGCGGCCACCGCCGGATCGAAGAAGCGTAGCCGGATCACCTCGGCGATCTGCTCCACGCGGGTGCGCGCCTCGGCGTCCCCGCTCACCTCGTAGGCGGTGAGCCACGCCTCGCCGAGCGCGACCTGATCGACCAGCAGGAATACCGGGATGGGGCGCGCCGGGCGCACCTCCATGCCGTGCACGGCGCCGTCGATAGGCGAGAAGATCTCGGCATCCAGATATGCCAGCGCGGCGCGCGCGGCGCCGGCCGCCTCGGGCCGCCCCAGGACGGCGGCCGCCTCGAGCAGGGCGCCCGCCGCCTCGGCCATCGCTCCCGTGAGGACGGTGTCGTCACCCACGTCCGCCCGCCGGCCCCGCAGGCTCTTCGCCGCCTCCTCGATCAGGGTTTCGCTGCGACCGACGGAGATCCCCAGATCGCCCGCGACCTCGGCCGCGGTCCGCGCCAAGCGTGGTTCACGCGGGGCACCCGCGGGATCGAGGCCCAGCCAAGCGATGGTGGCGGGGCGCAGGCGCTTCGGGAGCCCGGCGAGATCGGCAAGGCTCAGCTGCTCCGGCTCGCCCCGCCCGGTGGCGGGAGCGACCGACGCGCGCAGGCTGCGGAGGTCCGGGACGAAGAAGTCGCGCAGGAGCGCCTCGCACACCCCCTCCGCCACCGCCCGGTATTCCGGCACTCCCAGGAGGCGGTAGGCCTGGAGGTAGAGGCGGAGCATCTCACCCTGGGTCCGCAGCAGTCTTGCCGGTTCCGCCTCGCTCCAGTCGGGCCGGCGGGTCTCCGCTCGGAACGCGCCGCTGAGCGGGTCGCGCAGGGGGGAGCGGGCCATCGCGTCGAGCGTGCGGCGGGCAAAACTCGCGAGATCGACGTCTCCGGTGCGGTCGGCCTCCTCGAGGGCGGCGAGCACCGGGGCGGCGAGGGGGCGGCGCCTGGGACCCGACAGGCCGCCGTGGATCGGATCCGCGGCGCGCAGCACCCCGTCCGCCGCCGCGCCGATCATCGCGAGCGTCAGCGGCTTGCCGGTCGACCGGCGCAGCTTCAGGATCTCCTGAACGGTCTCCTCCGCGCCCCGCTCGAGCCCTTCCGGGTCCGCGTGGTAGACGCGCCGCACCATGTCGAGGTAGCGCCGCATCTGATCCGGCGTGAACTCGGCCCCCCCCGACCGCAGGGTCCCTTTCGCATCCTGGAAGAAGAGTGCGTTGCCCGAGGGGAGGAGGAAGGCGACCGACGGCGCACCACCGCGTTCGTAGCGCGAGTAGATGTCGGGGCGCCGATCGCGATCGACCCGGACTGCGACGAACCCCTCCGCAATCCTGCGGCGGATCTCCGCATCACCCCAGAGGCTGGCCTCGAAGGCGCGGCAGCGTCCCGATCCGGACGACTCGAGGTACAGCAACACGGGCCGCTGGAGGCGCCGGGCGTGCTGGAACGAGGCGTCGGACCACCCCAGCCAGGTGATCGGCTCGCCCGCGTCGGCCGCGAGGCCGGGCGTGGCGAGGCAGAGCGAGATCAGCGCGACCCGCGTGAGGATCTGCACCGGGCAGGTCAGGCCGGCTCGATCCGGATCTGGAGATGGGCGGGGCCGATGCGAACGTCGTCTCCGTCCGCCACGGTCGCAGGCTCGAGCAGCAGGCGCCCGTTCAGGAAGGTCCCGTTGGTCGAGTCGAGGTCCTGCAGGATGACGTCCCCTTCCGGCGAGATGCGGAGGGTCGCATGACGCCGGGAGACCAGCAGATCCTCGATCCGCAACTCCCCTTCCTCCCGGCCGATGACCAGCGTCCCCTCGATGAGCACCGCACTGCGCGCCGGCTCGTCGTGTCGCCGGCGCAGCTCCACCACCACCTGTCGGGCCGCGGCTGGGCTCATGCCCTCTCCTCCCCGATCCCGAGGTACCCCTCGATCGGTCTGCCGGCGAGCAGCCCGAACCGCTCCCCGAACGACGGCTGGCCAGGGGCGCTGCGATCGAGCAGGAGCTTCTCCACCCGCGGCAGGGGGTAGAAGGCCACGCTCAACCCGATCATCGGCTCCTCCCGCCGCGCCACCTGGCGTGCCCAGTCCTCGAACGAGTCGAGGTTGATCCCCTCGATCCACGCACCGCTGGCGTCGATGCCGCGCAGCATCCCCCAGATCCGCTCCTTGGGGGAGTGGAGGAAGGCGACGACGAGCGCCCCCGGGCCCGGCGCGCGCAGCGTCATACGGGCATGGTGCGCACGCCGCCCGGCGGCACGACCAGGCGGGGCTCGGTGACGCCCTGGACCTGCTCCGGCGTCACTCCCGGAGCGACCTCGGCAAGCTCGAGCCCGTCCCGCGTCACCCGCAGGTAGGCGAGCTCGGTGACGATCTCGTGGACGCATCCCACGCCGGTCAGGGGCAGCTGGCAGCGCTCGAGGATCTTCGGCGTGCCTTCCTTGGTGGTGTGCGTCATGGCGACGATCACGCGCTTGGAGCCGGCCACCAGGTCCATCGCACCCCCCATCCCCTTCACCAGCTTTCCCGGCACCATCCAGTTGGCCAGGTCGCCCCGCGCGCTCACCTCCATCGCGCCGAGCACCGTGAGGTCGATGTGCCCGCCGCGGATCATCGCGAACGAGTCGGCGCTCGAGAAGTAGGAGGCTCCCGGCAGCGCGGTCACGGTCTGCTTCCCGGCGTTGATGAGATCCGGATCGACGTCGTCGTCCGCCGGAAAGGGCCCTATCCCGAGCAGTCCGTTCTCCGACTGCAGCACCACCTCGATCCCCGTGGGGAGATGGTTCGCCACCAGGGTCGGCATGCCGATCCCGAGGTTCACGTAGTCGCCGTCCTTGAGCTCGAGGGCGATGCGACGGACGATCCGGTCGCGATCCTCGCTCATCCCCCTCCTCCCGCGCGCGTCGTGCGCTGCTCGATCCGCTTCTCGTACCCGGGCCCCTGCAGAATCCGATCGACGTAGATCCCCGGCGTGTGCACCTGATCGGGATCGAGCACACCGGGCGCCACCAGTTCCTCCACCTCGGCGATGGTGACCTTCGCCGCCGTGGCCATCATCGGGTTGAAGTTGCGAGCCGTCCGGCGGTACACCAGGTTCCCGGCCCGATCCCCGCGCCAGGCCTTGACGAACGCGAAGTCCGCCCGCAGCCAGCGCTCGAGGACGTAGCGGCGTCCGTCGAACTGGCGGACCTCCTTCCCGTCGGCCACCTGGGTTCCCACCCCGGTGGCGGTGTAGAACGCAGGGATTCCCGCCCCTCCGGCGCGCAACCTCTCGGCGAGCGTCCCCTGCGGGATCAGCTCGACCTTCAATTCGCCGTTCAGGAGCAACTCCTCGAACAGGCGGTTCTCACCCACGTAGGAAGAGATCATCTGCTTCACCTGGCGGGTCTGGAGCAGGCGGCCGATCCCGAAGTCATCGACACCGGCGTTGTTCGAGATCACGATCAGGTCCCGGAGGCCCCGCTCGCGCACCGCCCCGATCAGGTGCTCCGGGATGCCACACAGCCCGAACCCACCCATCATGATCGTCGCGCCGTCGGGAACGTCCGCGATCGCGTCGAGCGCGTTCCCCACCACCTTGTTCATCGTCGCACCGTCTCCTTCAGCTCCACCAGGACGCCCTCCCCGGCCACGGGATGGAGAAACGCGATCCGCGATCCCTCGACCCCCGAGCGCGGGAGCGCGTCGATGAGCCGCAGACCGGACGCGGTGAGGGAGCGCAGCGCCGCATCGAGATCGTCGACCAGCAGGCAGACATGGTGCAGCCCCGGTCCGCGCCGGGCGAGGAACTTCCCCACCGGGGTATCGGGACCGGTGGGTTCCAGCAGCTCGATCCGCACTCCGTTGGCCGGCAGGAGGACGGTGCGCACCCCCTGCGCGGCGACCGCTTCGGCGTGCGCAGGGGTCAGCCCGAGCGATCCCTGCCAGAATCGCAGAGCGGTGTCGAGGCTCTCGACCGCCACGCCGATGTGATCGACGCCCAGGATCACGACCGGCTCCCCTGGAGCAGCGCGGCGGCCTGTTCCACCGCGGCGTAGGGGTCGAGCCGGCGTTCGGCGATCGCCGCCAGGATGCCGGCGAACGTCCCGGCGGCCTCGAGCCGCTGCAGCGTCTCCGCGACCAGCCGATCGCGCAATAGCGCCAGGAAGCGGCTCTCCCCCTGAGCCGTACGCCGCTCGCGGAACTGGCCGCTCGCTTGCGCGCGTCGCCGGTGCTCCGCGATCGCGACCATCAGATCCTGGATCCCGTCACCGCGCGTGGCGACGGTGCGCACGATGGCCGGGGTCCCGTCCCCTCCGCGCGCCGGCGCCAGCGAGAGCATCGCCAGCAGCTCGCGTTCCAGGCGCTCGGCGCCCTCGCGATCCGCCTTGTTGATGACGAACACGTCCGCGATCTCGAGCACCCCGGCCTTGATCGCCTGGATGTCGTCCCCCATCCCCGGGACCAGGACGACGAGGACGGTGTCGGCCGTGCGGACGATGTCGATCTCGTCCTGACCCACGCCCACCGTCTCGATCAGCAGGCGCTCGTAACCGCAGGCATCCAGAAGGTCGGCCACGTCGTGGGTCGCCTTCGAGAGCCCGCCGAACTGACCGCGAGTGGCGAGCGACCGGATGAAGACCCCGGGATCGGTCGTGTGGCGCATCATGCGGATCCGGTCCCCGAGGATCGCGCCGCCGGAGAAGGCCGACGAGGGGTCGACCGCGACCACTCCGACGCGGCTGCCTTCCTCCCGGTACCCCGTCGCCAGCCAATCGACCAGACTCGACTTGCCGGCTCCCGGAAAGCCGGTGACGCCTACGCGGTGCGCCGCTCCGGTGCGCGGATAGAGGGCGCGCAGCACTTCGCGACCCGCGGGGCTCCCCTCCTCCGCGAGGCTCATGGCGCGCCCGAGAGCACGTCGGTCCCCGGCCACGACGCGCGCCAGGAGTTCACCCGGCGTGGCGGACACGGAGGCGGGGCCTGGGGCGCTCAAGGGCCGAGCAGTTCCCGCGCGATCACCAAGCGCTGGATCTCCGACGTCCCCTCTCCGATGGTGCACAGCTTGGCGTCGCGCCAGAATTTCTCCGCCGGATAGTCCTTCACATACCCGTAGCCGCCGTGGATCTGGATCCCCTTCTCCGCCACCCTCACGGAGACCTCGGACGCGAACAGCTTCGCCATCGCCGATTCGCGGGTGGTCCTGGCGCCCGCTTCCTTCAGGTGCGCAGCGCGATAGGTGAGCAGCCGGGCCGCCTCGACCTCGGTGGCCATGTCGGCAAGCATCCACTGGATCGCCTGGAAGGTCGAGATGGCGCGGCCGAACTGCTGCCGCTCGCGAGCATACGACAGCGCCGCATCGAGGGCGCCCTGCGCCGTCCCCACGGCGAGCGCCGCAATCGAGATCCGTCCGCCATCGAGGATCTGCATGGCGTTGATGAACCCCTCGCCTCGATTGCCCAGGAGGTGCTCCCGCGGTACGCGGCAGTTCTCCATCACCACCTCCGCGGTCTCGCTGGCCCGCATCCCGAGCTTGTCCTCCTTGCGGCCGGCCCGGTACCCGGGCATCCCCTTCTCGAGGATGAAGGCGGAGATGCCCCGCTTGCCGGCCTCCGGATCGGTGACGGCGAACACCACCGCGATATCGGCCGAGATGCCATGGGTGGCGAAGGTCTTCGAACCGTTGAGCACGAAGTAGTCGCCGTCCTGGACGGCGCGCGTGCGAGTGCCGCCGGCGTCCGACCCCGCGGTGGGCTCGGTCAGGCTCCAGGTGCCAATCGCCTCCCCGCGCGCCAGCGGCACCACGTAGCGGCGGCGCTGCTCGGGGGTGCCAAAGGTGTAGACATGGTTCGTGCAGAGCGAGTTATGCGCCGCGACCGAGAGCCCGATCGAAGGATCGACGCGCGAGAGTTCCTCGATCACCGCGACATAGGCGGTGTACCCGAGTCCCGCTCCGCCATACTCTTCCGGGATCAGGACTCCCAGGAAGCCGAGCTCGCCCAGGCGTCGGAGGATCTCGGCAGGGAACTTCTGGCTCTCGTCGAACTGGCGAACCGTCGGGGCGATCGCCTCGCGCGCGAAATCCCGGACCGTTTGCCGGATCGTCTCCAGGTCCTCGGTCAGTAGAAAGGTCACGGCAGGCCTGGCTCCGCGCGCGCCGACCGGATCTCGCGGGAACGATCCCCGACCGGAGGCGGCTCCAGCCCATCATAAGGGGCCGGGAGAGCGTAGATCAAGCCGCTCGCGGCGAGGGATCGCCGCGCTCTCCCCCGAGCGCGCGCGCCAGCAGGCGGCGACAGCGCGTCCCCCAGCGCTCGTCCCCCAGCCACACCGAGATCAGCCACTGCGAGGTCGCCAGACCGAACGAGTCCCCCTCGTCGGGGACGGCCGCGACTCCGGCGCGCGCCAGTCGCCGCAGCGCCCGGTCCTCCAGGAAAGGCAGCCGATAGGCCCGCAGCGCCGCGGCCAGGCCCGGAGGGATCGGCGTGGCGAACAGATCGTGCGCCAGCCCGAGGGCGTAGTGGAGGACGCGACCCACCCCGGGGCGCTCGGCCGCCGCCAGGATCAGCTCGAGGTCGAGCCCTTCCGGGCTCCGCACCAGCAGGTCGATGTCCGCGAGGTCCTTCATCCCCCGCAGGAAACGGCCGCTGACCGCGAGGTGCAGACAGGCGTGCAGGATCTGGTCCTCCGTGGCGAGGGCCCAGGCGGAGGTGCCACCGAACGGCAGCTCGACCGCCCGGGCCAGCATCCCCTCGAGATCGGGCTGTTGTCGCCAGCGGCGGTCGAGGAGCCCGACGTGGATCTCCAGCCGGGGGTGGCCGCGCGGAGGGAGATACGGAGCGCTGTGGTGGTGATGAGCGTAGAACGCCTCCCATCCAGGCGGGCAGGATTGGCGGTAGCCGAGATCGCGCAGCACCCGATCGGCGCGCTCGATCTCGCTCGCCGGCAGCAGCAGATCGAGGTCGCTGATGGCTCGATGCGCGAGCTGCAGGTAGCGGCGCCCGGCGAGCGCCGCGCCCTTCAGGACGACCGGGTGCAACCCCTCGGCACGGAAGGCGCCGATCACCCGGGCCAGGTCCGCCAGCGCGCGAGTGTTGTAAAGCGCCTGCGCGTAGTGGGTGCGCTCCAGATCGCGCAGGATCTCGGGCGGCGTCAGTCCGGCCTCGCCGCGCTCCCGCAGCCGGTGCAGGAACAGCGACCCCATCCCCAGTTGCACGGCCCGCGCCGCCGCGCGCCGCCAGGAGGCAGCGTCGGCCGGCGGTGGCACCTGCTCTCGCGCCGGACCCGGGGCGAGTCGAGCGACGAGAAACCGGATGGCAGCCTCGGGAAACAGGTTCCCGACGCGGGTCCGCAGCCGGGATCCGCGCGCGTACGCCCTGAAGCTGCCGCGCAGGATCGCACGGTACGGCGGAGCCAGGAGCCGATCGCGGCAGCGCGCCAGGAACCCCGCTCCCTGGCCGGGCCCCGCCGGATCGACCCCGATCCACCCGGCCGCGCTCGATACGGCCGCGAGAAACGGCCGCAGCAATCCTGCCCCGGCCCCGTCCAGCTCGATCGGCCGTTCTGCCCCGAGCAAGTGCGTCGCCACGCCGAGGATCCTCTCCTCGGGAAGGAGGTCCGGGTCGAACCCGCGGCAGGCATCCCCGCGGGTGCGAACTCCGGCCGCGGTGCGCCCGACGACGCGGTGGACGATCAGCCGCCCGTCGCGCTGGAAGAGGACGATGTCGCCGCGCCGGACGAGGCCGGCCCCGAGCCGGGCACGCACCCGATCCACCCCGTCGAGGATGGGGCGCATGCTGGTCCCAACCACGGGGAAGACCCGCTCCCCGCCCCGTCCTGCCCAGACTTCCAGGATCGCGGCGAGGAGAGGATCCGGGGCTGGGGTGGGGCGATCGGGAATCGCGGGGGGTGAGGAGAGGTGATCGCCGGGGCGCGATGGGCTCAGGGGCATGCGGCGTTGACGCGCGTGGCCCCCGCCGTCGTCGACCCGTAGCCACCCGTTCCGCAGGCATTCTCCGCGCGCACCAGGACGTACCCGCCTCCGGCGGGCGGAGCGGCGAGGTACATCAGGCTCAACAAGGTCGTGTTGTTCGCGAAGCAGGTGGCAGAGGTGATCAGACTGGTCTCGAGGCTCGAGAGGCTGCCCACGAGGACATCGTACACGGTACCGGACCCGGCCGTCGACCCCTGTGAACTCCACGCCAGCGTCGCCGACGGGCCCCCGGTGACGGTGAGCTCCGCCACCTCGGCAGGGATGACGAACGCGGTGGCGTTCAGCGGCGCGCAGTCGCTCGCATCCGGCTGGGTGTCATTGTCGTCGTCGGGGTCACAGGCGTTCCCCTGGCTGTCACCGTCGAAGTTCTCCTGACCGGGGTTGGCGAGGCCGGGACAGTTGTCTACTCCATCCGCCGCGGCGTCCGCGTCGGTGTCGAGCGCGAAGATGGTCGCGGGGTCGCCGAAGAAAGTCAGCTCCTTGGCGTTCTCCCCGTCGACGCCGTAGAGGGAGATCGAGGTGATCAGCCCGTCGACCGCGGCCTTCCCGAGGCGCGGCTCGAGCAGCGTGAAGAGGTTCGCGAACAGCTCGTAGCTGATGGTGTCGTAGTCGCCGATCGTCGACAGCGACGCCGGAGCCCAGGCCGCGATCGCGCCGCGGTCGCCGTAGCGGACCGCCTCCTCCATCAGCGAGTAGCGCAGATCCCCCGCCGCGGGATCGTTGGCGCGGAAGTCGGCGAAGTAGCCGTTGATGCAGTTGAGCGCCGCCAGGAACGGCTGGCGATTGGAGTTCGTGAGCGTGGCGATGTCGGCGATCTTCAGGATCTCCTCGCTCGCCCACAGGTTGATCGCCCCGTGTCCGAGGAAGGTCGTCATTAGCGTGCCGCTGTTGATCGCCGCCAGGATGGCCGCCCGCTCCGCCGCCCCGTTCGAGGCGGTCGGCAGGTAGATCCGGTTCGGCGGGATCTGCGGCGGCAGGAAGTCGTCGATCCGGCTGTCGAGGACAGCCTGGAAGGCGACGTCGTCGTCGTCGGCAACGAAGACCGCCTGGGAATTGAGCGCGACGAACGGCGGCGCGGTCTCGTAGGCGATGAGCTTCGACACCATCGCGGTCGCCTCGGCCGGGGTGGTGACCGGCAGCCGTCCGATGTACAGATCCGGCAGCGAGTCCGCGCCGCTCACCATCGCGAAGGTGTTGTCGCTGGGCGTCTCCCCGAACGTGTCGGTGTTGACCATGACCGTCGGGACGTAGTTGCGGAGGCCGTTGCCCGTGTAGTTCTGGTAGTCGACCGACCCGTCGCCGGCCAGCACGACGAAGGAGGGGGCCGGGGGCTGCCAGGAGGCATAGGCGTACGCGAGAAACTCGGTGATGGCGTTCGGATCGAAGATCCCGTCGCTGAAGAGATCGTAGATGTCCCTCGTCGACACCACGAGTGCCCGCATCCCCTGCCCCGCGCGGTACACGCGAAGCGGCTCGACGGCGGCGGCGAACTCGGGGGGCGCGACGATCAGATGATCCGCGCCGTTCGCGGTCGCCAGCAGGTCGAACGGCTGTGAGAGCGTCACCGCCAGGGGCGTCAGGCGCGCCGAGGTGGCGGTCACGGCGTAGCGGCGAATTCCGGCCGGCGAGTCCTTCACGTTCGCGGTGAACGGGTTTGCCCCGGTCACCGTGAACCCGGTGAGCCGCACCGGCAGCGCGGGCGCCGTGATGTCGAACGCCTCGAGCGTCGCCGAGGTGAATCCAGAGGGGCGATACTCGAACGTCCCAGGCCCTTCCCCGACGAACTCGAGTCGGTTCGCCAGCGCCGCGAAGGTGCGCCGGTAGTCGGCCTCGTAGAAGTCGGTGTAGATCAGGTCGGAGACGGCACCCGTGTCCCCGGGGAGCAGCAGGCTGATCGTGTTGCTCCCCGCGACGAGCAGCGAGGAGGCCACGGCGGGTGAGTGCTGGAACGGGATCTGTCCGTCCCAGGTCTGGTCGTCAACCTGAACGCCGTTCACCTCGACCCGGGTGTGATGATCCGGGTTCACGCCGTCGATCGACCGCCCCTGCACGCCCACTCGCAATGCCACGGTGTGGGCCGCCGGGCTGAGCCCCACGAGATCGAGCGGATGAGCCACGCTCGTAGGTGCGGGATTCAACCGATCCCACCACCAGTGGTTCAGCGCCGCGGTAGGCGGGTTGGAGGTGTAGATGGCCTGGGTCTCCGCCCGCACCGTCCAGGGGAAACTCGCGGGGATCGTGCCTCCCCCTCCCGGCGCGGCGCCGCGCGACGTCATCCGCAGCCCCGCCACTCCTCCCCAGGAGAGCCAGTACACGTTGGTCCGTGTGTAGATTCCGGACATCGGAACGCCGTAGAACTCGATCTCGTCGGTGGGGTCGAGGTCGCCGTCGCCGTCGCCGATCACGTGGAATGCGATCGTCTGTCCCTGGCTCGTCAGCGCCAGGGTGGCGGGGTTGATCCCCAGGAGGCTCACCCCGGCAGCCTCGATCTCGGATCCGAGCACGCGGTAGATCCCCGCCTGGGAGACCTCGATCTTGAGGCGCGTGGGGGCGACCTCGGGAACGCCGCCGGTCGTGGTCTCGACGCGCGGCCCCGCCGCCGGAAGCGTCCCCGGGTACGGCACGAGCACCTCGGCCGCGAGGCGGTCCAGAGCGGTGGCTCCACGGACCGCGACCTGCTTTGGCGGCCCCAGTCGCAGCCTCAGGAGGAACTCGCGATGAAACTCCAGGCCCTGCCGCGCGTCGGGGACCAGCGGGAAGAGGCGCACGCGGGCGAACCCGTGCCGCCCGAGCAGCCCCTGGTCCTCGAGCCGCGCGGCCACGGGCTCCACCTCGACACCAGGACCGACTGCGTACCGCTCCGAGGGGTCATGCGTCCCGTCGTCCGCCGCCTGCCCCCGAGAAGGAGCGGAGGGCAGGCTCCCGGTCGTCGGCCGCCGGTCGAGGATCGTCGCCTCGAGCGTGGCGCGTGCACCCGGCGGTATCTCGAAGCTGATCGCGATCGAGGGAATCCCCTTGCCGAGCGGCCCGGAGCGGAGCGCGACACCGGGGAGGCGCTCCCAGCGGGAGACCCAGTCCGCCGGCAGCGAGACGCGGAAAGTCAGCACCGCCTCGTCGACTCCGACCACCCGGATCTCCGCTCCGGAGGGATGAGGCTGCACGGCAAATGCGGCAGGCGGGATCGCCAGGAGGGCCGCCATCAGGACGCTGCGAGCGGGGCTCATGACGTCGCTCCCGCCGACCAGAGATCGACTTTGGCCGCGGTGGCATTGGCAGCTCCGACCGTCAGCCGTGCACACGAGACCCGCCCCAGATGCCCCGCCAGCTCGACCAGCAACACTCCGACACGCCCGGAGGCGGAAGCGAGCAGCCGGCTTCCCGGGGTCCGGTTCAGGATCTCCCGCAGCAGCGAAGTGGCGGCCGCGAGGTGCGGCACGGGCGTGATCCGCGGTTGGCCGTCGAAGGTGCGCGGGGCGACGAGCGGTTCGAACAGCAGCAGGCTCGGACCCTCGGCCTGGCAACGCGCGTGGAAGGCAGCGCGGGCACCGCCTCCTACCTCGACGCGGAGATACGGCCGGCCTGTGGAGCTCGCGGCGGCCGAAACCCTGACACCCGGCAACGCCGCGAGGTCTCGCTCCAGATCCCGAGCGTCTCCCACGGTGGCGACCCGGAACCTCGCGGCGGCTTCGGGATCCTCCGCGTCGGCGAGGAGGAGCAGGTGGGTCGGGGGATGCGCGAGGTCGTCGACCCCGCCGGGCAGGTCGCCGGGATCGACGAGCCACTTGTCACCGAAGGCCGTCCAGCGCGCCCCTGCATGCGCCACGCCCGCGGGCGGGCCGCTCCCCCCGCGCCGGGTGATCCCCACTCGTTTCGCGAACGGAAGGACCATGCCGTCGGCGCGGCGGAGCGGGGCGAAGTCGTCCGACAGGAGGCGGAAGCCGCGGCGCATCAGCGCCAGCGCCAGCGTGGTCTTGCCATGCCCGGAGGGGCCCGCCAGGAGAAGGGTGCGGCGCGTATCGCTCACCACGGCCGCGTGCACGAAGAAGACTCCCTCGAGTCGCCGCAGCAACTCGCCGAACAGGATGGTGTAGGCGTGGAAATCGGTCAGCGGATCCGAAGCGAGGGGAACCTCGAGGTCAGCGACGGAGATCCGTGCGGGCCCCGAGGCGGGTGACCACACCCGCGCCTCGAAGGCCGGCGGCTCGTCCACGGGGGCTTCGAACCTTCCGTAGATTGCAGCAAGAAGCGCGAGCAGCGACGGACGGTCGCTGCTCACCCGTACCCGCACTCCCAGGAGATCGTAGGCTCGGCGCGTCGCGGAGTGGGGCGCCATCGCTGCATTGCTCGACATGTACCAAGGCCCTCAGCAGCGCCCACCGCTCCAGACACACGAAGAGCCCGCGGGTTTTCCCCAGGCCGCGGGCTCAATATAGATACCCCCCGGAGGAAGCGCCACGCCTGCGACGAGTCGCTTCGTCAGCTTGCAGGCGGGATCAGAACTCGAAGGGAAGCGCCCCGGTGTAGAGCTGGCCGGGTCCCAGCTGCGCGAGGATCTCCTCCTCGGTCACCACTCGCAGCGCGGGGGCCTCGTACGGAATCCGCCCCGCCTCTGGTTCCGCCCCCCCCTTGTGCCCCAGATCGTTCATCGCCTTCTCCTTCCTGCCACCCCGCTGCGTCGAGGGGGTGAACGCCGCACCTGAGCGCGGCGAATCCAAGTGCTAGCTAGCGTGCCACTCCGAGCCTGGACACGTCGCTGGTGGCCACCGAACCCGTTCCCTTCGGGGCCTCCACGACGCGCCAGTAGATCTGCTTTGACTCAGAACGCGCGATGACCCCGCCCACCAGCATCTGTTCGTGCCGGTTGAGCGTCATCTCGTAGTTGCCGTTGCGTCGGGAAGCGCGTGTCGGGAACTCAACCCTGGACGAGGCCGGGAACGACGGAGCGGCCGAGAACTGGAGCCGTGCCGGTCCGCGTATCCCGGTCGACCAGACGATCGTCATGCGTTCTCGCAAACCGTAGGCGTGACCGTAGGCCGGCGCGATCAGCCGGATCGCCGGGGCCTTCGGGTTCGGAACCGCCAGGGTTGGCGCGTGCAACGTGTTGAACCCCGCGACATCGAGGTCCTCCAGCCTGTACTCGTAGCGGACCCCATTCGTCAGTCCGGCATGCTCGAACACGTAGGACGCTCCCGCGAGCGAATCGCCGAGCGCCGGGATCAGCGTCGCGTTGACGCGCTCCCACGGCCCACCGAGCTCCGAGCGGCGCAACACGTTGAACCCGGCGTTGTCGAGCTCGGACGCGGTCTCCCAGCGCAGGGTCACCCGCCCATCATCCGGGTCGGCGTCGAAGAACTTCAACTCGACCAGCAGTTCGCTGCCGGTGCAGGGGCCCAGCCAGCCAGAGTCGCCGCCGTTGGCGCCGGCCTGGAAGCGTCCGACGCCGATGACCGTCTTGTCGCCGGGGGGAATCTTCGAGCCCTCACCGGTGAAGCCGCAGGCCGTAACCCCGGAGAGATTCCCGGCGACCGAGATCATCAAGCTCAGGGTCTCCCCGGCGAGAAGCTCGATCGCGTTGCCGCCGCCGGCCTGACTTGGATTGGGGCCGTTTCCCACGTGGGCGTCGAATCGCCCGAAGCCGGTCGTACCGATGTCGGCGGGATCGAAGACCACCGTCCAGGTCGCGAGGGCCGGACAGCTGGTGTCGCCGGGGGGGCAGGTCTTGGAGAGCGAGCCGACGACGAGCGACAGGCCGGTCACGCTCGCCGGCGTGTTGAAGTAGATCCCGGTGAGCGATGCCGTCGTCTGCGTCGTGTTGTCCAGCGTGATCGTGAGCCTGGCGCTGGCGCGATCGAAGGTGAAGTTCAGCATGGCGTCCGCGATCGTCCCGTTATCGAGCCGCCCGGGATCGTCGCACGACGGAAACCCACCGCACGCGTCGTTGCTGCTCAGCGAACCCTGTCCCCCGATCTGGATATGGCTCGCCGTGAGGTTGTCGGCCGCGGCGCAGTTGTTGACCGTGTTGAGGCAGCCGGAAGCCGCGCGCGCGACCCCTCCGCCCCCTGCCAGCACCGCGACGGCAATCGCCACCTGTCGCAAGGCGAAACGGCTCGTCATGTCGATGACAACCTCACCACAGTCGCCGGAGGGAACCCCGGCGACGCGCGCTGTGCTGCTTCAGGGTCGCTGGCGAGAGACTCTAGAGACACCATACCGATCCCACCCACCTGCGTCGATGGCCATAAGTTACGCGCTAATCAGCGCCTAGTCAAGGTGTTACGCGGCATTCCGGGAAACACTCCGGGGCGTCTTCAGTCCACCGTGAACCTCATCGAACATCTTGGGACAAGCCGATGCGTTTCCGGGGGTTACCCCAAACTGTGGGCCATGCGCGGGAACACCTGCCCACGGCTGGGGGGACCGCCGGGGAGGGTGGACCGGCTCAGCTGCTCGCGATCTGCACCCCGGTCGGGAAGACGGTGCCGGGAATGATCTGCGTCTGGGTGGGGTCGCCGGGATCGCGTCGCAGCAGCGCGGAGCCGTTCGGGGCGTTCTGACCCAGGAATGCCAGCGTCGAAGCCCCCGTCCCCGAGATCCGGAAGTTGAGGGTGGCGAGGATCTGGCTGCCGACGACCGTGACTCCGGCCGCCTGCGTCTGCCGCACGACCGACACCAGGATCTCGCTCGGGTTGTTGTTGGCCAGGGCGCAGAGGAGCTGGACCTCCGCCGGGGATCCGAGGGCCGGACCGAGGGTGCACCCCTGGAAGGTCGCGATCGGGGGATTGAACCCCAGGTCGAGCGCCGCCGCCACGACCGGATCACTGCCGGTGTCGGTGATCAGCACGTTGACCGAGATCAGGTTGCCGGAGACCACGGCGCACTGCGTCGCCACGCTCGCGGGAGGGAGCACCGTGACCCCGTTCGTGCACTGGGCCCCGAACGGCGGGGGTGGCGGGAGCATGATGGTGTCGTCCTCTCCGCCCCCACTGCAGGCGAGAACCTGCACCAGGAGGATGGACCCCAACAGGGGGTGGAGGGGGGGCTTGATTGAGTTCATGGGCTGATGTTCTTTCCGTACTGCGCGGAGAAGAGGCTCACATCGGCTCCGTCGATGATGCCGTTGCCGTCCATATCGACGGCGGCGCTGAAAGGGGTGACGGCGCAGAACGCCGTGACGCCATTCGTGCCGCCGCAGTCGGTCTCTGCGTTGCACGCCACCAGGTCATTTCCGGGAGCAGTGGTCGTGCAGGCCCGGTCCGTGCAGAAGGCCGTCGCGCCCCCCCCGCCACAGTCGGCCTCGTCGTCACAGCGCTTCCCTCTTGCCGCGAGATTGGGGGAATCGGGAGTGCAAGCTTGGTCGAAAGATCCGAAAGTCACCCCGAAGCGGGCGAGGTCGAATCCATCCGCCCTGCCGGAAGCGTTCACGTCGGTGCGGGAGGTGTTGAACACCACCGAGAAGGCGTCCACGCAGGAAGCTGCCGGTTGGGTCGGATCGACGTTCTTCAGCTCGACCGAGACCGGCCCCGCCGGCGTCGCGCGCGGCCC
>Ga0210379_10000066_pt1 | contig 24990 bp, 23 predicted proteins | sample PLMedo_2_FD_155468 | JGI IMG/M metagenome (GOLD analysis project Ga0210379, IMG submission 155468) | Groundwater sediment microbial communities from an aquifer in East River, Colorado, USA - PLM4_32_coex redo | ecosystem: Environmental > Terrestrial > Soil > Riparian zone | place: USA: East... | reverse complement strand
GGCTTACCCTGGTTGATCGTTTCGAGCCTGGCAACTTCGGCGCCGTCGCGCTCGAACAAGTCGGCGAGCTTCCACAGCATCTTGGCGCGCGCGCCACCGTCGAGTTTGCTCCACGGCCCCGAGTCGAAAGCAACCCGGGCCGACGCGACGGCGGCCTCGACGTCCTTAACGGTCGCGCAGGCGACGTCGCATAGCTTCTCTTCCGTCGCGGGGTTGACCAGTGTGGACACGGCGCGATCGCTCGCGTCCACCCATTCACCGTTGATCAGTAGCCTGGTGTGTTTGATTTCCATATGGGTTCTTTCTGCCGCCTTTTCGCATGACACGCGGGTCCTGCCGCCGGCTCACTCGCCACCGGCGGGAAGCCGAGAGAGCGGGCGCAGGGCCGACGGGGCGCGCATCGGTCAGCGCCCTCGCGTTGCCCCATGCCCCTACAACCGCACGTACTCGAAGTCCAGCGGGCGGCCGTGGATCCCGTGCTGCGGGGGCGCGATCCAGTTCGCGAACTTGCCGCGCTCGGTGACCAGGAATTGCACGCTCTTCACGTAGTCGCGGTCCACGCGCGTGGGCAGGAACTCGTCGCGACGCGATTCGAACTCGTCCTTGGAGATCATGTTTCCGTGCGGGTCGAAGTGCGCCCGGCTGTAGGTGCCGACCAGGCGGTGGAAACGGACCGACGGCAGCAGCACGCGCAACCGGCTGTCCTCCTGCTCGAGAATCTTGTTCCAGCGCGCGACCGCACGCTCGCAATCCTCGATGTAGGCGTCCCGGAGCACCGCGTTCATGGCGCGACGCATCGGTATCTCCACCTCGTGCAGCCGCCGCTGTTCCTCGTCGACACCCAGGTAGCCGTAGTTGCCCTCGCGCCCGACTGGATCCGGATAGAGCTTGCGGTTCGCCTCGTTGAAGCGCCCCTTCAGGCCGTGCGCGAAGTAGTTCGCCGCGTTGCTCGAGTCTTCGTTCCCGAACAGATCAAGCGACACCGAAAACCAGTAGTTGATGTACTTCTGGATGATGTCGAGCGGGATGCCGCCGTACGGCCTCACGTCCTCGCTTTCGTTCTCCCGCATCAGCTGGGCGGTGCGCCGGATGGTCCGCGCCAGGCCGGTTTCGCCCACGAAGAGGTGGTGCGCTTCCTCGGTGAGCATGAAGCGGGTGGTTCGCGAGAGCGGGGTGAAGGCGCTCTCGGCGAGTGAACCGAGCTGGTATTTTCCGTCGCGGTCGGTGTAGGTCGCGAAGCAGAAGAAGTCGAGCCAGTCGTCGATGGGGTCGTTGAACGTGGACAACAACCGCGGCGAGTCCGCGTCTCCGGAGCGTCGCTCGAGCATCTCCTCGGCCTCGTCGCGCCCATCCTTGCCGAAGTACGAATGCAGGAGATAGACCATCGCCCACAGGTGGCGTGCTTCTTCGACGTTCACCTGGAAGAGGTTGCGCATGTCGTACTGCGACGGGGCCGACAGCGCCAGCCGGCGCTGCTGCTCCACCGAACCGGGTTCGGTATCGCCCTGGGTCACGATCAGCCGGCGCAATTCGTTGCGGTGCTCGCCCGGCACGTCTTCCCAGCACTCCGCTCCGATGTAGTCGCCGAAGTGGATCTGGCGTTCTCCCTTGACCGGTGCGAGGAAGATTCCCCAGCGGTACTCCGGCATGCGCACGTAGTCGTACACCGCCCAGCCGGACGAATCGACGCTCACCGCGGTGCGCAGGTAGATCTCGTTCTCCTGGTGGACCACCGGCCCCTGGTCCCGCCACCATTCCATGAACTGCGGGTGCCAGCGCTCGAGCGCGCGCAGGAGTTTCTGGTTCTCCTTGAGATTGACGTTGTTGGGTATGAGTTCCTTGTAGTCCATCCTAGATCCTGCTCCAGTCGAACTCCGGTGAGTGCGGCTTGCCGTAGGACGTGAGCGCGCCGCGCTCGCCGACGGCGTTGGGCCGCGTGAATATCCAGTTCTGCCACGCGGAGAGGCGGGCGTAAATCCGGCTCTCCATCGACTCCGGACCCACGAAGCGGAGGTTGGCCTCCATCCCGGTCAGCGCGTCCGGCGAGAACGAACGGCGTTCCTCCACCGCCATGCGGATCCCGTCCTCCCAATCGATGTCGTCCAGCGTTTCGGTGACCAGGCCGAGCTCTGCGGCCTCGGCGGGAGAAATCGACTCGCCCCGCCGTTCGAGTACGCGCGCCACCGATTGCGGCGAACCGTAGAAGCGGTTTTCGAGCCGGGAGAGCCCGTGTGCCATCGGGGAGCGCCCCGCGTTGCAAGAGCTCAGCGCGACCGCGTTGTCGCTTTCCGGTTCGTCGAGCATGAACGATCGATCGCACGCCAGCGCGATTTCGAAGAGGCTCCCGGCGAAACACGAACCGGGTCGGATTATAGCGAAGAACGTACGGGCCGTCACGTCGATCATCTTGAGGGTTCGCGCCTGCTGCAGCAGCACCTCGCGCACGAACCAGTGGTCCGCGCGCCCGGCGAGCGCTTCGTCCAGGGCGAGCACGTGCTCCCGTTTTCCGACGGTCTCGAAGGTGACCAGCCCGATCTGCGGATAGTTGAAGCGCAGCTCCAGGATCGCATGGCGCAGTTCGCGCCACATGCGCAGCGCGTACCACGACGCGCCAAGCTGCGCCGGGTCCGCGGGGATGTTTGCGTCGGCCGCCTCCGGACCGTGGACGGTGACCTTCGCAGACCGCTCCGCCGGACGAACCTCGACGGTCAGGTGCCGGTAGCGCAGCGAATCGCCGTCGACGTCGGGTTCGACGGAATCGAGGACCACGCCCTTGGCGTCGTTGCCTTTTCCCGCCAGCTCGACCAGGCGTGCACGAATCGCTTCGGCGTAGGCCGACTTCGGGTGCACGAAGTCCACCAGCCCCCAATCCAGCGCCTTCTTCGCCTTGGCGCCCTCGGCGATGGTGCAGAACGCGTCGGCCCGGTCGCGGCGAACCCGGCGCTTGTCGACCAGACGGGTGAGTCCGCCGGTTCCGGGCAGCACGCCCAGCAGCGGTACCTCGGGCAGGCTGACGGCAGAGCTGCGGTCGTCGACGAGGTGGATCTCGTCGCACGCGAGTGCGAGCTCGTAACCGCCGCCCGCCGCGGCGCCGTTCAAGGAGGCCACGTACTTCTGCCGGCTCTTCGCGGTCGCCTCCTCCATGTTGATGCGGGTCTCGTTGGTAAACTTGCAGAAGTTGACCTTGTGGGTGTGCGTCGAGGTTCCGAGCATGAAGATATTTGCGCCCGCGCAAAAGATCTTGTCGTTCATGCTCTCGATACACACGACGGAGACTTCGGGGTGTTCGAAGCGCAGGCGCGTGACCGCGTCGTCGAGCTCGATATCCACGGCGAGGTCGTACGAGTTCATCTTGAGCTTGTAGCCGGGGCGCAGTCCCTCGTCCTCCTGGACGTTCATTTTGAGCCACGCGATCGGCCCCTCGACGACGAGTTTCCAGTGCTTGTAGGTGTCGGGATGCGCCGCGAAACGGATCCGCTGCGTAGTCGTGTTAGTTTCCATCTTATTCTCTCCTGTCATTTCAACTCCGCGGTCCTGTCGCCTGGCCGATACGCGTCGTGGAGGCCCTTCGCGCAGGAGCGAGCGAGGATCACCCGTCGGGCCTCGGCCGCGCCATCGATCCTCTGGCCCACCGGCGGGAAGCCGAGCGAAGCGGGCGCAGGGCCGACGCGACGCGCATCGGTCAGGCGCCGCGGCCCGTCGCGGGACTACTTCACCTTGATCACGATCTTGCCCAGCGCGCGGCGCGCTTCCATCGCGCGGTGCGCCTCGGCCGTGTCCTTCAACTCGTACACCGCCCCCACCACCGGTTTCATTCTCCCCGCGACGATCAGTTGGAGCGCCGCCATGAGGTCGCTGCGCGAGCCCATGGTCGAGCCGATCACCTCGAGCTGCCGGTAGAAGATGTGGCGGAGGTCCTCTTCGGGATTATACCCGGTGGTGGCGCCGCACGTCACCAGCCGCCCGCCGCGCGAGAGGCTTTGCAGACTCCTGACCCACGTATCCTTCCCCACATAGTCGACCACCACGTCGACGCCGCGGCGATTCGTTTCCTGACGGATCCGCTTCACGACGTCCTCGCGCGAGTAGTCGATCAGGACGTCGGCACCGAGGTCGCGGCACAACGCCAGTTTCTCATCGCTGCTCGCGGCGGCAAACACGCGTGCGCCGGCCACTTTCGCGATCTGAATGCACGCGACTCCCACCCCGGCGGACGCGCCCAGCACCAGGATGTCCTCGCCCGCGCGCAGCCGCGCCCGCCTGATGAGCATCCTCCACGCGGTAACGAACACGAGCGGGATCGAGGCTGCGTCCTCGAACGACATCGACGCGGGAATCGGAATCGCATTTGCGGCCGGGATTACGATCCGTTCGCAGCAGGTGCCACTGCGCGTCTCGCCGATCAGTTGATAGGACACGCACATGGTCCCGTCGCCGCGCAAACAGAACTCGCAGGTCCCGCACGAGATCGACGGGTTCATCAACACGCGGTCCCCGACCTTGACCGCGTCCACGCCGTCCCCGACCTCGTGCACCACCCCGGCCGCGTCGCACCCGGGAATATGCGGCAGGGCGATCTTGACCCCCGGCAACCCCCGGCGCACGAACAGGTCAATGTGGTTGAGCGACGCCGCGTGGACCTCGATCTTCACCGTGCCGGGAAGCGTGTCCGGTTCCGGCCGTGTCCCCCAGGTGAGGACCTCGGGGCCGCCGTGCTTCTCGTAGTAGATTGCTTTCACGCCGGCGTCGTGCGCGTCAGGGCGCGTCGCGAAACGCTTCGAAACGCCGGCGCCACGCCGGCGGGATGGGCACGGGCGCGAAGTTGTCGTCGATGGCGACCGTCTTGATGGTGGCGCGCGCGCTCATCGCCCCGTCGGGCAGGCGCACGGCGGTGTAGCGCAGTGTCAGCGACGTGCGGCCGATCTCGGCGACTTCGAGCTCGACGCGGACGCGCTCGCCGTAACGCAGCGGCTTGAGGAACTCGGTTTCGATCCGCACGCTTGGGAACCCGATGCGATCGCCGTTTACCAGCTCGGGGTACGACACCCCGAGCGCCTGGGCGAACCACTCCTCGAACGCCTGGTGGAAATAGTGAAAGAAGCGGGGGTAGTACACGACACGCGCGTGGTCGACCTCACCGAAGCGCACCGGGAGCTCGGTCGCGAACTTCATCGACCGAAGGCCTCGTCCGCCCTCGCGGCCAGAATGAAGTCGCTCTCGGTGAGGCCGTCGATCTTGTGGGTCCAGATCGTGAGCGTCACGCGGCCCCAGCCGAGGTGGACGTCCGGGTGATGGCCCTCGGCCTCCGCGATATCGCCCACCCGGTTGGTGAAGTCCAGGGCCTGGCGGAAATCATCGAAGGCGTACGCCTTCTCGAGGTGGTGTTCGTCGACCACCCTCCAGCCGCCCCCGAGCAAGGCCGCCACGACACGAAGCTCCTCGCCCTTGAGGGGCGGAACATCTCCCCGGCACGGAATGCAATGCTTCTTGGCGAGGTCCGACATCGCGAAACCGGACGCGGGTTACTTCGCCGCCTTCATGCGGCGTGCGACCTCGTCCCAGTTGATCACGTTCCAGAATGCGGTGACGTAATCCGGCCGGCGATTCTGGTACTTGAGATAGTATGCGTGCTCCCAGACGTCGAGTCCCAGGATCGGCGTCAGTCCCTCGGATAGCGGCGAGTCCTGATTGGCGGTCGACGTGACCACCAGCGAGCCGTCCTTCTTCACCGAGAGCCAGGCCCATCCGCTGCCGAATCTCGTCTTCGCGGCCGTCTCGAACTGGGTCTTGAACGCGTCGAAGGCGCCGAACCCCTTCTCCATGGCGCTCGCGAGATCCCCCGCCGGCTTGCCGCCGCCACCCGGCTTCATCACGGTCCAGAACAGTTCGTGGTTCGCGTGCCCCCCACCGTGGTTTCGGATCACGGTGCGGATGTCCTCCGGGATCGCGGGCAGGTCGCGGAGCAATTCTTCCACCGACTTCGCGGCCAACTCCGGGTGCTTGTCGATCGCGGTGTTGGCATTGTCGATATAGGTCTGGTGGTGCTTGGTATGATGGATCTCCATCGTGCGCGCGTCGATGTGCGGCTCCAACGCGTCGTATGCGTACGGGAGTGCGGGTAGCTTGAACGCCATGACGACTCCTTCGTTCGTTCGTGTGATCGGTGCTTCCGAAGCCGGCCGGGAGCCGGCGGGTGGCAGCAGGCTGCGCTCGCGTCGTCGGGGATCCCCGGCCGGGCCCGCTCGCGCGAGGTCGGTGGAATCATACGCACGGGCACTCGGCCCGTCAAAGCCAAACAAAAAGCGCCGGCTAGAGGTCACCGGCGCTCGCGTGGGCAATGCAGCGGTCGTTTCGCTAGACGGTGAACGATTCGCCGCAGCCGCAGGTCGCCTTTGCATTCGGGTTGGAGAAGACGAACCCCTTGCCGTTCAAGCCCGTGGTGTAGTCGAGTACGAGCCCGTGGAGGAAGAGCTTGCTCTTCTTGTCGACGACGATACGCACGTCGCCATTCTGGATGATCATGTCCGATTCCACGGCCGTCTCGTCGATCGCCAGGTTGTACATCAACCCCGAGCATCCTCCGCCCTTCACCGAGACGCGCAGAAACGCGTTTACTGGAGACTTGCTCTCGGCGGCAATGCAATCGCGGATCGCCTGTACCGCGCGTTCCGTTACGGTAATCATTCAGTCCAATCCTTCCTCGAGTCGCTTCGGGGGCGTTGCCGGCTCTGCAGTTACGTTGCAAACCCCGGGGCCGGCCACCAAAGCGCCGGTGATCCAAGTATAATGAAGGACCAAATGGTCGTCAAACCTTTCGCGCTGGCCGCTCTCCTCCTCACCATCGCCGGGGCGGTGTGGGCCGGCCCGTGGACCCGGGCCCGAGGGACCAGTTATTCCAAGTTCGCGGCCTCCTACCTGTACACCCGAAGCGAGTACGACGCGGCCGGGAACCAGGTGCCGATTCTCACCAGCAACCCGCTCGTGAAGTCGGCCGCCTACCGTGATGTCTCGTTGTCGTGCTACGTCGAGTACGGGATCCGCGACAACCTCACGCTGGTCGCGACGCTCCCGTTCAAGATCCTGACGTCGCAGCGCACCGAGCTTTCGAGCGACGCGACACTCGAGCGCGAGGTCGACGTCACCAACGCGGGGCTCGCCGACCTCTGGGTGGGACTGCGGCGCGCACTCCGGCGCGGGCGCTATCCGATCGCGATCGAGGCTGGAATCAAGGCGCCGCTGGGCTACGACCGCACCCCGGACAACGGGGGTCCCGCGCTCGGAACTGGATACGCGGACGCGGAGTTCGCGCTGTCCGCCGCCTACGGGGCTCGCCATGCGTACGCGGTCGCCCGGGCCGCGTATCGGGTGTACGGCGGCGACCTCGACAACGCCGCCGGTCTGTCGGCCGAAGTGGGAGCCCATCGCGACCCCCTATTCGCCAAGCTCCAGCTCGACGTGTGGACTTCCTCGGGCGAAATCATCCCCCTGGACGTCAGTTCCACCACCGTCGTCTCCAACCAGGATGTGACCACGCTGGTGACAGCGCTGGGCGCGCGGGCGAGCGAGCGGGTCTCGCTCGCGCTCGAGGTTTACCACGTGCTGGCCGGGAAGAACGTCGCGACCGGCACCACCGTCGCGCTGGCGCTGATTCTGACCCGCTGAGCCCCCGCGAAACCGGGCGAACCTGCGCCGGAGTGCGGTATAATGGGGATCATCCCCAACCTACATGTCAAAGGGAGTGCAACAATGATCCGTTGGCTGATTGTGGCCGTGGCCGTCGGGCTGCTCGGCGCCCCCGCCCTCGCCGGTCCCCGCGTGCTCGTGGTTTCCAAGCAGGGCCACTCGCTGCAGTCGTTCGACGCGGTGTCGTACGCGAAGCAGTTCGACGTCGTCGTTTCCGGCGAGCCTCATGTGGTCGTCACCTCCCGGGACGGGAAATTCGCATACGTGGCCGACTTTGTCGGGTTCGCCAACGTCCTCTCGGTCATCGACCTCGACCAGAAGCGCATTGCCTCCACCATCAGCTTCAAGCCGTCGATGAAGGCCCACGGCATGGCGGTGACGCGCGACGGTACGCGCCTGTTTGCAACCTGTGAGGCCTCGCGCGCCGTGGCCGAAGTGGACCTGCCCGCGGGCAAGGTAACCCGCCGGTTCAAACTCAACTTCGACAACTGCCACCTGCTCGCGCTTTCGCCCGACGAAACCACCTTGTTCGTGACCAGCGCCTTCGACGGCAACGTTTCGATGCTCGACGCGGCGACAGGAGCGATGCGCTACGCGGTCAAGACGGGAAAAGGCGCCGAGGGCGTGGACGTGTCGCCCGACGGGCGCGAGGTGTGGGTCGTGAACCGGACTTACCAGAACATCAGCGTGGTCGACGTCAAGACCCACCGCAATGTGCAAGACGTGCTTTGCGAGGGTGGCCCGCTGCGCGTCGAATTCTCACCGGACGGAAAGACGGCGGCCGTCACGTGCTCGATATCGGGCGATCTGGTCTTCATCGATACGGCGACACGTAAGGAAACCGCGCGTATCCCCGCCGGGATTTTCCCTTCCGAGGTCGTCTACAGCACCGACGGCGCGCGTTGCTTCGTCACCGACTCGAAGACCGGCGAAGTGATCGTGGTCGACACCGCGGCCCGCAAGGTCGTGCACCGCTTTCCGGTCGGCCCCGACCCGGAGGGCATCGCCTTCGTCCCTTGAGCTGGCTATCGCTTCTCGAAGGACTCGCGCTCGTCGGCAGCGGAAACACGAATCCCGGTCACGTCGACTTTCCCGCGCCCGGTCGCCAGCTTGATCGCACCGAACGAAGTCCAGTTCGTCCACGGCAGCGTGAAGCGCGGGGTCGGGTCGGTGGCGAGCTTGTAGTAGCACCACTGGGTCACGAGCCCGCTCTCGCGGTCGACGAATACGTCATACTTGTTGTCGGGCGTGTCACCGACACCCTTGAAGGTGAGGGTCAGCATGTCGGCGGGGCGACCATCTTCGGTCGCCTTCTCGCCCGCGAAGCGCAGCGTGACGCCCGAGTCCTTGAGCTTGTACGGCATCACCAGCCAGTACGAATCGTTGATCCAGATCGACATCGCGTCCTTGAGGATCGCGGCCAGGGCGTCGGGCGCCGTTACCTCGCTCCCCTTGCTCCGCGCGCGACCGGCACCCGTGCTCAGGTTCATGACCACCGTGAGCGTGTCGGCATCCAGCCGGTACTGGCCGGTCCACTTGTTCCAGAGATGCGTCCGCCCGAAGATGGTCCACCCGATCGTCTGCACCGCGTCCCAGCTCGCCCGCCCGCCCATCGCGTCCATGGTGCGATCCGCCAGCTGCATCGCTTGCGCGTCCGAGCCGGCCGCGTCGAAGCCCGGCGCCGGCGGATTCGACCCGGCGAACGCGGTCGCGGCGACCGTCCACACCAGCAGCGCGGTGGCGCCGCCCATTCGTATTCTCGGCTTCATATCTTCACTCCTTCCGGATCACGGTTCCGTCGTCGGCCACGTCGAAACGCGAGAGCGGCTCCGTGAGCGCCACCGCGTTCGGCCACGTCTCGACCTCGCGCACCACCTGTTCCCGTTCCGCCACGCGGATGTGCACGGCGAAGCTCACCCGTGGCCGGAATCCACGCTCGGCCAGCCGCCTGCCGAACGGGTAGGTGAGAAACCAGAACGGAACCACCCCGACATCGATCGCACCGTCGACAACGCCGGCGGAGCGCAACGATTTCTCGGCGATGATGCCGTCCCCCAGGTGCAGCACCCGGCGGCCGTCGAGCGTCACGAGCAACCCCAGATGCTCGACGTCGGCATAGTGTACCTTGCCGTGGCTCAAACCAAACCCGTCGACGCGGATACTGCCCACGTCGACTCCGTCGACCACGCCCTCGGTCGCGGCCAGCGAATGAATCCGCTCCGCGAATGCGCCGTGGGTGGCAGCGCGCACTTCGGCCGCCGCCTGCAGTGTCGACACGAAGCGGGTGCGCGGGTTCGCGCCGAGGTGCATCGCCACCGCGCCCGCGTCGAAGTGGTCCGCATGGTGATGCGTCGCGAGAATCCCGTCGATCGCATCGAACGGCGGCCGCGCCCGGCGCAGTGCGTCGAGCGCACTGGCGTCCGGCATCCCAAACGGCACCGCTTCATCCGAGAACAGCCCGTCGATCAGGAAACTCCCCGCCCGTCCGCGCACCAGCACGCCTTCGCAGCCGAGGTAGGTCAGCTCCAGCGGCACGGTCAGGCGTCCACCCGGCCGGCCACGGAGCTAACCCACGCCGCGACACCGTCCATGCCGGGGATCGTAGCACAGCGCTGTAACCTTTCGCAGCCGTCATCCGTCTTGAGTAAGCACAATGAGCGGCGACTTCCGCAGTCTGGCCGACAAGTACGGCGCCCGCGTCTACACGTTCGCGCTGTACACCCTGCGCCGGCGCGAAGACGCGGAGGACGTCACCCAGGAGGTGCTGGTCCGCTTGTGGCAGAATCGTGAGGCCATCTCGAGCGAGGGGATGACCGCCTGGGTGATGCGGGTGACGCGCAACCTGGTGATCGACGTCGCGCGCCGGCACCGCGCGCGCGCGGCGGTGATGGCGGAGGGCGCGGACGCCCAGATGGCGGCCAGCTTTGTTGCCTCGCACCACCGTGCCGACGTGGACACGCAGCGCGGCGAGTTGCGCGACGTGCTGGAAACGGCGGTGGCGGGTCTGGAGGAGCCCTACCGAAGTATCGTGGTCATGCGCGAGATCCAGGGGTTCGCGTACGAAGAAGTCGCGGAAGCGCTCGAGCTGCCGCTGGGAACCGTCAAGGCCTACCTGCACCGCGCGCGCCGGCGCCTGCGGGATTCGGTGCGAAGCACCATGGGAGACAGTGGATACGACCTTTCGTGATTGCGCATCGGTGCGCGAACGCATCGACGCCTACCTGGACGGCGAGACGAGCGCAGCGGAAACGCGCTCGCTCGAGGCGCACGTCGGCGCGTGCGCCGGCTGCGCGCGCGAGCTCGATCTCGCGCGGTGGTGCCGTCGTGAACTCCGGGCGTTGCCCTCGTTCGCCCCGCCGCACCGCACGGTCGACGCCGCCGAGCGGGCCGTGTCGGCGAGGACGGGGAACGCCGAGGTCATCCCGTTCACCCCGCAGCGCCGCGCACGGCGAGCGCGCTGGATGACGGTAGCCGCGGCGGCCCTTGTGATCGCCGCCGTCGGCGTGTGGCGCGGCCTGCGCCAGCCGCCCGCCCCGGTCGCCACCGCCGACGTCGACCCCCAGGCGATCGAGCAGGCGTCGCGGGACGCGGCCCTGGCACTCGCCTACGTCGGCAAGTACACCCGGCGCACGGGAACCCTGATTCGCGACGACGTGATCGGGGTCCGCGTCGTGCTGCCGATGCATCGGGCGTTCGTCGCATCGCGCGAAGCCGTGATCGACGATGCCATCGTGCCCGGCGTGAAACGCGCGATCGACGAATCGGGATTCGGTGAAACTTCTCCGCCGCGCGTGCGTTCGTAGTTGCAGCCGCGCGGGGACCGCGCGGGCGCATCTTGCAAGCAAAAGGAGCATGAAATGATGAGTGGACACCGACGAGTGCTGTTGGCCGCGATTTTCCTCACCGCGGTCTGGGCCACCTCGGCAACGGCTGCCGACAAGGCCGACAAGGCCAAGCCGCGCTCGCTGACCGAACAGGAGATCCGGGCGCTCCCGGGGTTCATCGACGTCGACTTCGCACGCGCGTTCGGCAACCGGGAAGCCAAGGTGGAAGTCAACCTGAAGAGCCCGATGCTGGAGCTGGTGGGCAAGTTCGCCGAGCACGAGGATCCCGAGCTCCCGGCTGTGTTCGCCAACCTCCGGCTCGTTCGCGTCCAGGTGTACGAGGTGACCGACGACGAGTTCGCCAAGGCGGCAAGCATGACCAGCGACGCCGCCCGCAAGCTCGACGCGGCCGGGTGGGAACGCGTCGTGCGCGTACGCGAGGACGGCGACTTCGTCGACGTCTATTTCAAACCGTCTACCGACAACGAGGCGCTCGACGGCATCGTGGTGATGGTGGTTGGGGAGGACAACGAGGCGGTGTTCGTGAACGTCGTCGGCCGCATCCACCCCGAGGACGTACATCGGCTGGGCGAACATTTCGACATCGATGCCCTCGACAGCCTCCACGCCGATCACAAGCGGTCGCGCCGCTAGCGCCGGGAGCACGCCATGCACGCCCTCAATAGAACTCGTGCTTTGGTCACCGCCGTGCTCGCGGCGGCGACACTCGCCACCCCCGGGTGCCTGTGGGCGCCCGAACTTTCCAGCGTGCGTCGCGATATCGAGCGTCAGCTTCCCGACGCTTCCTTCGACAAGGAGTTCGAGTTGTCGCTGGGGCCGGTGACGCTGGCGTTCGCCCGCCTGGTCACGTGCCTGATTCCACCCGCGCGTGAAGCACGCCAGTACCTTCGCGACGTAAGCCGGGTGCAGGTGGCGGTCTATGACCACGCCCCCCTCGCCGGCGGCGCGCGCAATCTCCAGATGCCGGAGCTGCTGGGTTCCCTCATCGACCACGGCTGGGAAATGGCGGTCAAGGTGCGGGACGACGACCAGCGCGTGTGGCTGTTGTTTCGCGCCGAAGACGACGTCGTGCGCGAAGTGTTCGTGGTCGCGCTGAACGAGGACCAGCTGGTGCTCGTCAAGGCGAGGGGCCGGCTCGAACGCGTCCTCGCGCGCGTGCTCCGCGAAGGCGACCGTGGCGGATGGGCCTGGCACCGCTCGTCGTAATCCGGGACCGAAGCTGATTCCCCGCGCGCCCGATTGGGTTGCGCCCCACCCCCCGCGGCAGTAAGATGTCCCCGTCGGCGCCGGGCCGCGCCACCCGCCGAACGTTCCATCTCGATCGATGGTCCCGAGACGAAACCCGGGTGCCTCGCGCGCCGGGATCGGGCTCGTCAAGGAGTGATGCCGCATGGCCGTGAAGGATTTCGGAATCGGATACGGAGACCACTACCCCGCCGCGCGCAAGGTCTACGCCGTGGGGGCGCGCGCGGGTGTGCGCGTGCCGCTGCGCGAGGTCGCCCTGACCCCGACGCGCCGGCCCGACGGCTCGCTCGCAGAGAATCCGCGCGTTCACCTCTACGACACCAGCGGCCCGTGGACCGATGCGGACGTTCGCCTCGACGTCCGCGAGGGCCTGCCCGCGCTGCGCGAGAGCTGGGTCGAGGGTCGCGGCGACACCGAGAGCTACGAAGGCCGTGACGGCCGCCACGAGCGGGACGATCGTTCGCTGCGTTTTCCCGGGCTCGCGCGCACGCGCCGGCGCGCGCGCGCGCGCGCGAACGTGACCCAGATGCACTACGCGCGCCGAGGCATGGTGACCCCGGAGATGGAGTACGTCGCCATCCGCGAGAATTTGGGCCGCCTGGTTGCGTTTGAAGCCGGTTTTGCGCGGCGCAATGGCCACTCCAGCGCGCTGGCGCATGCCCAGGTCGGGCGCACCGACGAGCGCAACCACCAGCACCCGGGAGACCCGCAGGGGGCCCGAATCCCTCGCCTCGTCACCCCTGAGTTCGTGCGCGACGAGATCGCGGCGGGACGCGCCATCATCCCGGCCAACATAAACCACCCCGAGCTCGAGCCGATGGTCATCGGCCGGAACTTCCGCGTGAAGATCAACGCCAACATCGGCAACTCCGCCGTCGCGTCCTCGATCGAAGAGGAAGTCGAGAAGATGCGCTGGGCCACGCTGTGGGGGGCCGACACCGTGATGGACCTCTCGACCGGCAAGAACATCCACGACACGCGCGAGTGGATCGTCCGCAACTCCCCGGTGCCGATCGGCACCGTCCCCATTTATCAGGCGCTGCAGAAAGTCGGGGGAAAGCCGGAGGAACTCACCTGGGAGGTGTTCCGCGACACGTTGATCGAGCAGGCCGAACAGGGCGTCGATTATTTCACGATCCACGCCGGCGTGCTGTTGCGCTACGTGCCGTGGACGGCGCATCGCGCCACCGGCATCGTCTCGCGCGGCGGGTCGATCATGGCCGCGTGGTGCCTCGCGCACCATAAGGAGAGCTTCCTCTACACTCGCTTCGATGAGATCTGCGAAATCATGCGCGCGTACGACGTGTCGTTTTCGCTCGGCGACGGGCTGCGGCCCGGCTCGATCGCCGACGCCAACGATCGCGCGCAGCTCGGCGAGCTGCAGACCATCGGCGAGCTTACGAAGCAGGCGTGGCAGCACGACTGCCAGGTGATGATCGAAGGCCCGGGTCACGTGCCGATGCATCTGATCAAGGAGAACATGGAGCTGCAGCTGGAGTACTGCCACGAGGCTCCGTTCTACACGCTGGGGCCGCTCACCACCGACGTCGCGCCCGGTTACGACCACATCACCAGCGCGATCGGCGCCGCGATGATCGGGTGGAACGGCTGCGCGCTGCTCTGCTACGTGACGCCGAAGGAGCACCTCGGGCTACCCAACCGCGACGACGTCAAGGCGGGCGTGATTGCCTACAAGATCGCGGCGCACGCCGCCGACCTCGCCAAGGGCCTCCCCGGCGCGCAGGAGTGGGACAACGCGCTATCCAAGGCCCGTTTCGAGTTTCGCTGGGAGGATCAGTTCAACCTGGCGATGGATCCGGAGACGGCGCGCGCGTTCCACGACGAGACCCTGCCGAAGGAGAGCATGAAAACGGCCCATTTCTGCTCGATGTGCGGGCCGCATTTCTGTTCGATGAAGATCACCGAGGATGTCCGCGCGTACGCGAAGACGAAGGGCGTTTCGGAGGAAGAGGCCCTGGCTGAGGGGCTCGACGAGAAGGCGCGCGAGTTCCGGGATCGGGGCTCGGAGATATACCAGTAGTGCCCGTCCTCGACTGCCCAACGGGGTAGATATGCGTGCTCGTTTCTTTGCGTGGTCCGCTCCGGCAATTGTTTCGTTTGTCCTCTCTATCCTGGTCATGGCGAAACTCGCTGTGCCCGCGTCGAGCCGGACATGGTACGTCAAGGCCGACGGCACCGGCGACGCGCTCACCATCCAGTCAGGCGTCGACATGGCTGCGGCGGGTGATACCGTCCTCGTGGCCCCCGGCGTGTACGACGATACGACCCACGTTGACATCGATGGACAGGCTCGGGCGGTCAATGTCTACATCGCGAAGGACATCCGCTTGGCATCGAGCGAAGGGGCTGGAACCGTTACCGTCGATGGAACGAAGAGCGACTATGCAGTAGTCGTCGTTGGTGGCGGTTCGCAGACGGCAGTGTCGGGCTTCGACATCGTGTTGACGGGCTTTTCCTTCGGCTGTGTGCAACTACAGCAAGAAGTCGTACGCGGCGCGGTGTTTGGAACAACAGGAATCCGGTGTCTCTCGACGACGTGCGAGGTTTCGGCGAATACGATCGCCGACGCCGATTACGGCGTTGTCTTGATCGGCTCAAACGCCACGGTTACCGACAGCAGGTTCTCTTCCGTGTCATACGGCGTTCGATCCGAAGGTGTGAGCGTCCCGTCGGTGTCGAACAATCTGTTCGAGAATTGCGGCGTGGGCGTGTCCTCGTTCGAGTCATCGCCTCGAATCGAGGGGAATACGATGACGAGGGATAATGGTGCGGCAGCTTGCCGTGGGATCGAATGTGCAAATGGCGCTCAAAACGGTGCGGACGTTACGCCGTTCATCAAGAGCAATAGGATTGTGGGCATGCAGAGCGAGGCGGTTTGGTGCACGGGAGTGACTGCGACGATTGAAAACAACGTCGTGGAAGGTGGCGCTGGCGTTTGGGTCAATTTCTGCGGGCAGACGGTCGCGCGTGGCAACGTCGTCGTCGGTAGCACTTACGGCTTTCTTCTGCAAGGCACGCCCTCTGTCTTGCTCGAATCAAACACGATCCACGACAACACTATCGGGCTCGGTATCGTGAATGGGACCGCCGCATCGGTTCAACGTAATATCATTGTGAGTGGGACGGTGGGCGTCGATTGCCTTATGGCTTCGGCACAACTGACCTGCAACGACGTGTTCGGGATGCCCATCAAGTATCGGGGCGCCTGCGCTGACCAGACGGGCGTCGGCGGCAACTTCAGTGCCGATCCGCAGTTCTGCGGCAACATTGGCACTGGCAACTACATGCTCCAGTCGGATTCCCCGTGCGCACCGCAGGGGCATCCCGATGGTGCAGACTGTGGGCTCATTGGCGCTCGCGCCGTCGGATGCGGAACGGTTGCAACGAAGAATGCGACGTGGGGCGCCGTGAAAGGCTTATACAAGGGGGAGCGTAAGAATTAAGGGCATCCTTCGCACCCGCCCTCGAGAGCCGGGCAGTCGATACCCGACATATCGACTGCCCATCCGATGGGGTCCCGACCTACTTCCCTAGTAGCTCGCGCAGCGCCTTCTTCGCCGCGGGAGTTCCAATCTCACCCAACGCCTGTGCCGCCGCCCGCCGCGTCTCGCGGTCCACGTCGGTGCGCGCGACGTCGGCCAGCGCTGGAACCGCTTCGTCGCTCCCGGACTCGCCCAGCGCCCACACGATCGTTCGGCGCGCGTTCGAGTCCTTCGTCCCTTTGAGCATCTCGACCAGCGACGCGACCGACGCTTCCTCGTTGCTGTCGAGCGTCGCCCACAGCGCGGCTTTGCGCACCTCTTCGAAGGGCGACTTGCGATACACATCGAGAAAGAACGCGGTGTCGTCGTCCTCCAGCGCTTCCATCAGGCCGTAGACGGCGGCCTTGGCCAGTTCCTCGTTCTTCGGGTCGAGTGCAGCGACCTTCATCGACTCGATCGCCGCCGGCCCGCCGTGCTCGGCCAGCGCATAGAACGCGGCCTTTTTCACTTCCGGCTCGTTTGAGGATTTCACGATTTCGTTCAGCACCGTGACCACCGAAGGGTGGTCGACTTCGGCGAGCGCGTACACGGCGGTCTTTCGCAGCTCCTCGGCGTCGTCGCCGGTTTCCTTGCTCAGCGCGATCTGCTTCAGCATCGGCACGATGTTTTCGTTGTCCCGCTCGACCAGCGCGTACAGAGCCGCCTTCTTGACCTCATTCGACTTGGTCGTCTGGAGCACGTGCTGCAGCGCCTTGGTCGCCGCAGGGTCGTCGACCTCCGACAGCGCGTAAGTGGCGGCCTTCTGCATCTCCTCGTCGGTGTCGGTCATCGCCACGTCGACCAGAATCTTCGTCACGTCGGGGCGATCGACTTCGGCGATGGCGTAGAGAATATGCCGCCGAATATCGGGGTCCTTCTCCGTCTTCATGATGGCGACCATGGTATCGATCACCCGCTCGTCGTCGTTGTACTCGGAGATGGCGTAGATCGCGTGGCGGCGCACGTCGGGGTCCGGATCGGTCCGGGCCGCTTCGATCATGATGTCCAGCACCCGCGGGTCGTCGACGTCCGAGAGCATGTACACGGCGTGCTTGCGCACGTCGGCGTTCTTCGAGTTCTTGAGCAGCGAGGAGACGGTGTCGAGGATCTGGTCGTTGTCTTCGCTATCCATCAGCGCGTAGAGCACCGCCATGGTGAACTCGGGATCCTCTTCGTCCCCGGCCGGCACCTTGAACGACTCGAGCGCCGCCTTCCCGCGCGGGTCGCCCGCGTCCGCCATGCGCTTCGCGAGCTTCACGTATTCGTTGCGCGCGTCGTCCGACCACTTGCCGTCCGGATACTTCTTCAGGAAGCTCGCGTAGCAGTCGAACGACTCCGAGTAGGCCCGGGTAGAACGCTCGAGCGCGTAGCACTTCCAGAAATCCGCGGCCTCGACCCACTTGCTCTGGGGGTAGGACTTCAGGAACTGCTGCGCGGCCTCATAGGCCTGCTGGTAGCGCTCGTCGTAGATGAGGTCCTGCAGATTCTCGTACGCCTGTTCGGTGCGGTCCTTCTTCTTGTCCTCCGCGCGCGCCACCGGCGCCAGTAGCTGAATCGCCAGGATCGCCGCCGCAGTCGCCAGAATGCCGGATGCACGTCGCTTCATTCCTTTTCCTCCTAGTCGATGACGTCCGTCGTGGACGCCCGAGAGCCGGGCACACCGGACTCTCGCATCTGTTCCAGATTGATGCGCAGCAAAACACCTTCGCGCGCGAGCCGGCCGCGAATCACTTCCACGGACTCGAGGTCCGCATCCGCTTCCAGGTGCGCGATCTCGCGGAGAATCAATTCGAGCTGGTCGACCAACTCGCGTAGCCGGCGGTCGTCGCGCGAGAGCGACTTGCGCACCTCGCGCCCCTCGACGAGCAGGGCCCCCGCGCGCGCGCGGCCACTCCCCACCTCGGCGGCGTAGTTCTCGCCCGGGTCCGCGTTCAGCAGCGCCAGCAGCACCACCTGCGAACGCTCGATATACCGAAGCGCCGCAACGTTCGTCGATGCGGTCATCTCCGCCGGAGCCGGCGCGGTCGTCGCCGCTTTCGCCTGCTCCCCCGGGGGCGGGTCGATCGCGGGGGCGGTTTCGCCCGGCGCCCGCACCGCGGGTGTGGTGTCGGTGCGACCCGGTACGCCGACGTCGGCCGGCGCTCGCGAAGCGTCCGCGAACTGGCTGGCAGCCGACCCCCCGGCGGGCGGCGACGGATTCGGCGCCAGTACCGATCGGCCGATCCACACCCCCGCGGCAAGAATGAGAACGGCGGCAGCCACACGGAATCCCCACGACCCGAAAAGCTGCCGCCGTTCCGGCCTGGACGCGTCCCGGGCACCCGAGTCCGCGTGCGCAAGGCGCCGCTCGAGCCGTTCCCAGTACGTGTCCCAGTATTCCGCGCCCGGGTCCGGGCGCCGGCGCACGTTCATCACGTTGATCGTCGCGCGCAACTCTGCAACCAGTTTCGCGCACGCCGCGCACTCGCTCACGTGCGCGTCGAAGGCGAGCTGGCGTTCGCCGTCCAGCTCCCCGTAGAGCGATTCCACCATCCAGTCCCGATAGCGATTGCACGCGCTCACGCCAGGTCACCCACTTCGTCGCGGTAGTGCGAAAGGCGGTCGCGCAGCTTGCGGATCGATCGAAACAAGAGGCTCTTCACGGTTCCCTCCGCGATCGCGAGCGACGACGAGATCTCCCGGATCGGCATGTCGTGATAGTGACGCAGAACGAACACGCTGCGCTCCTGTGCCGAGAGCACGTCCATCGCCCGCTCGACGTCGGCCTGGAACCGCGCCCGCCCCGCGAGCCGGTCGGGGTGCGGCACGGCGCCGTCCACGAGCTCGCGCGGCGTCTCCTCGCCGCCGTCGCTGCTCGACGGCGCGAAATCGATACTCACCAGAGCGACCGGCTTTCTGCGTTTTGAATCGATGTGAGCATTCATGGTGATCCGATACAGCCAGCTGGCCAGTTTCGCGTCGGCGCGAAAGCTCCCGATCGCGCGATACGCCTTGATGAAAACTTCCTGCGACAGATCCTCCGCGTCGTCGTGGTTTCCCGACAGGTCGTAGGCCAGCGCGTAGACGTTGCGCTTGTGCCCCTCGACCATCTCCCGGAACGCCGCCGCGTCTCCGCGCTGCAGGCGCTCCACCAGCATCCGCTCGTCCGGCACCGGGAACCGCGGCGAGCTAGCGCTCCCCGTCCTCACCGCGTATCCGAATGGTGCCGTTGACCGCATCGACGTCGATGCTCGCGCCGCCGTCTCCAAGGGTTCCCCGCAGCGACGCGCCGACGACGTCGTGCTTTGACACCGTGAGCCCCAGGTCGTTCACGATGGAGCCGTTGACGGTGCTGGCCCGAACCCGCGCGCCCACCTTCTTGGGGATGGTCACGTCGACGGTGCCGTTCACCGTCTGCAGCTTGATCGACGCCGACGCATCGAGCCGGTCAAAGGTCACGTCCAGCATCCCGTTGACGGTCGAGAGATCCACGTCGCCGGAAAGCTCCGAGGCCGTCAGCGCGCCGTTGACGCACGACGCCTGCACGCGGCCGGAAAGCCCGCCGACATCGAGGTCGCCGTTGACGAGCGAGACCTCGTCGATGCGGATGGTGCGCGGCACCTTGATCTCGAAATCGACGCTGGCGCCTTCCCGGTCATGGTCGTGGTGCCATCTCGTCTCTTTCGTGAACTCGGCGCGGATACTGACGTGATCGCCTTCGGCTTCCATGTAAACCTCGAGATCGTCCAGCCGGGACTGCGACGTGGCGCGCTTCGTCGCCTCGACGCTCACTTCGTTGCGCTCCCAGGTGCTGATGCGGACGTCGCCGTTGATGTTCTCGAGGCTCAGGCGGCCCTGCGACTTCAGCGGGAAGGTGTCGCTGAGCTTCTCGGTGTACGCGTATGCATCCTTGTAGTCGTGCCCGGATTGCTTCCGGTCCTTTCCCTGCAACGGGGCGGCGACCAGGACGACGGCCACCACCACCAGCGAAAGCATGATCGTTCGCGCGCGAAGCATGTCGTTCCTCCTCGTCGGTTGGGGAATCGGGTCACTGCGTATAGGTGTGAGACGGATTCCGGCGGCGTAAAGTTTACACCCGGGCCGGGAAAGGCGCCGAAGTTCTCGGCTGGCCCGCGGTTTGACAGGCGGGCACCCGTGGGCTAGTCTCCGCGACATCGTGCCCGGGCCCGCGTGCTTTTGTGGGCGGGATGCACTCCCTCCAGACGCCAATCCGCAGTCGCGCATTTCAACAATGTGCACGGGAGGACGGCGGCAGGGGGAGCGCATCCCGCCGCCGGAAGGCGAGTGACGACAGCGTCCATAATTAGTTTCCAGACAACGAGTTTCCTCGTACTCCTCATCCAAAGTGAGAAACCGTCCATGCGATCACTGCTGCTGGTTCTCTTGCTGGCGGGTGCCCTTGGCGCCGCGGGCACCCAGGCCGCCGGAGTCGATCTCCAGGCCATGCGAACCGATCCCGCCCCCGGTTTCGGCGAATACGACGCGCCGTTCTGGCCGGACGGCACCTACCGGACGGATGTCCAGTCTCCCTCGGACTTTCTCGGCTACCGGATCGGCTCGAAGCCGGCCCCGCACGCCGACATCGTTCGCTACTACCAGTACCTCGATCAGTTTCCGACTGCGGAACTTCGCTCGTACGGCGAGACCTACGAGGGTCGGGCACTCATCTACCTGATCGTCGCGTCCGAGGCGAATGCGCCCCGGCTGGAGGAGATTCGACAGGCCTGCCTCGACCTCGCCGACCCGCGCCGAAAGGCCGACGCGGGCGAACTGATCGCGCGCACGCCGGCGGTGGCCTGGATGGCCTACGGCATCCACGGCGACGAGCTCTCGAGCGACGACGCCGCCCTCGAGCTGGCCTACCAGTTGGTGGCGGGCACCGACGCGGCGACCCGGCAGATCCTCGACAACTGCGTGGTCGTCATCGACCCGGCGGAGAATCCGGACGGCCGGTCGCGCTGGCTGGCCCAGCTCGAGCAATGGAACGGTGTCGTTCCGAGCCGCGACGTCCAGAGCATTTCCCACACGGGCATCTGGCCCTACGGGAGGACCAACCATTACCTGTTCGACTTGAACCGCGACTGGTTCGCGCTCGTCCACCCGGAAACGCAGGGGAAGACCAAGGCCATCCTCGAATGGATGCCGCATTATGTCCTCGACTGCCACGAGATGGGATCGCTCGACACCTACCTGTTCTCGCCGCCGCGGGAGCCGTTCAACCCGTACATGACGGGATACATCCACAAGTGGTGGGGCCGCGTCGCGAACAAACACGCGGAATACTTCGACCGTTTCGGCTGGAGCTATTACACGCGGGAGTGGAACGAGGAACTCTATCCGGGCTACGGCAGTTCGTGGAGCATCTACCTCGGCGCGGTGGGCGTGCTGTTCGAACAGGCCGGCGTCGATGGATCCCTGGTCAAGCGCCCCGAGGGCAGCGTGATGACCTATCGTGAAACGGTGCACCACCAGTTCGTGGGGTCGATGGCGAACCTGCTCGCGGTCGCGGAAGGCCGCGAGGAGCTGCTCACGGACTATCACCGGCAGAAGGTGGAGAACCTGCGCGCGAAACCCGCCACGTTTGTGTTCGCGGCCGGCGCGAACCGCACCCGCCTCGACCGCCTGGTCGAGAAACTCGAGCACCAGAAGATCGAGGTCGAGCGCGCCACCAAACCGTTCAAGCTCGCGCGCGCCCGCGCGTGGGATGGAACCGAGGCGCGCAACATCGAGATTCCCGCCGGCAGCGCCATCGTGCGCACGAATCAGCCCCTCAAGCAACTGGTCGAGGCGATTCTCACCTTCGACATCCGCATCCCGACGTCGTTTTTGGAAAGCGAGAAAAAGGAAATCCTCGCGCGCGACGACTCCCGCCTCTACGACGCGACTGGATGGTCGCTGTCGCTCGCGTACGGGCTCGAGGCCTACCGGGTGGACGGCGGGACGGGCGCCTCCACCGAGCCGTACACGATCGCGCCGCGGAAAGGCGTACTCACCGGCGAGAACGCGAAGGTCGGGTTCGCCTTCGACGGGCGCGACGACCGCGCGTTCGAGCTCCTGGCCCGCTTGTTCGAGCGCGACGTGAAGGTGTGGTGCGCGCGCAAGCCCTTCGCGTCGGGCGAGGTGAGCTTTCCCCGGGGGAGCTTCCTGATCCGCCGCGCCGGCAACCCCTCGCTCGACGTGGCCGCGCTGCGCGGGCTCTCGGAGGCGGCGGGTGTCGACCTGGTCGGGGTCGACTTCGGACTAGGCGTCGGCGAGAACGCCGACGCGGGCGGAAACGAGTTCGTCCTGCTCGCGCCGCCGCGGGTGGCGCTGGTCGCCGGCACCGGAATCAACGTCTACGACTACGGCGCGATCTGGCACCTGCTCGACAGTCGCCTGCGCATGCGTTCGACGACGCTCGATGTGTCGCGCGTCGGCGGGAGCGATCTCTCGAAGTACAACGTCATCGTGCTACCCGACGCCTACGGCGGGCTGGACGGTTACAAGGAGCGCCTGGGCGAAGGCGGGCTGGCGCAGCTCAAGTCGTGGGTCAAGGCGGGCGGGACGCTGATCGGAGAGGGCGCCGGCGCCGCGGTGCTCGCGGACACGTCCGTGGCCCTGTCCCCGGCGCGCCTCCGCGACCAGGTGCTCAAGGATCTGCCCAAGTATGTCGCATCGCTTGCCGCATCGCGGGAGGCGATGGTGCCCAGAGTCGACAGCCTGGCGCTGTGGGAGAACCGCGCCGCCAGCCCGCCGAAAAAGGGCGACCAGAAAGAGGCCGAAAAAGCGAAGGACGACGATCTCGATGCGCGCAAGCGCACGGACGAGATCGCCCGCAAGCTCGCGCCGCGCGGCGCCATCGTCGCGGTGGACGTGGACGTCGAACACTGGCTCGGCTTCGGGTGCGGAAAGGTGGTACCGGCACTACTCAACACCGATCGCGCCTTCGTGACCGAGACCACGGTGGTGCCGGGACGATTCGCCCCGTCTGCCCGCCTGCGGCTCTCGGGTCTCATGTGGGAAGAGGCGCGCGCCCGCTGGGGGGAGACCGTCTACGCCGCGCGCGACGGCTTCGGCAGCGGTCAGGTGATCCTGTTCGCGTCGCTTCCCAACTTCCGGGGCTACTACTACGGCGCCGAACGCATGCTGCTCAACGCCATGTTCCTCGGGCCGGGCATGGGAACGGCGACGCGCGTGGAGTGGTAGACCTTCAGCGGTCGCGAATTGCCGCAGGCGACGCGGTGCGCGGGGCCTTTTGATGGTGTATACTTGTTTCACACGCGCGCCGTGGCTCCAGCTCCGGCGCGCGTCGGCCACCACCCCGTAGTCCATGCGTTCGACCAGTACGGCATTCCTCACCCTCCTTGCAGCCCTGGGGCTGACTGCACCGGCTGCGTCCCAGGCCCCGCCATCGGCGCCGCCGGCTGCCAAGGCGAAGCCGACGGAAATACAGACGCTTGCCAGCTTTCAAGGTATCGCCGGCCTGATGAATCTCGCCCGCGGTTGCGTGCGGATCGTCGCCGTGGTTTCGCCCTCCGCCCCCGGCGCCGACGCGCAACTCGACACCGTTCTCTCCGTCGTGAGGACGAGTCCCAGCAAGCGCTTGCGCGTGTATGTCATCGTCACCCCCGCGGCGGACGCCGACACGCCTCTCCAGGCGGCTCTACTCGCATCCAGGCACCCGGGAGAGCGAGTGGTCTATTTGTGGGATCCGAGTGCGGGTGTCACCAACCTCTGGAAAGACTCGGTGGGCATCAAGAGTGCCGACAGCCGCCCGATCTTCTGTCTCTACGACACCGCCGCCACGTTCACCCTTGCGCCCCCCACACCGGACACCTGGGTCCAGGGCAACGCGCGATTCGACCCGCGCCCGTTCACGGATCGCACCAGCGAACTGGTCCGTCGGGTCGAGTCGAAGGTCACGGGGACAGCGACCCAAACCCCGTGATCGTCGTTAATTCCTTGTAGCATCTTGACTTGAGGTCTAGTAGCGGATACAATTGCTGCACCGACCGGTATGATCCCGCCCCACCGGACCCCGGCTCCAGGAGAAGTTTGATGGCATCCCGAATTGCCCTGCACGTGGTACTCGCCGGCTTCCTGCTGCTCGGCGCCAGCGAAACTCCGGCCGCGACCGGAGACATCACCCTCGTCGGCCACCTCAGTCTCCCCGATGCCAGCCGCCTTACCAATGTCTGGGGCTACTACAACTACGCGACCGGCAAGGAGTACGCGCTGGTCGGCGACTGGTACGCCGGCGTCTATGTCATCGACGTCAGCAACTCCGCCAACCCGATCGAGGTCACGAAAATCCTCGGGGTTCCCGGCTTCGACCTGAAGCCCTTCGGCCACTACCTGTACACGTGCGACAGCAACAACACCGGATACGACTCGAGGATCATCGACTTGTCGAACCCCGCTGTCCCGGTCGTGCTGCCGACCACGTTTCATTCGTGCCACACGATTTCGATTTCCACGCGCGGGGTGATGTTCACGAACTATGTCGGGGTGCGCATTTACGACCTCGTCAACGATCCCACGCACCCGGACTCGCTCTTCTATATCCAGACCAACGCGGGGCACGATACCACGCCGCGAGGCGACCGCCTGTATGACTTCGCCGGCGCCAGAATGAACATCTGGAACGTGTCCGACCCGTCGGCTCCCTCGCTGATCGGCGGGGACGACAACCCCCT
>Ga0210379_10000065_pt1 | contig 25047 bp, 24 predicted proteins | sample PLMedo_2_FD_155468 | JGI IMG/M metagenome (GOLD analysis project Ga0210379, IMG submission 155468) | Groundwater sediment microbial communities from an aquifer in East River, Colorado, USA - PLM4_32_coex redo | ecosystem: Environmental > Terrestrial > Soil > Riparian zone | place: USA: East... | reverse complement strand
AGAAGGAAGTTTTCGAGCACGCCCGGCGGCTGATGATCGCGCTCACCCGGCTGCCACAGCCGGTCATTGCGCGCGTGCACGGAACGGCTTTCGCCGCCGGCTGCCAGCTGGTCGCACAGTGCGATCTCGCGGTCGCAAGCACGGAAGCCAGGTTCGCGACATCGGGCGTGAGTTACGGCGTGTTCTGCTCCACGCCCGGCGTGCCGCTCGCCCGCAACCTCACCCGGAAGCGCGCCATGGAAATGCTGCTCACTGGCGAGCCCATTGACGCCGCGACCGCGCTTGCCCAGGGGCTGGTCAATCGCGTGGTGCCGCCCGCCCGCCTCGACGAGGAAGTGCAGGGCCTTGCGCGCTCGATCATGACAAAATCACCGGCCGTCATCGCGGCCGGAAAGAAAACATTTTACGACCAGATCGACGAGAACCTCGGGCAAGCCTACCGCGTCAGCACGGCAGCCATGCTTGACAACCTGAAGACAGAGGACGGCAAGGAAGGCATTGCGGCGTTCGTTCAGAAGCGCAAGCCACGCTGGAAGAACCAGTGACGAGTACGGGTGACGAGATAATGGTGACGAGATACGGGTGACGAGAACTTCCGGCACTGCTGGAGTCATCCTTCATCATTCATCCTTCATCATTCATCATTCATCCTTCATCTTTCAATAGTTGGAGCCATCCCATGAAGCAAAATATCTGTTTGATGCTCTGTGTTTTCCCGTTTGCCGCGGCCTATGCCGGCGGCTCCAACTATGGCATCACGCCGGGTGCGCACCCGAATCTGGCCGGCAAGGTGAGCGAGTGGCCGGTGCCGACGCCACGCTTTGCCCGCGATCCTGCGATCGCGCCCGACGGCAGCATCTATATCGCAGTGATGACCGGCAACAAGGTCGCGCGCTTCGACACGAAGACCAGCACCTTCAAGGAATGGGACATGCCATCGGGCCATCGCCCGCACGGGCTGCTGGTGGACAAGCAAGGCATGGTGTGGACCACCGGCAACGGCAACGGCACGATCGGAAAACTCGACCCCGCTACCGGCAGGATCACCGAATTCAAGACGCCCTCCGGAGGCGGCGGGCCGCATACGCTCGTCATCACCGACGACCAGAACACCATCTGGTTCACCATGCAGAGCGGAGACAAGGTCGCGAGCATTGATACGAAGACCGGCGACATCAGGGAGTACTCCGCTTCCGGCGGCCCGTACGGCCTCGCGCTCGACAAGGAGGGCAACGTCTGGTTCTGCCGCATGGGCGACAACAGGATGGGCAAGCTCGATCCGAAGACGGGACAGATGAGCGAGGTGAACACCGGCCGCGGCTCGCGCCCGCGCCGCGTCGCGACGGCCCCCGACGGCATGCTGTGGGTGGCGCTCTACGGCAACGGCAAGATGGCGAAGCTCGACCCCGGGGCCATGAAGGTGGTGAAGGAGTATCAGCTGCCCGCCGGAGACGCCGGGCCTTACGCCATCACGGTGGACGGCGGCGGCATGGTATGGGTGAACGAGATCAACACCGATACCGTGGTGCGCTTCGACCCGAAGACCGAGCAGATGCGGGTGGTGAAGCTGCCTTCGAACAATGTCGGCATCCGCAAAATGGTGACCGATGCGAACGGCAGGCTGTGGTACATGGGCAGCCACAACGGCAGGCTGGGCGTGGTTGAATAAGAATCAGCCGCAAAGACGCGCGGGCGCCAGGAAGAGCTGAGACACCAAGGACACGAAGGAAATGACAGCCTGTGGGGGTCCGGTGTCTAATTGTCCATCCGATTCGGAAGTTCACATTGCGTTAAGCGTCACGCTAGTCGTGCTCACCGCCTCTGATAGGCAGAAAGGATGCACATGCGCACCGGCCTTTTCCTCTTCGCGGGGTTCTTGTTTCTGGGCGGGTCGCTCCTACTAGGCAGACTCTTTTCTGCAAACTATCCCGGTGCTACGACCGCAGCGACCGTATTGTTCGTCGCTCTGTGGTTCGTCATTGCCGGTGCAAACATGTGGATCGGGGTTGCCAAAGCGGGCTACTCGGTCGCCGAGGAACTGCCCATACTTGCGCTCATATTCGGTGTTCCAGCCGCTGTGGCCATCGTCCTGAAGTGGAAAGTCTTTTGAGCTTGCCGGCACACGTGACGCCTAACCACCCAGTCAACCCGGATTCAAGCGCGTCAGTCGTGCTTTGCAGCGGTCTACGGTCGCGCGCCGGTTTCTGGGAACTTTAGAACTCAAACATCCATCCACGGCACAGGGAGAATTCGTGTCCTACATCGAGCAGTCGCTGTCCGCCGGAGAGAGGGTCGAAGGGCTCTTCAAGCTTCATTGGTTTGCCTGGGTCCCAATGGTGATGTGGATCATCCTTGGGATTCCCACCCTGGGACTGACGTGGCTTGTCGCCCTATACGAGTATTTGAGGCTGAAGTTCCTGGAGCAAGGCGTCACCAACAAACGTGTGATCCTCAAGAGAGGCATCATCAGTCGTAAGACTGAAGAGATGAAGCTCACGTCCATCGAGACTGTCGAGATTGACCAAGGCATATTCGGCCGCATATTCGGGTTCGGGACGGTAAAGATCACGGGGCGAGGCATCAGCGATATTGTGTTCAAAGGAATGGACGATCCCATGTCGGTGAAACGACAGATCGAAAGCGTGAGCAACCCGGTAGGGTGATTTCTGACTTTAGCGGGTGCGGACGGGCCGCCAGCGCCTCGCCAGGTTCAACCACCGTGCTGGCCCGCCGCACAGCAGTGCGTCAATCCGTGCAGGAGAAACAGTGATGACAGGTGTCCTGGAGCTGGAAGAGCGGCCGCAGACTCTCGGAGAGGAGATCGCGAACAGCGTCAGCCACGGTATCGGTTTGCTGGCGGCGTTGATCGCTTTCCCGATACTCGTCAGTTCCGCGCTCAATCGTGGGGACCCGGCGGGAATTGCGGGCGCGGCCGTGTTCGCGACCACCATGGTGCTGCTGTACTTCGCATCCACGCTGTTTCACGCGCTGCCGCCGAACCGCGCCAAACGCGTGTTCCAGATCCTCGATCACTCGGCGATCTACCTCCTGATCGCCGGGACCTACACCCCGTTTACGCTCGGTGTGCTCCGCGGCGTCTGGGGCTGGACGCTGTTCGGTCTGGTGTGGGGCCTGGCCGTCGTGGGTACGGTATTCAAGGCCTTCGGCGGCGTCCGCTACACGACGTTCTCGACCTGGGTGTATCTCGCGATGGGCTGGCTGGTTCTCATCGCCATCGAGCCGGTGTGGACCCTGGTGCCCACGTGGGGGCTGTTCTGGCTGGTTTCCGGTGGCATCGCTTACACGGCAGGCACGGTGTTTTTCATGGCGGAGCGAATCCGCTATTTCCACTTCGTGTGGCACCTGTTCGTTGTCCTGGGCACCACCTGTCACTTCGTCGCGGTGCTGCGGTACGCAGCCTAGTCATGAAACCCCGGGTAACCGTCATCACGATCGGCGTGGACAGCCTGGAACGATCGCTCGCGTTCTACCGCGACGGGCTGGGGTTTCCGACGCAGGGCATCGTGGGCACGGAATTCGAGCACGGCGCGGTGGTTTTTTTGGAGCTGCAGCCGGGCCTGAAGCTGGCACTCTGGCCCCGGGCAAGCATCGCGCATGATACGGGTCTTGCTCTCGGCGCGCCGAGCGCAACCGAGCTGACGCTGGGGCATAACGTGGCGTCGAAATTGGGAAATCGCCGAATAGGGAATCATCGATCCGAATACTGGTTTCAGCGGCTCGTCACCCATCACTCTTGAGTCATCGCCCGTTGCTGGCCACTCGTGGCCGGCAACGGTAATATCGCGCCAGTATCCATAACAACGGGGGAATCCACCATGCGCGCGTTCAAGGCCGGTCTTGCTGCAGTCCTGCTAACTCTTGTCGCCTCGGCCACCTACGCCCAGCAGCAGATCACCATCGTCACTTCTTTTCCGCGGGACCTGACCGATGTGTACAAGAAGGCGTTCGAAACCCGCAACCCGGGAGTCAAGGTCGAAGTGCTGAACCGCGGCACTTCGGCCGGCATCTCATTCGTGCGCGAGGCGCCCGCCGGCAACAAGCCGGACATCTTCTGGGCCTCCGCGCCCGACGCGTTCGAGGTGTTGTCCAAGGAGAAGCTGCTGGCGAAGGTCACGGACCTTGCCAACCCGGCGGTGCCGAAGAAAGTCGGCGCCTACCCGGTGAACGACCCGAACGGCTACTACCTGGGCCAGGCGCTTGCCGGCTACGGCCTCATGTGGAACACGCGCTACCTCAAGGCGAACCGGATTCCCGAGCCGAAGGAGTGGGCGGACCTGGTGAAGCCGGTCTATCACAGCCACGTGTCGGTCTCCTCGCCTTCGCGCTCCGGCACCACCCACCTCACCGTCGAGACCATCCTGCAAGGCGAAGGCTGGGACAAGGGCTGGCAGCAAATGCTGATGATCGCCGGCAACTGCGCCGCCATCACCGAGAGGAGCTTCGGCGTGCCGGACGGGGTCAACAACGGCCAGTACGGCATCGGCCTGGTCATCGATTTCTTCGGCCTCTCGGCGAAGGCCTCCGGCTTCCCCGTCGAATTCATCTATCCCTCCGTCACGGCGATCGTGCCGGCCAACATCGGGCTCATCGCCAACGCGAAAAACGGCGACCTCGCGAAAAAATTCATCAGCTTCACGCTGTCCGACGAAGGGCAACAGCTCCTGCTCGACCCCAAGATCAGCCGTCTGCCGGTGCTGCCCGCGACCTACGCCAAGGCACCCAAGGACTATCCGAATCCGTTCGGCGGCAGAATCAAGGCCAAGGTGAGCTTCGACTCCGATCTCTCCGAGTCGCGCTACTACGTGGTGAGCTCGATCTTCGACCAGACCATCACCTTCCGCCACAAGGAGCTCGTCGCCGCGACCAAGGCGATCCACGATGCAGCGGCAAAGCTGGCCGGGAAGAAAAACCCGCAGGCCGACAAGCTGCTGGCGGAAGCGCGCGAACTCGCTTTCTCCCCGATCGTGAGCGAGGCCAAGTCGAAGGACAAGGAGTTCCTCGCGCTGTTCAGGGAAACCAAGCGCGGCGCCGAGAAAACCAAGCAGATGACCGGCCTCGAGAACTACTGGAACTCGACGGCGCGCAAGAACTACGTCCGCGCCGCAGAGCTCGCGGCCCAAGCCGCCGCGATGATCAAGTAATGCAGCCGCCGATGAACGCCGATACACGCCGATAAGGTCGAATCAGGGTCACGCGGTGATCAAATGCGTTCGATGCTCGTGAACCACGGCCCGGCAACCACCACATCCCGGTTGCACTGCATTGAAACTCTCGGCAGTTGATCGGCGTTCATCGGCGTTCATCGGCGGTTTCCTGACGCCGGTGGGATACACCTGGGCGCAGGCGGCGATCGCGCTCGCCATCGGCGCGTTTCTCGTCGTCTTCCTGATCGTCCCGGTCGTCACCGTCGTCTACGTCGCCTTCGCGGACGGCGCGGGCGGCCTCACGCTGTCGCATTTCACCACGTTCTTTCACATCTCCCTGATGCACGAGTCGTTCTGGAACAGCCTCTACGTGGGCGTGTGGAGCGTCGGCATCGCGACGCTGATCGCGGTGCCCCTCGCCTACTTCACGGTGCGCTTCGAGTTCCGCGGCGCGGCGCTGGTCCAGACGCTCGGCGTGCTGCCGCTCATCATGCCGCCGTTCGTCGGCGCGGTAGCGATGCAACTCATCTTCGGGCGCAGCGGCGCGGTCAACCTGCTGCTCAACGACTGGTTCGGCTTCACCCTGCCGTTCATGGAGGGACTGAACGGCGTCATCTTCGTCGAGGCGCTGCACTACTTCCCGTTCATCCTGATGAACCTGGTGGTGGCGCTGGGCAATATCGACAGCTCGATGGAGGAGTCCGCCCAGAATCTCGGCGCGAGCGGCTTCCGCCTGTTCCGCCGCATCGTGTTTCCGCTCGCCATGCCCGGCTACGTCGCCGGCGCTGCGCTGGTCTTCATCAAGGTGTTCGACGATCTCGGCACGCCGCTGGTGCTGAACGTCACCAACATGCTCGCGCCGCAGGCCTATCTCCGCATTACCTCGGTCGGCATCGAGGACCCCATCGGCTACGTGGCGAGCGTGATCATGGTGATCGCCTCGCTCGGCGCCCTGTGGGTCTCGACGTGGGTGATGCGCGGCAAGGACTACGCCACGATGCAGCGCGGTTATGCCGGTCTCGCCAGGCGCCGGCTCAAGCCCGGTCAGACGGTACTCGCCTACGGCTGGATCGGGCTCGTGCTCGCGATCGTGCTGGCTCCGCACCTCGGCATCCTGCTGCTCTCGTTCGCCAAGGTGTGGAGCTTCAGCGTGCTGCCCGACGCCTACACGGTCTCCCACTACACCACGGTATTCCAGGAGTCTCCGCGCGCGATCTGGAACACCGTGCTGTTCTGCGGCATCGCCGCGACGCTCGACGTCGTGATCGCCACCGCCATCGCCTACCTGATGTTGCGCACGAAGGTGCCCGGCCGCAACGCGCTCGATTTCACCGTGACCATTGCGCTGGCGATCCCGGGCGTGGTGCTCGGCATAGGCTACCTGCGCACCTTCAAGGGCATCGAGATCCCGTTCACGAACGGCGAGCTGCTGACCTCGTCCTGGATACTGATCGCGCTCGCCTACACGGTGCGGCGGCTGCCGTACGCCCTGCGCTCGTGCGTGGCGGCGCTGCAACAGATGCACGTCTCGCTCGAGGAAGCCGCCGAGAACCTCGGCGCCTCCAAGCGCCGCACCATCCTGCGGGTGGTCGTGCCGCTGATGGCAGGGGGCATGCTGGCGGGTTTCATCACCAGCTTCATGACCGCGGCGGTGGAACTCTCGACCACCATCATGCTGGTGTCCAGCCAGAACGACGCGCCGATGTCGTACGGCATCTACCTTTACATGCAGAGCGCCGCCGGACGCGGACCGGGCGCCGCGCTCGGCGTGCTCGCCGTACTGATCGTGGCCGTCGGCACCTACCTCTCGTACCGCGTGCTGGGCAGCCGCGCGCAGGGCGCGAGCGATGCGCAACGCCTTACGGCATGAGCGCGTAATGTCGTGAGTGCGGGAGAGCGGGAGAGCTCGAAAATGCGAGGCGGTGAGGTCGATCTCCCGATCTGACGATCTCCCGACCTCCCGGAAATGAAGCCAACTGGAAAGATAGATGGATGGAGCCAATGCAAAAAGTAAGCGTCGAGTTCGAGAACGTATCTCTCTCGTACGGCAAGACGCGCGTGCTGAGCGATGCCAGCATCTCCATTCAGCCGGGCGAGTTCTTCGCGCTGCTGGGACCCTCCGGCTCGGGCAAGTCCACGCTGTTGCGGCTCCTTGCCGGCTTTCTCCAGCCGCAGTCGGGCGCCATCCGCGTCGCCGGCGAGGACGTGACGCGCGTGCCGCCGTGGCATCGCAACATCGGCATGGTGTTCCAGAACTACGCGCTGTGGCCGCACATGACGGTCCGGCAGAACGTGGCGTTCGGGCTGGAAGAGCGCAGGCTGCGGCGTGCGGAAACAGACCGCCGGGTCGCGGCTGCGCTGGAACTGGTGGGTCTCGGCGAGTACGGCGCGCGCCGGCCCGGGCAGTTGTCGGGCGGGCAGCAACAGCGCGTTGCCCTTGCCCGCACCATCGCCATCGAGCCCAAGGTACTGCTGCTCGACGAGCCGCTCTCCAATCTCGATGCCAAGCTCCGGATACACATGCGGGTCGAGCTGCTGGCACTGCAGCGCAAGCTCGGCATCACTACCATTTTCGTGACGCATGACCAGGAGGAAGCGCTCTCGATATGCGACCGCGTGGCGGTGCTCGATGGCGGCGTGATCCAGCAGGTCGGCACGCCGGTGGAGCTCTACGACACGCCGGCGAACCGCTTCATTGCCACCTTCGTCGGTACCATCAATCTGCTGAGCGGGACGGTGTCCCGGACCGGAGCCGGCAACGTCTTTCGCAGCGAGGCACTGGGCGACGTTTCCCTGGGCAATGCGGCCGCGACCGCCGGGGCGGCGGAACTCGCGATACGGCCGCATGCCCTGCACCTGGCCGCGCCGGGCGCTGCCGCCGACCGCGCGCGCACCTGGTTCGACGGTTCCGTGGCGGAGCGGGAATTCCTCGGAGAGTTCGTGCGCTACAAGGTGAAGGTCGGGGCAGCCGAGATGGTTGTCGATCAGCCCCACTACCTTGGCGAGCCGGGCTTTGCCCCGGGCGCCAGCGTGAGAGTCGGCATCAACCCGGCGCAGGCGCGGCTGCTCTCCGCCTAGCTCGCATCAGCGGCTGCTCTGCGCCTGGCCCACATCAGCACCGGCACGCCGGATGCGAGCATCGCGATGCCTACCATCGCCCCGATCGAGCCGGGATCGAGACTCATCGCGTAGTTGAAACTCGAGTACAGCATCCAGGCGCACGCCGCTGCAAAGAGAAGCGGCGTAACGGGATAAAACGGAACCCGATAATGGTCCTCTTGATACGTTGTCCGAACGCCATCCGATCCCTTCTCAAGAGGCACAACTCCGCCAGCAGTTAATTGTTTATTTCGCTGTCTGCGAAGCAAAAACAGCGAAATACCGGTCAGCAGGAAGAACAGCCAGAACGCCGGCGCGGTATATGCCACCATGGTCTGGAAGCCGTCGGGGGTCATCGAAGCGAGCCCCACCAGCGCGATCGAGATCGCGCCCTGCACGAGCAGCGCGTTGACCGGGGCCGAGGATTTCACGTTCCAGCGCCCCAGCGCCCGGAAGATGACGAAATCCCGGCCCAGCGCGTAGTTGGTGCGCGCGCCGGTGAAAACCGTCGCATTGAGCGTCGAGAGCGCGGCCGACACCACCACGATGCCGAGCAGCCAGGCGCCGCCCTCGCCCCAGGTGACCTTCATCAAGTCGGATGCCACCGCCCTGGACGACCGTATGCCCTCGAGTCCCAGCGCATTGAGGTAGGCGAGATTGAGCAGCAGGTACAGCACGGTAATCACCACGATGCCGATCACCAGCGCGCGCACAATGTTGCGGCGCGTGTCACGCATCTCGGCGGTGAGGTAGGCGGCTTCGTTCCAGCCGCCGTAGGTGAGCAGCACGAAGATCAGCGCGAGTCCCGAGAACCACGGCCCGCTTTGTGTCGGCGCGGCAGCCGGTACGGTGGCCGGCGCAGCCGTCGCCGACAGGCCGCCAATCACCACCGCGAGAATGGCGGCGGCGAGTGCGACCGTGAGCGTGTTCTGCACCCATTTGCTCTGGCTGGTTCCGGCGACGTTCAAGGCGGTGAGCGCGATCACCGCCAGGCCGGCGTAGATCGCGGAACTCTTGTTCCCCAGGGGCAGCAGCGTTGAAGCGTAATCACCGAACACGAATGCGATGGCGGCGATGGCGCCGGTCTGGATCACCGTCATACGCGCCCAGGCGAAGAGGAAGCCGAGCCAGTCCCCATAGGCCTTGCTGAGAAAGTAATACTCGCCTCCCGCGTTAGGATGAGAGGAACCGAGTTCGGCATAGCACAGCGCCCCGACCAGGGAGATCAAGCCCCCGACGACCCACAATGCAATGAAGGCGGTTTCGCCTGAAACGTTGCCGGCCACGATCGCCGGCGCCTTGAAGATGCCGACGCCGATAACAATCCCGACAATCATCGACACCGCATCAAACACGGAGAGTGTCGGGCGCGGCTGTCCTCCCGTGCGCTGTTCCTGCGCCGGCGCGGAGCTCATTGCCGCGCCCCCGTGATGACGGGAGCCAGAGCGGCGCCCATGTACGCCTCGCCGCGCCGCATCTGGCGCGCCTGCCACGGCACCACGCGCTGGCCGGCGCCTTCGCCGATCGTGACGGTGCCCTCGATGATCCCGTCCTTGGCCAGGCCGCGAAACTGGTGGGAGACGGGCTTGCCCGCCACCGGGACGTCGAGCTTGAACGCGATCTGCTCGCCCACCATCCGGAACTGGGGCACCTTCGCATCACGGTCGTCGGCGCGCGCGGTGCCGTGCACTAGCTGGTAGTGCTGCTCGAGGTTGAACTGGTAGCGCACGCTGCGGCCGCCGGCCATGATCTGCGACTCCCAGCTGCCGGCCACCCGCGCCGGAATGATCCACAGGAAGATATAGCTCTTGCCCGGGTCGCCGACGACCTTCTCCGGCACGATCAGGGTCTTGTCATCGTCCGCGTCCCAATCGCCCATGGCGTAGTCATGCGCCACCACCCGCGTGCCCGGCTTCAGGGCGAGCAGCTTGGGGCGCAACCTCTCGTTCATCTCCGGCAGCAGGTAGCTGGTGATCACCGTCGCCTGGCCGAGGTCGGTCTCGAACAGGTTCTGCTCGATGAAGCGCGCGCGGTCCGCAACGCCCTCTTTCTTTGCCGCGTTGTTGGCGACCTTCAGGAGGTACGTGTCGAGGTCCACGCCGAAGCCGCGCGCGCCGAGTTTTTTCGCGGCGGTGATGACGATGCGCCCGTCACCGGAGCCGAGGTCGATGAGAAAGTCGTTGGGGCCGACCTTTGCCATGCTCAGCATCTCGTCCACCACGATCTGCGGCGTGGGAACGTAAATGACGTTGCCGCGCCCGTCCTGCGCCGTAGCTGCCGGCGCAAGCAGAACAAGCGTCAGCGCGAGAATTCCCTGCATCAGTGCTGCTGGTTTCATCGTGACTCCTTCTTTCCTGAATGGTCAGCGGTAAGCGGTAAGCAGTAAGCGGGGAAACCCGTCTGAGAAACCGGGGGACCGCTTACCGCTCACTGTTCACCTTTGATATTAATGCTGCCGCGCCGCACCCGCGTTGCCTTCCAGTCGAGCTCGCCGCCGCCGGCGAGCTTCGCTTTGCCGCTGATCTCGTCGCCGCTGACGCGCCCGCCGAACTCGTGCCGCACCGTCCGACCGTCCAGCTCGGCGGTGAGCATAAAGCGAATCTCGTCGCCGCGCATCCTGCCATTTTCGAGCCGCCCCGGACGCCCCCCGACCGTGGCTTTGCCTTCCAGCACCTGGAAGTTCTGGGACAGCGCCACGTCGTAGTCGGCCGCTGCCGCGCCGGCGCCGAACCGCCATTGCCAGGTGCCGGCGGCGTTGGCGGGAATGATCCACAAATAGACTTCGCTCGACGGCGGTCCGTACGGCTTGTCGGGGACGGGAACGGTCACGTGCCCGTCCGGCTTCCAGGGCTCCATGTCGAAGTCGTGGGAAACGATGCGCGTGCCCGGCTTGAGCTGCTCGAACAGGCGCGGCCGCAGCTGCAGCATCATCCGGTGGTACAGGTACATGGTGAGCACGGTCGCGCGGTCGAGCGTGGTAAGGAACAGGTTCTCAACCACGAACTGCGCCCGCTCCTCCACGCCCTGGCGCCGCGCTTCCCGGCGTGCCTCGACGACGAGATCCTGGTCGACTTCCACGCCGAAGCCGCGCGCACCGTATTTTTTCGCGGCGGCGATGATGATGCGCCCGTCGCCCGACCCGAGATCGATGACAAAGTCCTCCGGCCGTACCCGGGCGAGGTCGAGCATCGCGTCGACGACGGCGGGCGGCGTCGGCACGAAGGGCACGCTGGCATGGGGATGCTGCTCGGCGGCAGGCGCCCCGGCCGGCAGCGCAAGGAGCAACACCGCCGCTGCAGCCAGCCCGCGCAACCACCGGTCCGCCGGCCTCACAGCTGTCCCCTCACTGCCCGCCATCCCGTCACGCTGCGGGTGGCGCCGACGCCGCGGATGAGTTCCCCCTCGATGACGCCGCCGCTCACCTTTCCCTCGAAGTACAGGCTCGCCTCGTTTTCGCGGTCGGTCGTGTCCACCACGACGAAGCTCAAGCGGTCCCCTGCCAGCGTCGCCTCCCACACCTGTGCCGGCACCCCGTTCAACCGCGCGTGCGCCGACAACTCCTGGTAGCGCTGCGTCAGTTCCAGCTCGAGGTGCCGCTCGATCGGCGGTATCCGCAGACGCGCCTGCCAGCGCCCCGCCACCTGCGCCGGCACGACCCACAGGAAAACGTTCTTCCTGACGTAGGTCATCCGATCCGGCCTCCAATCGCCCAGGTCGAAATCGTGCGACACGATGCGCGTGCCGGGTTTCAACTGGAGCAGCCGCGGCCGCAACTTCAGCATCGCGAAAGGCAGCAGGTAGGTCGCGATCACGGTTGCCTGGCCGAGATCGGTATCGAACAGGTCCTGCTCGAGAAACCTGACGCGGCTCTCTACGCCCGACTCGCGCGCATTCCCGTCAGCCTCCGCAACGAGGCTGGAATCGAGGTCCACGCCCAAGCCGCGCGCGCCGAACTTCCTGGCGGCGGTAATGACGATGCGGCCATCGCCCGAGCCGAGGTCCAGCACGAAATCCTGCGGCCCGACGTTGGCGATCCGCAGCATCTCGTCTACCGTTACCTGCGGGGTCGGGACGTACGGCACGGCGGGCTTCAGGCCTTCGTCCTGCGCGCCGACCGAATGAGTCGCCACCGCGCACAGCAGCGGCACCAGCCAAAGCCCGATCACTATTGATGTGTGACCGGTGACCGGTGACCGGTGGCCGGTTGACGTCTCCCGCCTCACGCCTCGCGCCTCGCGCCTCACGTTCGTCACCCTTCGCTCGAGCCGGGCACAACGCGCGTCGCGCGCCAGGCGCCGGTATCAAGGTTGCGCCCGACGCCGGAGCGGACCGTGCCTTCCATCAGCAGCGCGCTGCCCTGCACCCGGCCCTCGAAACGGTAGCTCACGCCGTTGTCCACCAGCACGAAAGCAATGCGGTCGCCGCTCAGTCGCGCCTCGAACGCGGGGAGGTAGCCGCCGGCGACGCGGGCGCCGCCATGGATCTCCTGGTATTGCTGCGCGAGGTCGAACTCGTATACGCGCTCGCCCTCCGGCCGCGAGAAATGCAGCCGCCACTTGCCCGCCACCCGCGCCGGCACCACGTACAGCAGATAAGTCTTGGAAATGACGATGCGGCGATCGGGCTTCCAGTCGGAAAAGCCGTAATCGTGCGCCACGATCCGGGTGCCGGGCCTCAGCTCGAGCAACCGCGGCTTCAGCTTGTCCACCAGGTTGGGCAGCAGGTAGAGAGTGACGACGGTGGCGTCGCGATAGTCCGCAACCAGCACGTCGCCGTGGCGGAACGTGACGCGGTCGGCCACGCCCGCCTGCTGCGCGTTGGCCTTGCCCTCCTCCACCAGCTTGGGGTCGAGCTCGATTCCGAGTCCGCGCGCGCCATAGCCCCGCGCCGCCGCAATCACCACGCGCCCGTCTCCCGAACCGAGGTCAACCACCAGGTCGGCGGGTCCGACATCGGCGAAACGCAGCATCTCGTCCACCGCGACCGTCGTGGAAGGCAGGTACGGCGTCGGGATATCGGAGTCGGTCCCGGCTGCGCCCGCGCCGAACGAGAACAACCACGATGCCGCCGCGGCGCCCGCAAGAACCCGTAAGCGCCTCAATGCAGCTCCTTGAGCGCCTGTTCCGTGTTGATGGCGGCGTGGCGCGGGTCCCAGATCTCGGTGCGCGTGGCGGACCACGGCAGCTCCCGCGTTTGTGTGTCGCGGGTTACGCGCGCAGTGCCCTCGATCGAGTGATTGAGGATGCGGCCGGAAAACTCGTAGCGGATGCCGTCCATCAATGCCGACAAGCTGATCTGCTCGCCCATCAGCTTCCCGTTCTCGACGCGGGCGCTGCGCCCCGCCGCCATCAGCGTTCCCTCCAGCATCTGGAAGTCCTGCTGCAGCGCGAGCCCGAATTCGACGGGCTTGCCCTCCCCGTCCAGCTTCCATACCCAGCGCCCGGCGGCGCGGCCCGGCACCACCCAATAAAAAATCTTGCTGCGCTGGCCGATGCCGACCGTCTTGCCGGGGGCGGCCAGCTCCGTCTGGTAGTCCGCCGCCCACGCGCCCATCCCGTAGTCGTGGGACACGATGCGGGTTCCCGGCTTGAGCGTGGCGAGAAGGCGGGTGCGAATCATCAGGTTCACTTCCGGCAGCAGGTAGATGCTCATGACCGAGGCGCGGCTGACGTCGGTCACGTGGAGATCGCGCTGGTAGAACACCGCGCGGTCTGCTACGCCGGCCCTGGCGGCGTTGCGGTTGGCAAGCGCGACCAGGCGCCGATCCAGGTCCACGCCGAAGCCGCGGGCGCCGCGCTGCTTCGCCGCGGTTATCACCATGCGCCCGTCGCCCGAGCCGAGATCGACAACGTAGTCCCCGGGACCGACCTTGGCAATCTCCAGCATCGTGTCCACGACGTTCTGCGGCGTCTGGACGTACGGCGTGTCGCCGAAATCCTGCGCCGGCGACGCGCTGGAGAAAAGCCAGGCGGCGACGAGCGCCGCTGCGCCGATGGCGGAGCGAAAGTACATCAATGCAGGACAGCGGATGACAACGATCCCGCGCCAGCCCCGCTGGCCGCGGCCGGTTGCCCGGTGCGCCGGGCAGCGCTCCAATCGTGCCGCGTTTCCAGCCGGGCGCCGGACAGCCGCGCCGAGCCTGCAACGGCATCGCCGGCGACCTTGCCGGTGAATTGGTGCTTTACCGGAGTGCCGTTCACCTCCGCCGTGAAACCGAAGCTGATCTCGCTGCCGCTCAGGCGCGCCTGCTGCAGCTTGGCCGGGCGGCCGCCAACTGCAACCGACCCGGAAATCGCCTGGTACTTCTGTTCCAGCCTGAGTTCGTATGCCACCGGCTTGCCCGATACCGACAGCTCCCACTGCCAGGCGCCGGCAACCTTCGCCGGCACCACCCAGAAATAGATATCGCTGGAGCCGCCGGCGCCGGCGTACTTGTCCTCCGCCGGCATATTGACGTGCGTGTCCGGCCGCCAGTCACCCATATCGAAATCGTGCGAAACGAGACGCGTGCCGGGCTTGAGATCCAGCAGCCGCGGGCGCAGGTCGAGGTTGACGCTGGGCAGCAGGTACATGGTGATCACCGTGGCGGCACCGAGGTCCGTATCGAACAGGTTGCGCTGGTAAAACGTGGCCTTGTCGGCGACGCCGGCCCGGCGCGCGTTGTCGTTGCTTTCCTTGATGCGCTCGGGACTGAGATCGACTCCAAAGCCGCGTGCGCCGTGTTTTCTTGCCGCGGTGATGACGATGCGTCCGTCACCGGAGCCGAGGTCGGCCAGAAAATCGCCGGGCCCGACCCCGGCGATCTCCAGCATGCGATCCACGACCGTCTGCGGCGTCGGCACGTACGGCACGCGGGCGTCCGCTGCCGGCGCCGGCGTGGCGGCAAGAACGCCCAGCAACGCGACGCCGCCCGCGAGCCGCCCAGGACTTTGTCGGACTTGCGTCCGACAAACTCCTAAGTCGTTCGACAGGGTATGAGGGGTTGCAGTCATTCTGAATGGCGTTCGGTCGTCAGAACCTATCTCAATAATTCAGCCTGTCGGCTCCGTGATTACCAGGGACGACTACCCCTGCGTACACACCGGCCGTACATGATGGCAAGACCGACAGGCTGGAGGTGAGTTATATTCCAAGTCCAGAAAGTGGCGGATTATAACTGAATCCGCCCGGAACCATGATGCTGTACGCGATCCTGTTCATGTCCGGCGGCTCGATACTCGCGCTCGAGTTGCTCGCCTCGCGCATCCTCACGCCCTACTTCGGCGTCAGCCTCTACATCTGGACCGGCATCCTTTCGATCACGCTGGTGGCGCTCGCGCTCGGCTACTGGGCGGGCGGACGCCTCGCCGCCGGTCCGCGCGTCGCGAGCAATGCAGCGCGGCTTGCCCAGCTCTATGCGCTGATGCCGGCGGTGGCCGCCTTCGCCGTCGTCGCGGCCTGCCTGGTCTATCCGTACCTGTTCCCGCGGCTCGCCGGCGCGGACCTCGTATGGGGCGCATTTGCGGCGTGCATCGTGCTGCTGTTCGTGCCACTGGTCGCGGCCTCGGCGATGAACCCGCTGCTGGTGGCGCTCCTGCTCGCGCGTGGCGGTGGGCGGGCTGGCGACGCCGGCGCCGGCAAGGTGTTCTTCATCAGCACCATTGGCTCGGTCGCGGGCGTCCTGGTAACCGCGTTCGGGCTGATTCCGTACGTCAGCAACTTTTCCGCCACGCTCGCGGTAGCGCTCGCGCTGGCGGTGCTCTCGCTCGCGGCCGCGGCGCGACCGCCGGCGCCACTCGCTTCCCGCAGGCGGCTCGGAATCGCGGCGGGCGCGGCGGCACTGATCGCCGCCCTGTTCCTGTGGCTCGCCGACGCCTACACCGGGCGCATGTGGCCGGCCAATTATGGCGGCCGCGCCTGGCAAGTCGAGGGACGCTTCAGCTCCCATTTCGGCACCGTGAAGGTCCTGCGCAGCGAAGCTGGCGACGACGGCAGTTTCGTCCGCATCTATTTCCAGGACGGGCTGGTGCAGAATACGGTGGCTTCGGACGGGCGCTCGCAATCGTTCTATACCTACGCGCTGGAGGCCCTTGCCCATGCCTACCGGCCCGGCATGCGCTCGGCGCTGGTGCTGGGCCTGGGGGCAGGCATCGTTCCGATGCGCCTCGCCGGGCAGGGCGTGGCGGTGGAAGCGGTCGAGATCGACCCGGCGTCAGTGGCAGCGGCCGGCCGCTACTTCGGGTTCGACGCGACGCGCGTCCCCGTGCAACTCGCCGATGCGCGCACGCGGCTGAAGCGGTGCGACCGCAGCTACGACGTGATCGTGGTCGACCTCTTCCACGGCGACGGCACCCCGGACTACCTGCTGACGCGTGATTTCTTCAGAGACCTGAAGCACTGCCTCGGCGAGGGCGGCCTGGCGGTATTCAACACCTTCGCCGATCTCGATCACCCGGTGGCGTACGCGCACCTGCTCGCCACCATGCGCGCGGAGTTGCCGCACCTGGTGCTCTACCGGCCCGACCGGCCCGGCGCGGCACACGTCAACAGCTTCATCGTCGCCGGATCGGCCGCGTTACCCGTGCCGCTGGCGGTCAATCTGGACCACGTGCCGCCCCAGCACGCCGATTCGCTCTACGAGATGATGCTGCGGCCGTTTACGTTGAATCGGGAATTGCTGCAGGATGGAGAAATCGTGACCGACGCCCGCAACCGGGCGCTGCACGACATGGCGCAAGGTCAGATCTATTACCGCAGGGCGGTGGTGCAGGCGCTGCCGGCGGCGTTTCTCGTCAACTGAACCAGTGACGAGGTGACGTAGTGACGGGGAGAGGGGGCAAATTCCCGCGACTCGTTACTGGAAACGTTGCCGGCTTCAGCCCGGTGGCACTCTGGCACTGCAGAAACATGAAAAGCCTTGCCTCGGCAAGGCCACTCTCGACGCGAATTTGACCGCTCGTCACTTCGTCACTGCGTCACTTCGTCACCCCTTGAGGCGTATGGCGGTCCAGCGCGCGGTGCCCCTGCCTCCGGCCAGCTGCACGCCGCCCTCCATGGCATCGCCCGCGACCCTGCCCCGGAACAGATGGCGCCCGCTGCCGGACGGAAATGCGAAGGTAATCTCCTCACCCCGCAGGCCGGACTGGGTGAGCTTCACCCCTTTGGCCGAGTTATCCGTCACGGCGCCATCGATATTCCCGAAATTCTGGCGCAGCGTCAGCTCGAATTTCTCGTTGGCGGGAGCAGCCACGCTCACCTGCCACCGGCCCGCCACCCTGGCCGGCACGATCCACAGGTAAACCGTCGCGCGCGGCACGCCGTTGATCTTCTCTTTTTCAGGCACGTCCCAGGTGTACTGATCGTCGGCGCGCCAGTCGCCGAAATGATAGTCATGCGAGACCACGCGCGTCCCCGGCTTGAGTTCGCCAAAAATCTTGGGCCGCAGGTCGAGCATCATGTTCGGCAGCAGGTAGAGAGTAACCACCGTCGCCTTGCTGATGTCGGCCTTGAACACGTCCTGCACGTAAAACGTGGCGCGGTCTGCCACGCCGCGCTTCGCCGCTTCGGTGTTGGAGAGCTTGACCAGTTCGGGGTCTATATCCACTCCGAAGCCGCGCGCCTTCAATTTCGTCGCCGCCGTCAGCACGATCACGCCGTCGCCGGAGCCCAAGTCCACCACGAAATCGTCAGGGCCGACCTTGCCGATGCGCAGCATTTCGTCCACCACCACCTGCGGAGTGGGAACGTACGGCCCGCCGGTGCGCTTGCTGTCAATATCTTCCGCAGCCCCGGCGATCCGCGCGGCGGGAAGTGCCGCCAGGGCCAGCAGTACTCGCCGGCGCGTCGATGAATAGTTTTTACGCATGTCTTTACAGTCCTTACTTGTCACCAAATAGCCGTCAACGCGGCGGAGCGGATTTGGTATCCCGCTTGCACGCCTCCAGCACCTCTGCCGGAGATACCGAGCTGTCGTAGCTGTGGCGGATCAGCTTCCCGATCAGCGCCATCTCCTGCTCGGTGTACTTGCCCTGGCCGTCGCGTCGCGCCTCTGCAAGCAGCGCGTTGAGCGTGTTGCCCTGGTTGCGCAGCTCGACGGTAGTCTGCGCGACCGCGCCCAATTGCTCGCAGGAAAGCTCCGCCTGCGCCGTCACGCAAGCAAGCGACAAGCCGGCAACGACAGCAATCCGCATCGGCACTGCCGCCGATTGTACCTCCTTGCAGCCAGCGGGCGCGGGTGGGGCGGTCAAGGAATGCGCGCGGCGCTCCAGCGCGCCACCACCGTTTCGCCATTGCGTACTTCGCCCTGGATGCGGTCGCTGGCCACCGTGCCCGTGAACTGCTCGCGGCCGCCGTTCGCGGCCGGGAGCGTGAAGCTCAGCTGGCTGCCGTTCAGCTGGCCGCGCAGCTCCAGCGTCCGCCCGCGGAGAACAAAACTGGCGTCGAAGTGCTGGAAGCTCTGGCGGATCTCCAGGCGGGACGCCTCGCCCTGGTCGCCGTCCCGCTGCACGCGCCATGCGCCCTGCACCGCGGCTGGCACCATCCAGAGATGCACGTCGGATGTCCACGATCCGCTGAGGTCGTATTTTTCCGGCGTCTGCACGGTAATGGTGCGGTCCGGCTTCCATTTCTCGAAAATGAAATCGTGGGACACGATGCGCGTGCCTGGCCGGAGCTCGGCCAGCAGCTTGGCCTGCAGGTTGACCATCATCCCCGGCAGCAGGTAGAGCGTGATTACCGTGGCGCGGCTAACGTCGGCCGCCAATACATCCCGCTGCTCGAACCGCACGCGTTCAGAAACGCCGAGCTTCCGGGCCGAGCCGTTGGCAAGATCGACCAGTTCGGGATCGATATCGACGCCCATACCGCTCGCTTTGTGGCGCGTGGCCCCGGTCAACACGATGCGCCCGTCGCCGGAACCGAGATCGATGACGTAGTCGCGCGGGCCGACGCCCGCCAACTCCAGCATCGCGTCCACCACCGCCTGCGGCGTCGGCACATACGGCCCGCCGCTGCGGTCGATGTCGGCCGCGAATGCAAGCGATGCCCACAGCGCCATCACGGCGCATACAGGATTTTTCAGGAGTTTCATACGTGGAATGCTACCGCAATTCCGAAGAAGTGTGATAAGTGACAGGTGATAAGTGATAAGTCACCCGCGCTTGCGCGGGAGTCGGGTCCTATCACCTATCACTTATCACCCATCACTGTTTCTCGAGGCCGACCTCGTTGCGCCAGTCCTTGCCCTTGAATACGATGGACTTGAGGCTGAGCAGGAGCAGCACCACGCCCAGCCCGAGCATGGTGGCAGCGATCGGCCGCTCGACGAAGATGCCGTAGCTGCCGGCGCTCATGGCGAGGGATTGCCGCAGCGAGAGCTCCAGCATCGGCGCCAGCACCAGCCCCAGCGCGACCGGCGCGAGGTCATAGCCGAACTTGCGCAGCAGGTAGCCGACCCCGCCCATGGCAAGCAATATCCAGACGTCCACCACGCTGTTGGCCACCGAGTAGGTGCCGAGTATGCAGAAGCAGAGTATGCACGGGTAAAGATAGCTGTAGGGAATGCGCAGCAGGCTCACGAACAGCCCGACCAGCGGCAGGTTCAGGATCAGCAGCACCACGTTGCCGACGTACATGCTCGCCACGAATCCCCAGAACAGCTCCGGCTGCTGCTGGATCAGCATCGGCCCCGGCAGCACGCCGTGCACCATGATGGCGGCGATCATCACCGCGGTGACGGGGCTGGTCGGGATCCCGAGCGCCAGCATCGGCACGAAAGCGCCGGTCGCCGCGGCGTTGTTCGCGGACTCGGGCCCGGCTACTCCCTCAATCGCGCCCCGGCCAAAGCGTTCGGGATGCTTGGAAATCCTGCGTTCGATTCCGTACGACACGAACGACGAGATGATGTGCGCCGAGCCGGGGATGATGCCGATCATGAAGCCAAGCAGGCTGCCGCGCGCGATGGGCCCGGCCGCCAGCCTGAATTCCTCGCGCGACGGAATGAGGTCGCGCAGCTTCGGCTTCTGGATCTGCTGCGCCGCGGGCGCGCCCGCCGTCAGCAGGATCTCCGAGATGCCGAACAGCCCCACCGCGACCGGCACGATGCCCACCCCGTCGCCCAGCTCGATGATGCCGAAACTGAAGCGGGTGTAGCCGCTCATGACATCGATACCGACCATGCCGAGAAGGAGGCCAAACCCCGCCATGGCCAGCGTCTTCAGCATCGAGCCCCCGCTCATGTAGGCAAGGATGAACAACCCCATCAGCAGCAACGCGGTATATTCCGGCGGTCCGAAGCGCAGCGCGAATTCGGCGAGCGTGGGTGCGAGCAGCATCAAGCCGACCACGCCCAGCGTCCCGGCGACGAACGAGCCGATCGCCGCGATGGCAAGCGCCGGCCCGGCGCGCCCGTTCTGCGTCATCGCGTAACCATCCACGCACGTCATCACCGATGCGGCCTCTCCCGGTATGCTCATCAGGATCGAAGTGGTGGAACCGCCGTACATCGCGCCGTAATAGACGCCCGCGAGCAGCACGATGGCGACGATGGGATTCAACCCGAAGGTCGCCGGCAGCAGCAGGCTGATGCCGGCGAGCGGCCCGAGGCCCGGCATCATGCCGACCAGCGTGCCGATCAGGCAGCCGACGAACGCGTACACCAGGATCGACGGCTGCAGCGCGACCGAGAAGCCCAGCAGCAGGTTCTGAAAAGTTTCCGCCATGGCCTACCGATACATGCTCGCCAGCCAAAGGCGTGACTCGTGACTCGTGACTCGTGATCGGGCCGAAACCCCTTTCGCCTTTTGCCTTTCGCCTTTCGCCTTCACTTTCAGAAGCCCCACGGGCTGCGTGGAAGCGGCACGCGCAGCAGGTCGCCGATGACGTAATAGGAGGCGAAGGCGAAACCGAGTGATACCAGCGCCACCGGCAGCGGCCGCCGGCGTTCGATCACGCCGAGGAAGAACACGAGCAGCGCGATGACGGTCAGCCGGTAGCCGATGCGTTCGAGCGCGAAGATGGCGACGCCGCAAGCCGCCAGGATGACGACGGCGCGCTTCGTCTCCGTCCACCGGATCGAGGCGAGCGGCGCCGATTTTCCGCCCCACAGCGCAATCAACACCCCGGTAAGGCCGAGAAACACCGCCAGCAGCAGCGGCACGTAGCCGGGTCCGGGCTCCTGCAGCGTGCCGATCGGATAGGCACGGTTTTCCCAAACCATGTAGCAGGCCAGCGCCAGCAGCAGCAGTCCCGAGAACCGGTCACTGCGCAGCCCGCCGCGCGGCGCTGGCGCGCCGGACGACTCATCACCCATCACTCATTACTCATCACTTCTTCTCTTCCACCTTGCCGACCACCTTCACCAGCGCGGCGAGGCGCCTGGCATCGGCCATCCAGTACTGCTGGAAGTCGGGAGCGTCCTTGTACTGCACGATCGAATCCACCTTCGCCATCGTGCTCTTGAAATCCGGGTCCTGCACCGCCCTGCGCGCCGCGTCGCGCAGCGCCTTCATCACGGAATCGGGCGTGCCGCGCGGAGCGAACATCCCTGCCCAGATGTAGTACTCGACGTCCTTGTAGCCAAACTCCCTGAAAGTCGGCACATCGGGATAGGAAGGATGCCGCGCGGCGCCCCAGCCCACGATCGCGCGCATCTTGCCGCTCTTCACATGGGCGCTGATCGCCGCGGGACCGCCGGCAGTCATCTCGACGTGCCCGCCAAGCAGCGCCGTGATGGCCGGACCGCCGCCCGTAGTCGGCACGTGCCGCATCTTCAGCTTCGCCGCGTGCAGGAACATCTCCATCGGCATGTGCAGCGCGCCGTAGACACCGGACGACGAGTATGACATCTCACCCGGCTTCGATCTTGCGAGCGCCACCAGCTCCTTTGGCGTCTTTACCGGCAGCGACGGGTGCACCACCAGGATGGTAGGGTCCGCCGAGACCAGGGCGATCGGCGCGAACTGGTCCAGCGCGTAGGCCGGCTTGCGGTTGAACAGCTCGTCGGCGGCGGGAATAACGGAAATGCTCGAGAGCGCCATCAGTATGGTGTAGCCGTCGGGCTTGGCGTTCGCGAGGGCAGAGTTTCCGACCGCGCCGGCGGCGCCCGGCCGGTTCACGACCGTAACCGGCTGCTTGAGGATTTTCTCCATCGCCGCCGCGGTCGGGCGGGCGGTGATGTCCGCCACCCCGCCCGGCGGAAAGGCCACGATCATGGAGATGGCGCGTCCCGGAAACGCTTCCTGCGCAAAAGCGGGCACAGCCGCCGTGGTCCACAGCAATGCAGCGATCCATCCGGTGTTTTTCATGATTGCCTCCTCTTCGTTTCTTTTTGAGTTGACTTCTAGCCGACCGGATTTTCCAGCGTGCCGATCGGCTCGATGGTAATCGCCACCGTATCGCCCTTCTTCAGATACCGCGGTGGATCGAAGCCGATGCCGACGCCGGCGCAGGTGCCGGTGGCGATGAGGTCACCGGGTTCCAGTGTCATCACGCGCGACAGCGTCTCGATCAGCGTCGGGATATCGAAGATCAGCTGGCTCACGAACGCGTTCTGGCGCAACTCGCCGTTGACCTTGGTGATGAGTTGCAGATGGCCCACCTCCTCCACCTCGTCCGCGGTGAGGATGCACGGCCCCATCGGGCAGTACCCATCCGGGCTCTTGCCGAGGAACCACTGCCGGTGCCGGTTCTGAATCGTGCGCGCGGAGACGTCGTTGACGATGGTATAGCCGTAGACGTGGTCGTAGGCGTCCTTCCCGGCGATGTTGCGGCCGCCCTCGCCCATCACCACTGTCAGCTCGCCTTCATAGTCGGTGGAATTCGTGTAGTCGTTGGCGCTGGGGATGGGCTCGCCCGGGCCGATCACCGAGTTCGGCCACTTGGTGAAAATGATCGGCACCTCGGGCACCACCTCCTTGCCGCTCGCGTCGACGCCGCTCGAATGGAACTCCTGCGCGTGGTCGTGATAATTCTTGCCGACGCACAGGATATTCTTCGCCGGCCGGGGAATGGGTGCGAGGAGCTTGACGCTTCCCGCCGGAATCCGCCCATCGCCGCTCCTCACCGCGCGCCGGGCGCGCGCAAGTCCGTTCTTGCCGAGCGCGATGAACTCGGTCATCTGGCGCGGCAGCCGCGTGCCGGCGGAAAGATCGACGATCGTTCCGGACGCCGGGTCATGCACGCCGACACGCGTGCCCTTGTCGTCGGAAAACGTGATTAGCCGCATCTGTCCAATTCGCTCGCTTTCGTTGGAACCCGCGAGTTAAGGGGCGCTCGAGCGCCCTCTTGAACTCGCGGACTTAAACCGGCGCGACGCGTCCGGCTCAGGAGCCTATAACACCATGAAACACACGTGCGTTGCTGCCAGAATTGGTGATGACGCGAAGCGAGGCGCAGCCAATATGTCGATATTGGCAAGCCGAGCGACAAAGTCAGCGCCGGTTCTGGCTGCAACCCCCTGTGGGCTGGCACGAATTTTGGCCCATGGCTTTGTCGCAAGTCCCTTGCTTAGTCGGTCTAAGCGGCGGGCCCTGCTTCGCGCCCTGAGCCAAAATCGTGCCAGCGCATCGTGCGTTTCATGGTGTTATAGGCTCCAATTACTGGTCGGCGCGCGCGCCGGAGATCTTGACCACCTTCGCCCACTTGGCGATATCGGCGTGCAGGTACCTCTCGAATTCGGCGACCGACATCGTCAACGGTTGCGCGCCCTGCTCGCCCCAGATCTTTCTCACGTCGGCCCGGTTGACGACCTTGGTGATCTCGGCGTTGAGCCGGTCAATCACCGGTTTGGGCGTTCCGGTCGGCGCCATGATTCCGAGCCAGATGGTGGTCTCGTAACCCTTCACCCCCGCTTCCGCTATCGTCGGCACTTCGGGCATCACCGTCGAGCGCTTGAGGCCCGAAGTGCCGAGCGCCCTCACCTTCCCGGCCCTGGCTATCGGCGCCATGGTGGTGATGGCATCGAGCATCAGCTCGGTCTGCCCGCTCATGGTGCTGGTGCGCGCTTCGCCACTGCCCTTGTGAGGGATGTGCACGATGTCCACGCCGGCCAGCGCCTTGAACAGCTCGCCGGCCATGTGGTACGGCGTGCCGCTGCCCGACGACGCGTAGTTCAGTCCGCGCGGCTTCGCTTTCGCGAGCGCGACCAGCTCCTTCACCGATTTCACCGGCAAGGACGGGTGTACCACCAGCAGCAGGTCGGAATAGTTGATCGGCGCCACCGGCACGAAGTCCTTCATCAGCGCGAACGGTTTCTTCGCGATCAGCGACTCGTTGACGGTATGGGTATTGGACATGACCAGCAACGTGTAGCCGTCCGCGGGCGACTTCGCCACGATGTCGGTGCCGATGATCGAGCCGGCGCCGGGGCGGTTCTCGACCACGAACGGCTGCCCCAATACACCCTGCATCTGCTGGCCGAGGTAGCGGGCATAGATGTCGGCCGGTCCGCCGGCGCCGAATGGCACGACGGCGCGTATCGGTTTCACGGGATAGGTTTGCGCACTCGCGGCCGCGCAGCCCAGAATGGCTGCGGCCAGCAAGACTGCGCGCGCGGCTGAGAACGACGGATCCATGGCGCACTCCTGGCGGATTGAAAAAGGACATCCCTTTCTGGATATTATCGGGACATCGCAGGGGGAGTATCTTATCCTGCCTGCTGCCCGTCAACCAATGGATAATGCGAGTCGCGCTGCGCCACCAAACAACTTTCGGGAGACCGGACATGAGCGAAAATGAAGCCAAGCACGGCCGTCGCGGGTTCATCCGGATTGCCGGGACCGCCGCTCTCAGCCTCGCTCTTGCCGGC
>Ga0210379_10000062_pt1 | contig 25241 bp, 23 predicted proteins | sample PLMedo_2_FD_155468 | JGI IMG/M metagenome (GOLD analysis project Ga0210379, IMG submission 155468) | Groundwater sediment microbial communities from an aquifer in East River, Colorado, USA - PLM4_32_coex redo | ecosystem: Environmental > Terrestrial > Soil > Riparian zone | place: USA: East... | reverse complement strand
AAAGCTGTGCCGGCATCATGCCGTTGGGCGACTCGATCACGCTCGGCGTGAACGGCGGATACCGCAACAACCTGTATGCGGGCCTGCAGCAGAACAATTGCGGCGTCGGCTACGTGGGCACGCAAGTTGACGTAAACACACGCGTCGCCGATAACGACCACGAGGGGCACCCCGGGTGGACCATTGGCGATATCGCGGGCAGCGTCAACGCCTGGTTGGCATCGACGCAGCCGGGCATCGTTCTGCTCATGATCGGCACCAACGACACCGCCTGGTGGTCGGCCGAGAATGCGGAGCAGATCGGAGCGCGCCATAACGCGTTGATCGATCAAGTGCGCACGGCGCGTCCCAATGCCTGGATTTTCGTGGCGTCTATTGCGCCGCAGGCTTCAGCGATCATTCAACCCAACAATATCGACCGCGCGGTGCTGACGCAGCAGCTCAATGTCGTCATTGCCAGGAACGTGGCGGCGAGAGCCGCGGCGGGCCAACGCGTGCGCTTTGTCGACGTCAACTCGGTATTGACGACGGCGGATCTGTACGACGGCATTCATCCGACGGAGGCGGCGCACGCCAAGGTTGCGCAGGTGTTTCTGGACGCGATACGCGCCGCGCTCGGCCCTGCGTAGATACCGCCGGCGGTAACCCCGCCAGCCGGTATTGATGTGCAGCGGGCATCTGAATTTCTCGCCCGCTTCCGGCCCGTTGCACACGGTGGGTGCGCTGAACGGGTCCGGCTTCACCGGCTCGAATCTGGCGTGGGTAGGCGCCGCACATAGTGCCGTGGTGAAAGTTATCAGCGACACCCAGGTGCAGGTGACAATCCCCGCCGGCGCAACGACCGGCCCCATCGGGATATTCAATCCGACCTACGCCGCGTTCACGGCAACCTCGTTCACCGTGACAAGCGCCACGGCAACTTACCCGCAACAGCTCATCAGCAATTTTTCGCCGAAGTCCGGTCGGGTGGGCACGGTGATTACGCTTAACGGTTCCGGCTTCACCGGCTCGACGCTGGCGTGGGTGGGCGCCGCGAAAAACGCCAAGGTGACGGTCATCAACGACTCGCAGTTGCGGGTGACCATCCCTGCCGGCGCAACGACCGGCGCCATCGGAATTTTCAATCCGGCCCACGCCGCCTTCACGGCGACCTCGCTCACAGTCCGGTAAACGAGCGGGGTTCGATCCACGCCCCGCGTACTTCAGGTATGCGGGAATCCTTCCCTGTACGAAGGACCTCTGCACCAGCCTGGTCAGGATCGTGTAGCGAAATCCGGCGCCAGCGTGATTGGCCCCGGGGCGCCAATCGAAACAGCCGGCACTTATGAGCCTGCCGTGCCGGCTGACGCCGCACGTTCCATGCAGGTTGTGCGACGCGCGCAGTTGCGAGGTGAGTGCCCCACCCACACCCCTGTGTGCTCCTGTCCTGTATTGTGGACCACGTTCCGCTTCGCTGTGTACGACACCGCACAGACCGCGCGGCAGGCCACGATTAGTTTCAGGTCAGAGCCCGGGGCCGAACGGCCGTCGGGGCGAGGAGTCACCGGGTGAGCGGCGACGGTTGTGCCTGGTACCGGCCCAGTAGATCGAGATCCGGTCGGGGGCAAATGCCGCAAATTGCGGGAGACAGAGTGAATGCGCCTCAAGCTAATCGTATCCTGGGTGGTTCTGGGGTGGGCGCTGTCGAGCGCTTGTGCGTCCGCCAACACATCGTCGGACTGGCCGGAGTGGAACGATTTCGTCGGCCGTTTTGTGCAGGCCGATGGTCGCGTGATCGACCTTACCTTCGAACGCAAGAGCACGTCTGAAGGGCAGTCCTACGGGTTGTTCTTTGCGCTGGTTGCCAATCAGCGGGCGCAGTTCGACACACTCCTCCGATGGACTTCCGACAACCTCGCCGCCGGACAGCTCGGCAACAAACTCCCGGCGTGGCTGTGGGGATTGCGCGCCGACGGCAAGTGGGCCGTGAAGGACGAGAACTCGGCCTCCGATGCCGATCTATGGATCGCCTACACCTTGCTCGAGGCCGCACGTTTGTGGAACGCGCCGGGCTACGCCGACACCGGCCGCAAGCTGCTTGATCAGATCCGCCGCCATGAGATTGCACAAGCGGGAAGCGCCGGCCCGGTGCTGCTGCCCGGAGCCATTGGTTTCACGCTCGATAAAGGACGTTACCGCGTCAACCCCAGCTACTTGCCTGACTTCATGTTCCGTTACCTGGCTGCCACCGACCCGAAAGGCCCCTGGCAATCGGTATGGGACGGCTATGTACGCATGGCGCCGAAGGTATTCAGCGCCGGCGTCGCTCCTGACTTGTTCGTCGTCGATTCCACGGGCAGGGTCATGCCGGACACCGAACGTGAACCGTCCGGGAGTTACGACGCCATTCGCGTCTATCTCTGGGCGGGAATGTCGGGGCGGAGCAGCCAGGAAATGGTCAAGATGCTCTCCCCTTATGCCGCGCTGATCCGCAAGCTCGGCGCGCCGCCTGAAAAAGTCGATCCGCTTACCGGCGTGGCGATCAAGTCCAGCTATTCGCCCATCGGATACTCCGGCGCCGTGTTGCCGTTCCTGAGCGCACTGGACGATAAGCCGGCACTGGAAAAGCAGCGCGACCGGGTGCTGGCCGCAGCGCTGCGCGCCAAGCGGGGGGAGTCTACCAACTACTACGATCAAGTCCTGATATTGTTCGGCAAGGGCTGGCTCGATGGCCAGTACCGCTTCGACGACCAGGGGCGCCTGCAACCTAAATGGATGCGCTGACGGCGCGGTTCTCGCCCTTGGCCTGCGCCAGGCGCGCTAGTTTGGAAGAGAGAACCGCGGGCAGGGCCATCCGACTGGGCGCCGACACCAGCCGCTCAGTGTGCGCGAGACGCGCTGGTTCGGAGTAGGTCGCCGCCGCCTGACCGGGCGAGGGCACCAACCGCAGCTTGGGCGTGGATGCCTCTCGAAGCACAACCTCGGCGTTGTGCAGCAACCCGAAGACGCGCGGGCCACGCACGAGGTAGCGCTTTGCCATGCGTCCGGGGGCTTGCATCAGGCGGAAGAACCACTCCATCCCGCCGCGCTGCATCCACAACGGCGCGCGGCGCTCGTCGCCAGTAAGGAAGTTGATCGACGCGCCGATGCACAACGCCAGGCCGCGGGCGATGCCGCGCGCCTTCAGCAACTGTGCGACGGCCTCCTGTTGCGGAGCGCCCACTGCCAGCAGGCAGAAACGAAACGGGCTGTGGGCCTCAATGAAATGCAGGCAGTCCTGAACAGCCTTCCGGTCACGAATGAACCCCATGGGCGGATTGAAGTGCGCCAGGCGGCGCAGTCCGTGGCGCTCGCGAAGGCGCCGTGCCTGTTCGTCACTGCCGCCGATCAGCACCAGCGGGTCGTCCGGCGAGATCACCTCGGAGAAGAGTTTTGCCGTCAGATCGCTGCCAGTGCACACCGGCAGCCGGATTCCCTTGGTGATGCGCAACACGTGCGATAGAAAGCGGCTGTCGAGGAGTACATAGTTGGCAGCGGCGTAGAGCGCGCGAAACGAAGTGTCCTCATGCAGGCGGATCATGTGATCTGCGTTCGGCGTGACCGCGTAGCCGTAGCGGTCCTGACCGAAACGGGCGGCGACGTCCGTGAATCCTGCCACATCGTAATTATCAAACTGGAAAGTCAATTTCGCGCCGCGTTCCTGCGGAATGATAGGTCCGGACTTCAGGAGCCTGTCCGCGAGCGCTTCAATCGCAATCAGGGGCAACAGCGCCAGGGTGATTATCCAGCGGGGCAGAAAAACGTCCCCTGCCCTGATCACCGCGTCCCAGCGCTTGATCGGCCGATCCGCCAGCAAACTCACCGGCACGCTGCCCCCCACGTAATCGATGGTGCGATACGGCACCGTCAGGCCCACGTGCTGCGGACAAAGCCCGATCGGAACCGACAAGGCCTTCAGGCGCCGCATGATCGACAGCAACCGCTGCTCCGCGGTGGGCGGCAGCGTCAGCAGAATCCAGTCGATCTTGCGGGTCTTGCCCAGCTCGATCAATTGCGCGAGGGTGCCGGCCGGCTTGATCGTGCCGGGCACCGCGCCAACGATCTTGTCGTCGAAGACCCCCAGCAGCTCGATGGTCTCCGGCCGGGTCTGACGCAGCGCCTGCACCAGCCGGTCGGCCACCGGGCCGGCACCGACCACGGCGATGACTTCGGTCAACACCCCCTGGCGCTGCAGGCGCCGCACATACCGGGCCACCAGCACCCGCGTGAGCGAGGCCAACAGAAGGCTTGTGGCAAACCAGACTACCAGCCAGCCGGTCGGAAAGTTACCCAGCGCTTGACTGGCCGCCCCCAGCGCCAGGACCACGCCGGCAAAAATCGTAAAGCGCAGGGCATAGGAACGAACCAGTACCGCCATTTGTCCGCGGCTCGCGACGGAGCCGAAGCCCTTGTCGTAAAGAATGAACGGCCCCAGCACCGCCGCTACCATCGCCGCCTGCGCGAAATCCTTCCCGACGCCGGGAGTGAGGCCCAGCGGCGCCAGCCAGTGGCTGTAGACCACGGTGCTGATGGCGGCGGCGAGAAAGAGGCACGCAAAATCGCACAACGGAAGGAAATCGCTGGCCAAAGCGGCCGCGTTGCGGCGCAACAGGCGTAACGCGGGCCGCGCAGTGAGACGGCCCGATGTTTCCTCGGAGAGATCCATGGGCGCTAGAGTAAGCGTCGAGGGATTCAGCCACTGTGCGTTTCCGTACTCAGTGCGCTGGCGCACGGAAGCTGCCTGCGTTACGAGGCAAGCTGTTCTGGTTCGGATCCGTGGCCTGCGCCGGTGCAGGTCCGGTTTGCACGCGTGCGATCAAAACGAGCGTTCCAGGGCAGGAAGTGAAACCAATCAACGCCGACCGATTGCAGCGGGCGCATGCACATGCAGAATGATTCCCTGTGGCTGCCATCAGGGCAGGACCAGTTTCCGTCGGAAGATTTGTGTTCAGACGGCAATGGGCCGGATAACATTCCGGAAAATTCACGAGGGGCGATGGCACCGGGCATTCTGCTAACGGCGACTCTCCGCTGGCCGATCGCGGGCCGGCTCGCTATCGCTTTTGCAGACATGGGCTGCCGCGTGGAGGCCGTCTGTCCGCGGCAACATCCCGTGACCAGGACGCGCGCAATCCGGCGGATTTATCCTTATGCCGCGCTGCGTCCCCTGGCTTCGTTGCGCGCCGCCATCGACACCGCCGCGCCCGACCTCATCATTCCTTGCGACGACGACGCGGCGATTCACCTGCATCGCCTGTACGTGCACGCCGGTGGGGAAGGGCCATCGGCAAATGCATTGCGTGTTCTCATTGCGCGCTCGCTGGGCACGCCCGCGGCTTGCGCACTCGCGACGTCGAGGGGACGGTTAATGGACCTGGCCGCTGAGGAGGGAGTGCGGATCCCGGAAACCGCCATTGTCGGGGCACGGGACGAGCTGCACGCCTGGCTCAGGCAACACGGGTTTCCTGCCGTGATCAAGGCCGATTGCACGTGGGGCGGACAGGGCGTCTCGATCGTTCGCAATCACGAGGAAGCGCAGCGCGTTTTCAGTCTCATGACGTCGCGCCCGGCGATAGTGAATGCAGCGGCGCGCATGCTCCTGGATCGAGACCCGTCCTGTCTTCTGAACGCGCTGAAAGAAGCGCGACGCACCGTTACCCTGCAAAAGTACATTCCGGGTACTCCTGCCAACCGGGCGGTCGCATGCTGGCAAGGCAAGGTGCTGGCAGGCGCCAGTGTGGAAGCGATCAGGACGCTGCATCCGACGGGGCCGGCCACGGTCGTGCATGTCATCGAAAATCCGGAGATGTCGGAGGCGGTGAACCGGCTGATACGCCGGCTCGGGGTTTCCGGGCTGTGGGGAGTCGATTTCGTCCTGGACGCATCGACGGGAGCAGCGTACCTCATCGAAGCAAATCCGCGCGCCACGCCCATTTCTCATCTGCCACTTGGGGCGGGACATGATCTTCCGGCCGCGCTTTATGCACAGCTGGCGGGAACCGCGCCCCGTACGACGCCCGCCACGGTTGATCACGACGTCATCGCCATGTTTCCCGGCGAGTGGCACCGGGATCCCGCCAGTCCCTACCTGCGCTCGGAGTATCACGACGTACCGTGGGACGAGCCGGGACTCATTCAGGACTGCATCGACAGGCCCTGGTCGGAGCGCGGCCTGGTCGCACAATTCTGGGCGCGTATGCGTCCGGGGCTGGCCCGGCGGGCGACCCGGCGCCAGGATCCGGCGGGTCCCCAGACCAGCGTGGATTGCGTGCACGATCGTCTGACGCTTGACGAATTCAAGTACCTTGCTTCATCCGCCCTCGCCGGCAAGAAGAAACCGCTTGTCCGCTAGGCCGTTGCAGGGTCTCGGCCGAGTGGCACGCCAGCGGTGCAAGCCGTGCGCTGCGTGCGACGGGCTGCATGCGTTTCGGCGCTCGCGGCGAGCGCTTCCAGCGTACCCAGCCGCTCGCTCAGCGCGGGTCGTGGAGCGAGGCCGATAGTCTCCAGGATCGAGCTCCAGCGGTGCGCCCAGTCGTGCCACCGTAACGCGGCCACCGCATTTCGGGCTCCAAGCCGCGCCAATTCATCCGGACGCCGGCTCAGATCGGCCAGCACGTCGGCCACATCGCTACCGTCGGCTTTCAGCTCGACCACCGCGTCGGGCCAGGGGAAGTCGCGATGAAAAGTCAACGCGCCCGGCGCCTGCCCGAGCAGGACCGCGCCGGCTGCCGCTCCCTCGAAGTAACGGGCACCGGCTTCCGACTGCCCGTGAGGCTCGTCGTCACCGAACTTGGCCGGGTAAGCGACAAAAAAGCGGCTCACCCTGGCGGCGCTGGCCAGCATCTCGCGGTGCTCGATCGGGTTCGACGGCCGTACGAGCGGACTGGGCAGTGTGTCGTGCAGGTAGAAGAAATCCCGCGCTGCCGCGAGACGACGCAGTGCCTGGTGGACTGGCTCGGAGCGGCGGCCAATCGACAACACGTCGATCACGCGTGCGGGCGGTTTCGGATACGGAGTGAAGCGCAGGACATCGGTGGCGTGCGACAAGTCGTGGCACGGCCTGCCCACGATCTTGCTGATCGTGCCCGCGCTGGACAAGGACTGAAAGACCTGATCGAAGTCCTCCAGGCGTCGCAGCAGGTGTTGGAGCTCGGCAGCCTGTCCGGCGTAGAACTCCGCCATGTAGCAGAGCTTCACCTTGCAGCGCGCTTGCCAGTCGACGACCGCGTTCAGGTACAGAAGATCCCACACGTTCATGCACACGAACACCAAGACGTCATAGTCGCGGTTCAGTCTCACGGATTTCAGGCCGGGGTTCAAATCAGCGAACGCACGGTAGCGGATTCTCCACGCAATGCTGCGTGCGACATGCTGGCGCAACTCGAAGTGCGGGGCGGGCTCGAGCTCGAGCATGTCCACGTCGTCCACCGAGTGGATCACGTCCTCGAACTCGAAGTTCGAGCACCACGCAGCGTGCATGTTCACGCGCCGGAGCGTCACCAGCAGGATGCGAGCCCGGCTCGGGCCGTCGCTTGCCATGGCCTCGCTGTCCCATCCTTTGTGCAACAGTCGGGACGCGGAAGAGTGGGTGCGGGTCCCGGAATCTCCGCCGAATCCAATCGACAGACCTCCGCGCGCAATCATCGCGTTTGCGTCAGAACTTGTCCAGCTAAGGGAGCAAACCAAAGACCGACAATTGGCCCTGTGCCCCCACATACACTTTTCCATTGGCAATCGTCGGAACGGTAAACTTGACCGCCTGCCCGGGATTATCACGCCCCGGGTTTTGATTGCTGTTGTAGAGTTCGGTTGAAACGTCCGCTGCAGAGTAAGCACGTAGTACAACGGGCGCGCCTGATCCATTGGTCTCCAGCGCCCACACGATCCCGTTGCTGGAGCCATTGGCGGAAATTGCCGGTGTCGCACCAGGCCACCGGAAAGTGTTCGTCGACTGCCCTGAGAGAGAAAGTTGCCCATTGCTAAGGGTGTATGCTTTCAGCTTGTCTCCGACTGCCGCCATGTAGACCGTATTCTCAAAGTACGCCGGAGTGCCGAATACCGTGCACCGGCCCGCTCCGCACAAGCCCCAATCAAAGGACTGCACGATCTGGCTGTCGCTGCCCGCCTGAAACTTTCCCAGGTTGTCGCGGTTCAGTAAGTAAGCGATGCCTTGTTTTCCGACGCTCAACATCAGATGCGGGAAGCCGGCGGATTGATCCGGCAAGAGTAATGGCCCGCCCGCGCTCATATCCGCGTTTGCGTTCTCCAGCTCGTTCTGGTTAAACGGTGTGAAGTAATCGGCAACCGTTAACGATCCCTTCGCCAGCTTGAGGACGCTGTCGCTGTAACTGTTGCCGCCCGCGGCCGCATCGAAGGGGCCATCGCCGGTCATGACGAAGACATTGCCGCTGGCGTCGGCCGCCGGGCCGCCGCCGCTATGCCAGATTCCGCCTTTTCCTTTTGAATCGTTGGGCACGGCGTTGAATGCCCCAAGAGGATCCAGCGTCGCCGCATCGTAGGCCAGCACCCAGCCCTGGTAGGGACGGATCGTGCAATGCGAGGAAAAAGCGACCGAGACGACACCGTTACTCAGCAACAATGCCGCGCGCTGATTTTGCCGCAAGGATTGGAAGAGGACGTTGCCGTTGCCGTCATTGGGCAAGGTCGTGCCGGGGACTGAGGCTTGCAGTGCCCGTCCCGAACCGGGTCTGCTGATGCCGGTAGTGATATCCATAGCGTGAAGGCGGTGTTCGTATGCGACGTTCGCGCCGCTTACTTCCCTGGTCTTGGCCACGACGTAAAGGGTGCCCGTGGCGGGATCAATGACCGGAGTGCCCGTGATACCGATCTCCGGTGTCAAATCCCCGCAGCCGCCAGGTATGACCGGCCCGGGCCCGGTATAACCGGGCGGAGAGGCGGTATCTTGAAATGGCACCGTGGTAATGCCATTGGCAGGGTCGATGAAGCTCCTGTGCCACAGCGGGGTGCCCGAACTACCATCCGCATCGAAGGCATAGACGCTGTTGTGCTCGGTTGCGACGAATACAACGTTGTGAAGCTGGCCGGCGATCAGCACATCCGATACGTAGAGCGGTGTGGGGTAAACAAAGCCGTCCACGGGATATGAAAAGACTTTTCCGAACGTCGCGCTCCTGACGTTCGCGGGCGTGAGTACCGTTTCCTGCCGGTACTGCCCGGTGCGTGCGTTGTCATTGTGAGAGGTGAGCACACCACTGTACCCAGTCAGAGGCGGCGGAAACCTGACCGTAACAATGGCAGTACCGGTCTTGGTTGGATCCTGAACGCTGGTCGCGGCAATGGAGTGAGCGGCTTCACCAGGAGGCGGCGTGTACAGCCCGCCGGCTGAAATCACCCCCACGTTGGCATTGCCGCCTTGAATCCCATCCACTTTCCACGTCACCGCAGGATTCTGGCTGTTGGCCACGGTCGCCGTGAACTGTTGCGGCTGGATCGTGGTAATCGAGGCCGTGGCCGGTGCCACCGTGACTGCGATCGGAGGCGGCAGAAACGTGACCGTGACAGTTGCACTGCCGCTCCTGGCTGGATCCGCAACGCTGGTAGCGGCTATGGAGTGAGTACCTTGAAGCTGTGGCGGTGTGTACAGCCCGCCGGCTGAAATCACGCCCACGCTGGCATTGCCGCCTTGAACCCCATCCACTTTCCACGTCACCGCGGGATTCTGGCTGTTGACCACGGTCGCCGTGAACTGTTGCGGCTGGATCGTGGATATCGAGGCAGCAGCCGGTGTAACCGTGACTGCTATCGGAGGCGGCGGGTTCGGAGGGGGTGTACTTGCAGGTGTACCTGCAGCGATATCGTTATTGTCACCGCCTCCACAGCCTGCAAGAACACTGGCCGCCAGCAGTACCAGTGCGAAAAGTGTATTGGTTCGAGGTCCTGGTGAAGCAGTCATTGCTGGATGCCATCCCGCAGTTTCCATTGCAGCGGATGTCATCCTCGAAGTCGTCGTCATGCCGGATCGTATCCTTAAGATCGCCGCGGTCATGCTCGACGCAAGCCGCGCAGCCTTCGCTCGCGCACCCATAACGTCACCCGGTGACGGGATTCATCTACCGGTCACAGTGTGATCCCAGAGGAACGTTTGATCGGTACGCCAGCGCACATATCATTGCTTCCCGTGCGCTGACGCACTGTGCGCGCAAACGCCACCGCGTATTGGGCGACTACTGCGATTTATGTATGGAGATCGGGTTAGCGGTGATATGCGCGGATTCGAGAGAGAACCTATCGCGGTATGTTCGATACCGTACAGAGAATTGCGCGGCGATTGGGAATAATTGCGATGGGGATAGTTGAAGATATGAATATTATTTGAGGATCGGGCACCAATGAGCATTTACAGGGGTTGTTCCAGGGTTTTTCTTGCGATGTCGTTTGCACTGCTCGCTTTTTTGACCGGATGCGGGGGTACCGGCGATGAGGTTGGGAATGGGAGTGCAGGTAATGGAAGCGGGGGAAATTCGGGCCCGCCACCAGATACCACCGTACCCACGGTGACTGCAATGACCCCCGGTGAAGACAGTTTCGGATTGGCCATAAACAGCAAGCTCACCGCCACTCTTAGTGAGGCGATGGACCCGGCCCTGATCAACACAGCAAACTTCAGGCTGGCCGAGGGAGACAACGCCATTCCAGGAACGGTGAGCTATGACAGCACCAACCACATTGCCGTGTTCACGCCCACCAGCAGCTTCGCGCCTAACACAAGATTCACCGCAACAATCGTCACCGGCATCAAGGATCTGGGAAACAATCCCCTCACGACGGACTTTGCGTGGTGTTTTTCAACAGGTGGATCGGCAGACAGCACACCACCCAGCGTGATTTCCAAGATCCCCGCCAGCGCTGGCACGGGTGTGGCGGTCAATCGCAGGATCACCGCCACCTTTAGCGAGGAAATGAATTCATCGACGCTGACAGCGGCAAGCTTTGCGGTGACAGGTCCTGGCCCTACCCCGGTTTCGGGTACGGTGACCTACTCTGGCAGAACGGCGGTCTTTACGCCCTCACCCAGCCTGGCACCGAATACAACGTATACGGCCACCATCGGCACGGGTGCGACTGATCTGGCAGGTAATGCCTTGCAGGCGAACACGTGGAGCTTTACCACCGGCGCAAGCGCCGATGTCACCGCACCGGTCGCCCTGTCCACTAGCCCTGCCGGGTCAGGCGTCCCGATTGGCAGCACAATCAACGTCACCTTGAACGAGCCGATGGACCCGGCAACCCTTAGCACGGCAAACTTTGCGGTGACTGGGCCTGGCGCCACCCTCGTGATAGGAACAGTGGCCTTTGCCTTTGACGCCACCCACACCACCGCGACCTTCACACGAATAAAACACCTCACCACGCCGGTGGATTTCCATCCCACACCGGTGAGCAATCTCGAGCCCAACACCACCTATACCGCCACGCTCACCACCGGGGCCAAGGATATGGCCGGCAATGCACTGGCAGGCAACGTGGTTTGGAGCTTTACCACGGCGCCATAGAATCTGGAATCCCAGGGGCTGGCGCGGCGCCTGGCGGTGTCCCCGACATTGCGCCAGCCGGCGATGATCCTGCTCATGGGGGACGTGGTGCTGACGATCGTGCCTGGCATCCTGCTTCCGGTCGTTTACTTTCACCAAAAGATGCGTTGAGTGGTCTGTACGCTGACGCACATAAGACGACTATTCCTTCATATCTCTCTCTATTTCTTTATCGTTCCTGGGTCTATAGTTGCAGGGTGGCCCAATTTGGAATAGTCGAATCGATGGTCGCAGCAGAAACCTCGATGTTCCTGGATCGAGGTCCAAAGCCTTGAAAGGTGTGACCGTGAACGCAACGAAAAGCGCGGCCCTTCAACCTCTGCCCAAGATCGCCACCGGCATCCCCGGATTCGACGAGTTGAGCCACGGCGGACTGCCGCGGAACCGCACCACCCTGCTGAGGGGCGGCCCGGGCTCGGGCAAGACCGTGTTCGCCCTTCAATCCCTCGTCAACGCCGCGCGCCGGCGGCAGGAGCCCGGCATCTTCGTCGCGTTCGAGGAAAGCACACGCCAGATCGTCGCCAATGCCGCCTCGTTCGATTGGCGTCTGTCCGCTCTGGCCAGGCACCAGCTTTTTTTCCTGGATGCGAAGCTGTCGCCCGAGGTCGTCCAGTCCGGCGAATTCGACCTGAGCGGCATGCTGGCCATACTCAAGGCGAAGAAAGAAGAGATCGGCGCGAAATGGATCGTGTTCGACGGCATCGATGTGCTGCTGACGCTGCTGCAGAATCCGATTGCGGAAATGCGGGAAATCTACCGCATCCGCGACTGGCTGACGGAAAACGAGGTTAATGCCGCCATCATCACGGCCAAGATCGATGGCGATGGTTCCGCGGTCGTGAACTACGGCTTCATGCAGTTCATGGTCGACTGCGTGATTCGGTTCGAACGGCGCATCGAGCACGGCGTCGCGTTGCATCGCCTTCAGATCACCAAATATCGCGGCTCGGATTTCGTGGCGGGTGAATTTCCGGTGAGCTTCGGGCCCGCCGGGATGGAGGTGGACGCCCCCGAACCGGCCGAAATACGACAAGTGGCGTCGAGCGAGCGGATCTCGGCCGGCTTCGAGCGCCTCGACACGATGCTGGGCGGCGGCTTGTTCCGCGGCAGCAGCACGCTGATCACGGGCGTGCCCGGCACCTCCAAGACCACCCTGGCGGGCAAGTTCGTGGAGGCCGCCTGCCGCCGGGGCGAGCGAACGCTGTTCGTGAGCTTCGACGAAAGCGCCGATCGCATCGCGCGCAATCTGACGTCGGTCGGAATCAAGCTCAAGCCGTGCATCAAGACCGGCCTGTTGCGGATGTATTCGGGCCGCACCGAAACCATCGGCGCGGAAGATCAACTGGTCAAACTCAAAGCGCTGATTCGCGAGCATCGGCCGCGCTGCATGGTGATCGACCCGATTTCGGCAATCGCCAAGTCGGGAGGGCTCGCGGCGGCGCGCGCCGTCGCCAACCGCTTCATCTACCTGGCGAAGGACGAGAAAATCACCGTGATGGTCACCGCCATCAACGAGGGCGACGAGCCGGAGACCGAAGCGACCGATCTGCAGATTTCGACGATTGCGGATACCTGGATCCATCTCTCGTATCTGATCCGCAGCGGCGAACGCAACCGGGCGCTCACCATCATCAAATCGCGAGGGACCTGGCACTCGAACCAGGTGCGCGAACTGGTCTTGAGCGATGCCGGCCCGATGCTGGCGGACGTCTATACCGCAGGGGGCGAAGTGCTGATGGGCACACTGCGCTGGGAAAAGGAGGACGAGGAGAGAACCAAGAAGTTACAGCGGCGCGCCGAGTTCGATCACAAGCGCGGCGAGCTGCAGGTTGCCGAAGCGGACACCCGTGCACGGATCAAGGCCTTGGAGTTGGATCTCGAGCGGCAGCGGAATGAACTGGCGAAGTACTCCAGTGGCAATGAAGCGCGCATTGTTTCCTCGAGCGACAGGGAGAAGGAGATGCGCAGAATCCGTAGCGCGGACCCGGCAGGACGCGCGGCATCCGGGCTAGCGCCCTCCCTCGCGAAGCGCGGTGCCTCCGTCCGTTCCGGAAATTCCGGAAGGAAGAACAGGAACGACGCGCACGATGCGCCGTAAGAAGACGAAACGCGGCGCATCCGCTCCCGCAGTCACGACGGTCGTGGTGATGCGCCTGTACATCGCGAACAGCGCGCCCAATTCGGTCCGGGCCGTCGCCAATCTTGCCGCGATTTGCGAGGAGCACCTGAAGGACAACTTCAAGCTGGAAGTCATCGACGTACTCGAATATCCGCTGCGCGCCCTGGCGGATGGCATTCTCGTCACGCCCAGCCTCGCCAAGGTGTCTCCATTGCCGGCGGCGAAGATCGTCGGCAACCTCAGCGATAAAAAAAGTGTAATTCACGCGCTCGGAATAAGCGAGTCCGTCGAGTGAAATCCGACCTTCGCCTGCCGAACCCGTACCCCTCCAGCACGAATGCCGCGCGCGGGTTCGAGAAAGTGATCCTGCGGCTGGTCAAGAGCGGCCCTGAGCGTCGGGCCATCGAAGCGGGTCAGGTTGACGCGGTGATGGACACCGCTAGCGGCACCGCGGTCCTGCTGCCCGAGGCGCAGCGGGCGCTGATCGAGCGCAAGGCGCGCTTCCACCAGCTGTCCAGACTCGCATACGACTGGTTCTGGGAGCAGGACGACCTCTACCGTTTCGTCTCGCACACAGGCGCCGCGAACGGAAGTTCCGGGATCTTCGATGAAAGCATCATCGGCAGGACGCTCCGGGATCCGCCGTTCGACAGCATGAGCGAGGCCGATTGGGGGGCGCATCGAAGGCTGCTGGAATGGCGCGCCGCCGTCCGTGACCTCGAACTGAGATGCACGGACCGGGCCGGCGAGGTGCGCTGGGTCAGCATCAACGGCGAGCCGACCTTCGACGAACAGGACCAGTTCAAGGGCTACCGTGGGACCATGCGGGATATCACCCTGCGCAAACAGTTGGAGGCCCTGGCGCAAAAGCCGCTTCGCCTCGCTTGCGACACCCTCGATGCGCTTGCCGTCCAGGTCTGCGTGCTCGACGCGGCCGGAACCGTCATCAGTGCGAACAAGCCAGCGGGAGCTTTCGCCGCCGGCAGCAGGAGCATCGGGGCAGTTGTCCGCGAGGGCGCCAACTTTCTCGAGGTGTGCGACAAGGCCCGCGGCAGCGATCGCGTGGACGGCGTCGCGATCGCAGCAGGGATCCGGCAGGTGATTGCCGGCGACAGCCCGCTGTTTCACCACGAGTATGTCTGCAACTCACCGGCCGGGCGGAGCTGGTTCAACCTGACCGTAACGGCCTTTTCCGGAGATGGGGCGGCGCGGGTCGTCGTCTCGCGCGAGAACGTCACCGAACGCAAGCGCGTGGAACGGATTCCCGGAGACGGCGCGACGCGCGTGGTCGTCTCGCGCGGGAACGTCGCCGGGCACATGGATGCAGAGGGAGAACCTGCCGCAAACCGCCTGCTTGCAGCTCTGCCGCGCAAGGATTATCGGCGCCTGCGTGCCGGCCTCGAGCCGGTCACGCTGACTTACGGCGAGGTACTCTATGAGCCCGGGGATCCGATTCGGCATGTTTACTTTCCCAACAATTGCGTTGTGTCCCTGCTGGAAACCCTCAAGGAGCACGAGGCGCTGGAAGTCGGCCTGGTCGGTCGAGAGGGCATGGTCGGAATTCCCCTCGCGCTGGGTACGGATGTTTCGTCCGTTCGCGCCCTGGTGCAGGGAAGCGGGACGGCCATGCGAATGGAATCAGCGCACTTTCACAAGGCATTCAAGCAATGCCTGCCGTTGCAGCGCGAGCTATACCGCTATGCCAATACAAAGCTGTCCCAGGCACGGCAGTCCGCCGCGTGCAATCGCTTTCACGGGGTCGAGGCCCGCCTCGCCCGCTGGCTCCTCATGACGCGCGATCGCATGGGAATGAATGACTTTCGTCTAACGCAGGAACTCCTTGGCAGCATGCTGGGCGTGCTGCGAGGTGCCGTCACCAAGGCCGCGGGCGCCCTGCAGCAGCGGAAACTAATCAGTTACAGCCGGGGCAACATCCGCATACTCGACGGGAATGGTCTCGAGGCGGCCGCTTGCCGGTGTTACCAGATTGCCAGGAGCCTCCACTCCTGACATCGCTTCCATCGGTCATCGCCACTCAGCCGTCGGACTGGTTCCCCGCGGGGACGTCCGGTGCCCTGGGCTGATTCGAGAAGCGCCGCCGCGCATCACGGATGCACGATGACGCCGGCCACGACGGCCGCATCGAGCAGGATCCAGCCGGTGCAGGCTATGACACGCGTCTAGATTGACTTCAAGTACTCGATCAGATCGCCTTTTTCCTGGTCGTTCAGCCCGGGTCTGAAGTTGCGGTTGTAGTGCTCGATAACGTCCCGCAGCGTCGCGAAGCGGCCGTCGTGATAGTAGCCGCCCTTCTGATGTGTCCACAGCCCTGCAAAGGGCGCCGTGCGGTACATGCGGGTCGGCGAGCGGTCGGCCTGGAACGAATCGATGCCCATCTCGGCCGGCGCATGCAGGTTGTGCCCCGGCTCGGTGAAGAGCGGCGGGACGTGGGATGCCGCCGAAGGCTGACCCGGGGCAGGCCGATTTCCCTGGTGCTCGAACGGCCTTGCGCATTGCGCGATAGTGCGCAGGCAGAGGCTTAGCGCCTCGTCTCCTCCCGCACCATGGCGGGGTCTTTCACTTCCTGCTGGTGGCCGCGATCGTGGTCGTCCTGCTCGGACTGAGCGGCGGGCCTGTTGGCCGGAGGCGGATATCGGACTCGGCTGGAATGCCCTGGCGGTACTGCACATCGGACAGCAGGCGGCCCAATTCCTTCTTGACCACGGCGTAACACTCGCACGCGCGGGCCTCCAATCCGGAGCGCTCAAGCACTGCAATGTGGCCACGGCGGTAACGAATAATACCGGCGTGCTGCAATTTCCCGGCGGTCTCCGTAATGCCTTCCCGGCGCACGCCGAGCATGCTGGCAACCAACTCCTGCGTCATGACCCACTCGCGCGAGGTGGCTCGGTCGAGGGTCAGCAATAACCAGCGGCACAACTGCTGCTCCACCGAATGATGCCGATTGCAGGCCGCGGTCTGGAACATCTGCGTAATCAGCGCCTGAGTGTAGCGCAGCAACAGATGCTGCATAAAACCACCGCGCTTGAATTCCTGCCTCAGCAAGCGACCGTCCAGCCGGTAAGCGTGGCCAGCAATCTGCACCACCGCCGAGCTTGGCGTGGTGTCCCCTCCCATGAACAGCGAAATACCGACTACGCCTTCATTGCCCACTCCCGCGGTTTCGGCCGATGCGCCGGACTCCATGACATAGTGCAGCGACACGACGGCGGTGGTGGGAAAATAGGCGTGCTGCATCTGTCCGCCGGGCTCGTAGAGGATTTCACCCAGCAGCATCGGGACCAGCTCCAGATGCGCAGCCAGGCGCTCGAATTCCGCCGTGGGCAGAGCCGCGAGAAGATGGTTTTGATTCGGACTATGGAGTGATGACATCGCTGACCGTCGCGCTTCTTCTTTGGGCCCGTTTCAAAATGAATGAAACGGCCCGTGATCGTTCCTGCTGTTGCGTTCTATTTCTTTGCGATGAGTTCCACACCGATTCCACGATAACCGATATAGCGGCAGGCCTGGTTGAACATCGGCTCCCCGCTCACCCGAAACTGTTGTTGCGAGCCATCGGCATTGACGCGGCTGAAGACGAAATCCAGGAATGGCTGCCGGGCGGCTATGGTTGCCTGCAGATGCTCCCGCTCCGCGTCATTCCAGCCTGCCATCCCAACTCCGTTTGCATCTCCCGCCAGGGCGTCGACCCGGATTCCGAGCATTTCCAGGACCGGGCCGGAAACCTTGCTGAACTTCCCATGCTCGTCCTGTTCCCAGTACCAGTCGGAGGCCAGTTCAGTCAGGCTGCGATAGCGGGCCTCGCTTTCGCGCAGTTCGGCGGTCCGTTCCTGCACCGTCTGTTCCAGCACCGTGCTGTAATTCTCGAGCTTTTTGTACAGCAGCCGCACTTCCAGCATGTTGTGGATGCGTGTCTTGACTTCGACCAGATCGAACGGCTTGCTGATGAAATCCTTGGCGCCGGCCTGCAACGCGCGCAGCTTGTGGCCCGGCTGGGCAGTGAGCACGATGACCGGAAGGTAGCGGTCAGCATCGTTGGTCTTGAGGGCTTCCATCACCTGGAATCCATCCATGCCGGGCATCTGCAGGTCGAGCAGGATCAGGTCGTAGCGGTTTTTGCGATGCAGCGCGCAGACCTCCTGTGGCTTCATCGTTGACGCAACGCAGGTGTAGCCGGCCTCACTCAGCAATTGCTCGAGCAGGCTGATATTGACCTCCTGGTCGTCGACGATCAGGATGCTGGCGTTGAGAATGTCGGGGGCACTGACCATCAAGCTTTTTCCTCACTACTTACGCGGGCCGATTTCGTTTTCGCAAATTTCAGCGCCTGGTCCAGCGTATCCATGAATTCGTTGACTTTAATCGGTTTGGTAAGATAACGGAAGAACCCTGCAGCCAGGCCTTTCTCGATATCGCGGGGTATTGCATTGGCACTGAGGGCAACCACCGGGATGTGCGCCGTTGCCGGGTCTGCGCGGAGAATTTTCAGCGCCTGGATACCGCTGATGCCAGGCAGATTGATGTCCATCAGGATCATATCCGGCCGGGAGGCGCGCGCAATCTTGATGCCGCCGTTGCCGTCCGTCGCACTCAGCAAGCGGATATCGGGCCGGCGCGCGATTAAGTCCTCGACCAGCATCAGATTGGCCGGGTTGTCCTCGACGTAGAGCAGGGTGCGCAACTGCGCGCCGGCTCGAACTTGCGCCTGGGCGACTGCAGTGGGTTTGGCTGCGGCGGCGTCACGTCGTGGTTCAGAAGTCAGGTTGAGGTCGATCCAGAACACGCTGCCCACACCGATCGTGCTTTCCACGCCGATTTCGCCCTTCATCAATTCGACCAGCCGCTTGCTCACCATCAGGCCGATGCCGGTGCCTTCCTCGACGCCGGCCTCTTTTCCGAGCCGATTGAACGGCTGGAACAGCTGCATCAGCTTGTCGGGAGACAATCCTTCGCCGGTGTCCCTGACACGAATGCGAATGCGTCCCGGGGTGCTCTCGATGTAGTCCACGACCACCGATCCGCCCACCTTGTTGTATTTGATCGCGTTGGAAAGCAGATTGATGAGAACCTGCTTTACCCGTGTCCGGTCGGCTTTGACAAAGTGCGGGATTTCGAACCGGAGAAAGGTCATGCGGATACCGCTCTTTTGCGCCTGCGGTTCGATCATGGCCTGGCATTCGCGCACGACTTCGTTGAGCGATATCGGTTCCAGCGACAGCGGCAGCTTGCCGGACTCGATCTGCGAGAGATCGAGGATTTCATTGATCAGTTCCAACAGGTACCACCCCGCCTTGAGAATCTGCTCGATGCTGCGCTTCTGGGAGGGCGTCGGCTGCGGCGAGCCGGATTCCATCAGTTGGGCAAAACCGAGGATCGCACTGAGCGGCGTGCGCAGCTCATGGCTCATGCTGGACAGGAAATCCGATTTCGCGAGGTTGGCTTTTTCTGCAACGGCCATCGCCTTGTTCAGATCCAATTCGACCTGCTTGCGCACGGAATTGTCTGCGCCGATCAGCAGGTATCCGATGACATGGCCATAATCATCGCGCAGCGCCGTGATCGAGATGAGGGCCGGAAAGCGGCCGCCATCCTTGCGGATATAGGTCAATTCATAGATGTCCTCGATCCCGCGCGACGCTTTGAAAGCCAATGCCTCGAAACCGGGCGTAATGGGGGTTGCGAGCTCGAGGCTTAGTGCCTCGGCGCGCACCCTCACTTCCTGCGGATCATGGATATCGCTCGGGCTTATCCGGTTGACGACTTCTGCGGCCGTGTAGCCCAGCATGCGCTCGGCGCCGACATTGAATAGCTGGATGATGCCTCTCTCGTCGGTGGCGATGATCGAGAAATTGGCGCTGGTGAGAATCGCGTTCTGCAAGGCCCCCGTTTTAAGCAAGGCTTCCTGGCGCCGCACTTCGGTGATGCCATCCGCCTTGCCGGCTTGGTCGGCAAAGGGAGGATTCCTTCCTGTTTCTAACATGGCCGATTCCCGTGAAAAGCGAACAACGATCCGGTGGGGGAACTTCGCTTGTCGGGCTGGCTACGGAAGATTGCCACCTCGTGCAGTCAAAAGAACCCCTGCCTCTCCCGAGGCCAGTCCATATGATCGCGTGCCCTTCTGGCGGTCGTCTGTGCGCCAGCGCACAGACGACCGCCAGAAGGCACAGCGCTACGAACGCTGAAACCTGTTCAGCCGGGTATGCGTCCTACAAACGAACGGCGCGATTGATCTCGCTCAGGCGTTGCTGCCAGTCCGTGAGTTCGCGCTCTGCCTCGTCATCCGAGCTTCCATACGTTTCCTGGATCCGGCTGGAGAGTTGGTCCTCGGTGAGACCGTCCCATTGCTCAAGGACGTTGCCCTTGAGTTTTTTCCAGTTGCCGTCGATGCGATCCCAGTTCATACCGATCTCCTGTACCGCTGTTCAAAAGACCATTGTCTGCCTCGTAAAATGTGCATTCCGTGCGGCAGCGTACACACGGCGCACCCTCTTCGCTCTGCCAGTCCGCGCGGCGATTAAAAACTGCGTGTGTTTCATTGTGTTAGGCGCTCTTAGCGGCGGCAATAAAAAAGGCCGTCTCGCGACGGCCTTCTTACCCGCTTTGCTGTGCCTTACGGCTGTGTGACCCGGTTCTGATCGAGAGTGACCGCAGTCCCTGCATACAGTCTGCCGTCGATCGATGCGCCAGTTTTCATGGCGACCGATGTTTGAGACAGAATTACACCCTTGAATTGCGTGGTCGTATCAAGGTTCGCAGCGCCGAAGGTTGCCCAGTAGATATTCTGGGGCAGTGCACCACCGGCCAGGATAATCTGCACGCCTGGACTTACGGTGAGGCCTTGCGCTATCTGGAAGATCCAGACATCGCTGGCGCCGCCGGTGAGCGTGACATTCGTCGGAATCAGGACTCCCGTGCCCCATTTGTAGGTGGCAGGACCGAGATTGAGCCCGCCAATATTTCCGGCGCCCAGCTCGGTGTAGTCGGGCGCCCGACTGTTAGCGGCGGTGTACGCGATGCCCTTGGCCCCTATGGCTGCGGTCAACCCAACAGCGTTCACTACCGTGCATGGAAGCGGGCCAGTACTGTCGACGTCGTTTATCACCCCGGTCACTTCCACGCATGTCAAGCCAATGCCGGCTCCAGTCGCCGGGCTCAAGCCTACATTCCCGGTAACCGCGGAAGTCGGAACGTTGGTAATCGCCGATTCAGCCAGAATCACATAAGTGCCCGCCGCTCCAAGATCTACTGGTGCCGGGCCTCGGCCAGCGCCTCCTACGCCTCCTCCTGCGCCTGGCGCTGTAGGTGAGCCTGCGCCGGGGCCGGCCCCATCACCTCCGCCACCTCCGCCGCATCCGGCCACAAAAACGGCCAGCACCAGTGCCATAAACCACGTCCGTGGTCTTGAAAAACTTCCGAATCTGTTCATGTGTTTCTCCTGTCATGGGATCCCGAAAGGTATCGGTGTGCGGCTGCTTCATTGCGGCCGCGGATCCCCGCAACCGGCGCCAGGGATTTGGCGCCGCGCGTCGTTACGGCAACTATCCTCCACCGTCACCGGACGGTCTGTGTGATTGCGTACAAACCCCGAAAGGAAGAAGGCTGTTTCGCGACGGCATTCTTGACCAGCTTTCACGACCAATCAGGAATCGCGGCACTGCTGGCCGTCCACCACACGTTCCTGGCCTGCGCGCCGCTTCGTTCACTCTTTCCGTCCCGCTCCAGGCTGCTGTGTGTGCGGCCGCACATACAGGGTCATTTCCCCGCTGTATTCTTGCCGGCATCTCGTTTGTTGAAGTTTCCACGGAGCACGAGCACATGAACCAAGTTGCAGCTGCAAACAGCCTGCTGGCGGCCCTGCCGCACAGGGAGTATCAGCATCTGCTGAGCCACCTCGAGCCGGTCACGCTGACTTTCGGCGAGGTCATCTATGAGCCGGGGAAACCGATCCGGCATGTCTACTTTCCCACCGACTCGCTGGTGTCCCTGCTCACGCTGGTAGAAGGACATATGGCGCTGGAAATCGGCCTGGTCGGGCGTGAAGGCATGCTCGGAATTCCGGTGGCGCTCGGAATCAAGGATTCGCCGGTGCGCGCGCTGGTACAGGGAACCGGAACGGCCTTGCGCATGACATCCGCGCATTTCCGCCGCGAACATTCGAAGTGCGGGTCCTTGAACAGAGAGTTGGGCCGGTATATCCACGATCGGATCGTTCAAATCACGCAGACCGCCGCGTGCAACCGTTTTCATCATATCGAAGGCCGCCTCGCCCGCTGGCTCCTGATGACGCGCGACCGTCTGCGATCCGATCAGTTTCGTCTCACGCAAGAGCTTCTAGGCAACATGCTCGGCGTGCTACGGGTTGCCGTTACCAACGCCGCCGGCGCCCTGCAGCAGCGCAATCTGATCCGCTACAGCCGGGGCAACATCAGCATTCTCGACGGCAACGGTCTCGAAGCGGCCTCCTGCCGCTGTTACCAGGTCGTCAAGGACATGCACGACCGCACACAGGGCAGTCATTCGAATCTCAAAATACCCCCGGTCGCCGTGGCAGCGCGACGATTACAACCTGGCGCTGATCAGCAGGGAAATCGGGGAGAAGGCATTGATGAGGTTCATCGGCGAGATCACGAACTGGTGGATGCCGCCGGAGTTTCCACAGCCATTAACGCTGGTGCGCGAACTGCGACATAGGCGAGCAACAACACCATCGATGTTGCTGACGAACGCGTCGAGCTTTTCGCGGCCGGCGGGACGCAGCGCCGATTTGTCGGAATCGAACAGGATATTGGCGTCGAACGCGACTCTTTCGTAGACCGGCAGCGGAGCCGCCGCGGCCATCACGGGAAAAGGCCGGCCATAACAGCCGGCCTTTTTCACGAGCATCCTCACGCGCCAGGCGTGAGGCACAACGTTCGCGCGTGTTACTGCCAGGCTATTACTTGTCTTTGCCGATCTGGTTGCCGATCACGCCGCCGACCGCTGCACCGCCTATGGTTCCGGCCGCGCTGCCGCCGGTGAGAACAGCGCCGCCCACGGCGCCGACTCCGGCGCCGATCGCAGTGTCCTTGTCCCGCGTCGACATTTCGCCGCAACCACCCAAGCCAAGCAACACTGCCAGGGCAGCGGCGCCGGCCGAAAGTCCATGCATTTTTTTCATTGGAATATCTCTTTCTCGAACTTCAGTTATGAAACGATTTATCTACGATCAAAACCATTGTCACCGTCTCCCGGCGTCTTTTCCGTGCGCCAGCCCGCATAGGGCAGGCGCTGCTCTTTGCGGTAACCGTCCCCTCCGCAACCGGTGCGCTCTGTGCACCAGCGAACAGTCACCGGAAGATTCTTTCCGTACCATTGCCTCGATGCCAAGGCGCGGCCGTGTCGCCCTGAACGGCGTCGCGTAGCCGCGCGCCCAAGTATCCGTCAGTGTGGACCCCGGATGGTCTCTTGGGGCCCCGCGTGCCGCCTATTGGATTGCCAATGCAAGCAACAATCACTGGAGTCGAACCCGATGCCGGCCGCCAATCAACCGTCAACCGCAAACCACGTGCTTGCCGCCCTGCCCCGGCCGGCGTACCGGCGCATGCTGACCGGCCTCGAAGCGATCCAGCTGAATTACGGGCAAGTGCTCTATGAGCCCGAGGGGCGGATCCACCATGTCTACTTTCCCGTCGACTCTCTCGTTTCTCTTTTGACGGCAGTCGATAAGACCCGGACCCTGGAAGTCGGCATGGTCGGCAATGAAGGCATGGTCGGTATGCCCATGGCGCTGGGAATCGGTGTTTCCGCCGTGCGCGCCCTGGTCCAGGGCAGTGGAACGGCCATGCGCATGACCGCGAAGCGTTTCCGCCGCGAATTCAGCAAGAATCCCCTGCTGCAGCGGGCGCTGTTCCGCTATACCCACTTGTTGATGGCCCAGGTTTCACAAACCGCCGCCTGCAACCGCTTTCACGAAGCGGAGGCGCGCCTTGCGCGCTGGCTGCTGATGACCAGCGACCGCCTGCACGCGGCCAATTTTCTCCTTACACACGAATTCCTGGCGCACATGCTGGGCGTGCGAAGAGTCGGCATCACCAATGCTGCCGGCATCCTGCAGCGAAAGAACCTGATCGACTACAGCCGCGGCAACATCAGGATTCTGGACCGGAAGGGTCTGGAAGCGGCTGCCTGCCCGTGTTACCGGATCGTCAGGAAACTGCAGGACCGGGCCCGGGCATGGTCCTGAAGCAGAAATCACGCGGGAACCGAAACGGCGGGTTGGCAACCAGAAAAACGAAGCGCCGGCCGTTCAAGGCCGACGCGCCGTTCGTCACCGCTCGCGCGCTTTGGCTGCGTTACAAGCTGAGGGTACTGCTTACGTCTGACCGAAGCGCGCCTTGGCTTCCTTGATGCAGGTGTCCTTGGCGTCGGCCGCAAACACGTCGCACTTTTCCCTGGCTACCGCGTAGTCGGCGTCGCGCTTGTTGGTTGCCGCATCATCGCGTGCAGCAGCGGACTTGTCCTTGGCCACCTGGTTCGCGTCCGAAGTCTTCATCCGCGCCTTGGCGTCAGCCTTGGTGGCAATCGCGGCGGCGTCCGCTTCCTTCAAGCAGACGTCCTTGGCGTTACCGGACTTGTCGTCGCACTTTTGCTTGGCCACGGAGTAAGCGGCGTCCGCCCTGGCGACGCTCACCTTGTAGCTGGCGTCGGCCGAGGGCGTGTTTTTCGCTTCCAGCTCCGCCATGGCGACATTCTCCTTGCCCTTGGCTTCGGCCACGCACACGTCCTTGGCGTTGGCCGAGAACGAGTTGCACCCCGCCCTGGCTGAATTGTATTGCGCCGCGATTCCGGCCTTGCTGGATTGGTAATCTTCCTTCGACATGCTGGTGGCCATTGCGCCGGCGCTGAATGCGCAGGCAATCGCGGCCGCTATCGTGGTAATGCTGAAGTTGTTCATTCTTGTTCCTTGGTGATGTGGATTCGAAAACGATGCAGGGTCGGCACGAGCAGTGCGGGAACATGCGTTCCCGCGCCCGCTCGCATGCTGTTTCACTTGACGTTACCGGCTTCCTTCACGTGCGTTTGCCAGGCGGCGAGCTGCTTCTCCGCTTCGTCCTTGGAGATGCCATAGGTTTCCTGGATCCTGCCGGCGAGGTCGTCGCGCTTGCCCGCAATCACGTCGAGCTGATCGTCGGTGAGCTTGCCCCACTGCTGCTTGACGTTGCCCTTGAATTGCTTCCAGTTGCCTTCGATGCGGTCCCAGTTCATTTGCTTCCTCTTGGTTGATTGACTATCGACACCGGTTGCAACCCGGCGATACGGCAAAGCGTTGGAGGAATTCCCGTTCGCCACAGTTGCGGGCCCGGAAGCTCTTCCCGGCGGGAAAATTTTTCACACCCGGCTTACGCATGGTCCCATGCTCGAAACCATTGTCGTCCTCTGCCGGGACCCGGTCTGTGCGCAGACGCGCTTACAGCCACGCGCGAATAGCGGGCTGCGCGCACCCCGACCGCCACGGGGCTGCGCGCGGCCGA
>Ga0210379_10000061_pt1 | contig 25302 bp, 23 predicted proteins | sample PLMedo_2_FD_155468 | JGI IMG/M metagenome (GOLD analysis project Ga0210379, IMG submission 155468) | Groundwater sediment microbial communities from an aquifer in East River, Colorado, USA - PLM4_32_coex redo | ecosystem: Environmental > Terrestrial > Soil > Riparian zone | place: USA: East... | reverse complement strand
CGCACGTCTTTTCGCGCCCACGCGCCACGGTGATTTTGTCGCCGCTGATGAAGCGCCGGAGGTCCGCTTCCAAAAAGCCCATGCGGGCGCTCTCTTCGGCACTTGGTCCAAACACCCGCGCGTAAGCTTTTCGTGCCATGTAGATCGGCCGAATCTGGGAGCATGGGATGGTTGGCTCTACGAGTACCAATTCCCCCTCCTCACACTGTCGCCGGATTTCCCGGCCCATCTCGTCACGCATTGACATATATGTCAACACCGCTTAACGGCAAGTGCATCACAACACGATTCGAGGTTAAGGGGGAAAAGCCCAGGCCAAACTCTATCTGACTTTTATGCTTGACGCTAAGCATAAAGGGTCATATTGTGGGCGCATGAACAAGCTCCCACCCGAAGCCCGCGCCCAAATCCTGCACCTGCTTTGTGAGGGCCAGAGCATCCGCGCTGTGACGCGGATCACGGGAGCCTCCAAGAACACGGTCACTAAGCTGCTGGTCGATGCCGGTAAGGCGTGCTCGGAATACCAGGACCGCGTCCTTCGCAACCTTCCGTGCAAGCGCCTCCAGGTCGATGAAATCTGGTCCTTCGTCTACGCGAAGGAAAAGGCAGTGAAGACCGCGAAGGCCGCCCCTGAAGGCGCTGGCGACGCCTGGACCTGGACCGCAATTTGTGCCGACACCAAGCTGATGCCGTCTTGGTTCATCGGGAGCCGCGACAGCGAAGCGGCCCTCATCTTCATGGATGATTTGGCGAAGCGCCTAGCGGGGCGCGTGCAGCTTACCAGCGATGGCCATAGGCCATACGTCGAAGCGGTCGAAGACGCATTTGGCATCGACATTGACTTCGCTCAATTGGTCAAAATCTACGGGCCCGCACCGTCAGAGGGCACGCGCCGCTATAGCGCCCCAGAGTGCCTTGGCGCGCGGCGTCACCCGATCACGGGAAGTCCAGACCCGAAGCACATTTCGACCAGCTATGTTGAGAGGAACAATCTCACGATCCGAATGCACTCGCGCCGCTACACGAGATTGACCAACGCCTTTTCAAAGAAGGTCGAAAACCACACTCACGCCTTCGCGCTTCACGCGATGTATTACAACTTCGTCCGCATCCATAAGACCCTGCGGATTACACCTGCGATGGCAGCGAAGGTCACTGACCGCCTTTGGGAAATGAGTGATATTGTGAAGGTTGTCGAGGAGTGGGAGGCCAATGAGCATTGAGGGCATCAAGACGCTTTTGACGGCCATTGGCTGCATAGTGGCACTTTGGATGCTTGCCAGCTTTATGGCCGATACTTTCGGGAATCCTAATCCGCGTCGGGGGACTGACTGTCGTATCGAATACGACGGGCGCTCAAACCCCACGGTTTGTGATTAGGGTTTCAAACTGACCCACTACCCAAATTACGGTGATAGAAAGGAAAACGCCTTCAATTCTGCGGCATTTCCGGCAAGCCGCGCGTCCTTGCAATCTCAGCGCGAGAGGAACTCGGCGAGGGCGGCTTGGGCTTCGGGCGTCGCGCGGATGTCGGCGAGGCGGCGGGCGGTGTCCTCGATCAGCGCCTGATCGATCCGGGGCCGCGCCATATGGTCGAGCAGCGATTTGATGGCGGTCTGCGCGGGCTTCTTGCCGGCGAGCAGCTCGGCGACGATCTGCGCTGTGACTGCGCCGAACTCCTCGAGCGTGCACGAGCCATGCAGGAGGCCGACGCGAACCGCTTCGGTCGCCGGGAACGACTCGCCGTTGAGGAAGTAGCGCGCGGCGGCGCGCTGTCCCATCGCGCCAACCACATAGGGCGAGATCACCGCCGGGATGATGCCAAGCCGCACTTCGGAGAAGCGGAACACGGCGGTGTCCGCGGCGACGGCGAGATCGCAGGCCGCAACCAGACCGACGCCGAAACCGATCGCGTGGCCGGAGACCGCGGCGATCGTGGGCACGGGCAGCGTGTGCAGGCGATGGAGGATCTTCGCGAGCTTGAGCGCGTCGGCGTAGTTCTCCTCGCGCGAGGCGCTGCCGCCCTCTTTCATCCAGTTGAGGTCGATGCCGGAGCAGAAGCTGCGTCCGGCTCCGAGGAGGACGAGCACGCGCGCCTTGGGTTCCGCGGCCAGGTGCTCGAGCGCCGCCATCAGCGCGTCGGCGAGGGCCGGATCGAGGGAGTTCGCTCGTTTTGGGCGATTGAGCGTGATACGGGCGATGCCGGCCGCGTCGATGGCGTAGTCGAGTGGTTCTTGCATGGTCGCTCTCCTAAAGGCCGAGGATGCGTTCGGCATTGCCGTGATAGAATTTTTCCAGGAACGCGTCCGAGAAGCCGAGCTCACCCCATTCCTTGAACAGGCGGTCGTAAGGGATGCTCGGGTAATCGCTGCCGAACATCATCTTGTCCTGGAGCCGCCCGCGCATGTCGCGGACGAGCGAGGGCGGCAGGTATTTCGGCGCCCAACCGGACATCTCCCAGAACACGTTGCCCTTGTGCAGGGCCACGGCCGTGGTCTCGTCGATCCAGGGGTAGCCCGGATGCGCCATGACGATGGTGAGCGAGGGTAAATCGGCCGCGAGCGCATCGATCGATGACGGGTGCGCGTGGCGCGTCTTCGCGCCCATGCCGCCCGGGGTTCCGGCGCCCATGCCCGTCATGCCGACATCGATCATCACCGGCACGTCGAGCTCGGCGATCTCCTCGAACAGCGGGTAGTAGCGCTGATCGTCGACCGAGAAGTGCTGCATGATGGGATGGAAGTGGAAGCCCATCAGCTTGAGGTCGTTGACTGCGTGGCGGACCTCGTCGATGGCGTCGCGGCCCTTGGCGGGCTCGACCGTCCCCCAGGCTTGGATGACGCTCTTGTGCCGCTTGGCGAACGCAGCGACGTAGTCGTTGGAGCACGGCGGCGTCGCGATCGTGGTTGAGAGATCGAGCGCGACGAGGCAGACATCGACGCCGGCCGCCTCGAACTCGGCGACGACGTCCCGCTCGGATTTCGCCTTCCAGTCGCGCTTCCAATAGGTGCCGAGCGGGCCGACATAGGGGCCCTGACAGTCGATCCATTCTAGCGTGCCGGGATAGGCGTGCAGGTCGATCTTGCGCATGTGGTCTCAAGCTCTGACGGGTTTCGTGCGCGCGATGGCGCGGGCGGAGGCGAGTTCGGAGAGGCGCTTCTTCGACACCTTACCGAAATTCGAGAGCGGCAGATCATCGAGGATGAGCAGGCGCTCGGGCAACTTGACCTTCGCCATCTCCTTGGTCTCGAGGAAGCGGATGAGGTCGTCGAAGGAGAGCGTGCGGCCTTGCTTTGTCACGATGCAGGCGCACATGCGCTCGCCAAGCTCCGGATCGGGCACGGGCACGCAGGCGACGTTCTGAACGGCATCGTGCGAGAGGATGAGGTTCTCGATCTCTTCGGCGCTGATCTTCTCGCCGCCGCGATTGATGAGGTCCTTCTTGCGCCCTTCGACCATGTAATTGCCGGACGGATGCTGACGCATCAGATCGCCCGAGCGATAGAAGCCGTCGGGCGTGAAGACGCGCGCGTTGTGCTCGGGCGCGCCGTAATAGCCGCGCAACGTGTAGGGCCCGCGGCAGCAGAACTCGCCGGTCTCGCCGAAGGGGACGATGTTGTCGTCGTCGTCGAGCAGCATGATCTCGTCGTCGGGGCAGATCGGGCGGCCGACGGTCTCAAGCCGCACGTCGGGCGGATCGTCGAGGCGCACGAACATCAGCACGCCCTCGGCCATGCCGAAATTCTCCTGCACCGTGACGCTCGGGATGAGCTCTTTGGCCTTGAGGCGAGTCTCGGGCTGGAGGCGCTGACCGCCCGATTGGATCACGCGGAGCGAGGAGAGGCCGTAGCGCGCGATGGAGGGATCGGCGAGCCAGCGGATCAGCAGCGCGGGCACGACATGGATGTGCGTCACGCGGTGCTTCTCGACAAGGCGGAAGACGGACTCGGGCGACGTGTCGGTCGAGAGCACGACCTTGGCACCCTTGAAGATAAATCCCTGAAGGCCGGGACAGGCGAGCGGCAGATTGTGCGAGATAGGGAGCACATCGAGCAGCACGCTGTCGTCGCCGATGCCGGTGACCGAGCCCGCCATCTTGGAATTGTAGATGTAGTCGTTGTGCGTGCGCGGGATGAGCTTCGGCACGCCGGTCGTGCCGCCAGAGAGAAGAAAGAGCGCGGGGTCGGTTGGATCGATTGTGATGCGCGCGAGCTCGGCGGGATCGCGGGTGCTCCTGCGCGCGATGAGATCGTCGAGCGAGACGAACCCGGGCGTGGCGTCGCCGAGGACGATCGTGTGCTCGAGCGTCGGCTGCTCCTTGCAGATGCGCGCGATCAGCTCGCGGAAGTCGAAGTCGCGGTGCCTGTCGGGCGTGACCGAGCCGACGGCACCCGCGATCTGCACGAACTGACTGATCTCGAGATAGCGATGCGCGGGCAACGCCATCACCGGAATCGCGCCGATCTTCTGCAGCGCGAGGTAGAGATAGGCGAACTGCACGCGGTTCGGGAGCTGAACAACCAGACGATCGAGCGGGCGCAAGCCGAGATCGAGCAGATTGAGCGCGAGATTGGTCGCGCGCGCATTGAGCTGCGTGTAGGTGACGTGCTCATCGCCATCGATCACCGCGATGCACGAAGAATATTTGCGGCAATGATCTTCCCACACCGATGCAATGGACCGGTCTTCCCAATAGCCCTTCGCGCGGTAGCGGGCCGCGAACTCAGGCGGAAATGGCGTGACGGCAGGAAGCATAGGCTAAGTCGTATTCGCGAAGCCGCCGTCGATGACGACGATCTCGCCGTTGACGAAGCGGTTCGATTGGATCAGCGACATCATGGTCTCGGCGACGTCGTCGGCGGTGACGCAGCGCTGGAGGGGCGTCGCCGTGGCGCGCCGTTCCATCAGGCGATCGTAATTCTCGCCGAGCATGCGCTGCATCCAGTCGCCTTCCATCCAGCCGGGCGCGACCGCGTTGACGCGGATGTCGGGCCCGAGGGCGCCGGCGAGTGTCTTGGTGAGCGCGACGACGGCGGCCTTGCTCGCGGCGTAGGCCAGCGGCTGCGGGCCGGGGCGTAAGCCGACGATGCTCGCGGTGTTGACGATGCACGGCTTCTCGCCGCGCTTCAGCAGCGGCACCGCGGCGCGCGTGACGAGGAAGAGCCCGCGCACATTGACGGCAAAGACGCGATCCCAGTCCTCGACGGTCACGGCGTCGAGATCCTTGGGCGGTGTCGCGGCTGTGGTGCCGGCGTTGTTGATCAGCACTTCAAGGCCGCCGAATTTCTTGTCGACCTCCTTGAGCATCGCGCGCACGGCGGCATCATCGGCGACATCGCAGGGGAGCAGCAGGACGTTGGCACCCGCGCTCTGGGCTTCAGCGGCGACGGCCTTCGCCGCATCGGAGCTGCTGCGGTAATTGAGCCCGACATCGTAGCCGGCGCGCGCGAGATGCAGCACGGCGGCACGGCCTATCCCCGTTGCCCCGCCGGTCACAAGCGCCCTTTTGCGCCGATCCATGGCTGTCCTTTGTGCTTTCGCCTCGCGGTGAGCCTACTTATGCGAATGACGGCGCGGCTGCAAATCCGCTAAGCTAGAGGCGACAATATCGCTTCAGACGGCCCATGCACGCAGCAAGAGCGCGCTTCGGAACGCTGTTCGTTTGCGCCGTCCTCGCGGCGGCGCCGGGAGCGTTTGCCGCCGAGGCAATGGCCATCCATCAGCGCATCCTGACGCTCGACTCCCATCTCGACACGCCGATGAGCTTCGGCCGTCCCGGCTGGAGCATGATGGAGAACCACACCTACGCCGACGATCTTACGCAGGTGGATTACCCGCGCATGGTGCGTGGCGGGCTCGACGGGGGTTTCTTCGCCATCTACACCGCGCAAGGTCCGCGCACGCCGGAAGGCTACGCGAACGCGCGCGATGCGGCGCTGAAACGCGCGGTGGAAATCCGCGAGATGGTCGCCCGCAACATCGGCTATTTCGAGCTCGCGACCAAAGCCGACGACGCGGCGCGGATCGTGGCCGCGCGAAAGCGCGTCGTCTATCAGAGCATGGAGAACGCCTACCCGATCGGGAAGGATCTCACGCTGCTGAAGACGTTCCGCGATTTCGGCGTGCGCATGATCGGACCGGTGCATTTCTCGAACAACGATCTCGCCGATTCCGCGACCGATCCCAAAGGCGCCGAGTGGAACGGGCTGTCGCCGCTAGGCCGAGACTTCGTCGCCGAAGCGAACAGGCTCGGCATCGTGATCGATGCTTCGCATGCGTCCGACTTTGCGTTCGATCAGATGCTTGCGCTTTCGACGACGCCGATCATCCTGTCCCATTCGGGCGCAAAAGCGGTGTTCAACCATCCGCGCAATATCGACGACGAGCGGATCAAGGCGCTGGCGGCGAAGGGCGGCGTCATCCAGATCAATTCCTACAGCGATTACATGATCCGCGTGCCCGATACGTCGCAACGCGATGCGGCGCTGCGCGCGCTCGGCGACCGATATGGGCCGTATCGGCTGCTCAGCGGCGAGAGGTTCAGAACCTATGTGCGCGAGCGGCGCGCGATCGAGGCGCGCTATCCGGTTCCGCGCGCGACCATGAACGATCTCATGGCGCATATCATCCACACGCTGAAACTGGTGGGCCCCGATCACGTCGGCATCGGTCTCGATCTCGACGGCGGCGGCGGGGTCACCGGGCTCGACGATGTCGAGGGCACCCCCGAGATCACGCGGCGATTGCTGGCGGCGGGCTATAGTGAAGCCGATCTGACCAAGGTCTGGAGCGGCAATTTGCTGCGCTTGCTGCGCGAAGCCGACGCCAAGGCCACGGTGCGCTGAACCGACTTAGCCCCAGAAGCATGAACCGATCCGAGCACGAAACGTAACCATTGCGGGTTTCCAGCGAGGAACTCATGTAAACCATCCTCCAATCAACCCCTTGATTTTCGGGTGGGTTTACCCCTGTTTGGGCTTCTACTGATGACCGATTAGGATTGTGGCGGTTAAGCTGAAGGCAATGGGCATGAGCCCGGCCTGGCCGAGAGGGATAGAAATGAGCCAAGCAACAGAAGCAGACATCCAGGCACTGATCGCTGAACTGAAGGTGCTCCGCGCCGACTTCGCGAAGATCACCGAGATCGTGAAGGACACAGCCCGCCACGGCGGCGCCGAAGCCGCCGAACGCATCCGCGAACAGGCAGAGCGCGGCTGGGACCACGCCAGGACCCACGCGCAAGGGCTGATGGAAGAGATGGAAGAGCGGCCGGTGCAAAGCGCGCTGGTCATTTTCGGCGTCGGCGTGCTGTTGGGCTTACTCGTCGGACGCCGGTAGCTTCATGCGCCGCTTCTTTGCGCGGCTCGCGATCTCGATCGCCTTGATACTGATAGCGCTGGTCGCGGTGTTGATTGCGGTCGGCTATTTCGTGTTCGCGCTATATCTCTGGCTCACGAATTATTTCGTGCCCCCGGCGGCTGCGGTCGTCGCCGGCGTGATCATACTCGTCGTCGCGGCGCTGCTCGCACTGATCGCGCGCGCGTTCATGCATGGATCGAAACGGCGGGGAAAGGATTATGCATCCATGAGTGCAGCCGAGACGGCGGCCGAGCTCGGCAGCCTGTTCGGCGACAAGGTGCAGGGGTTTGCAAACATGAGCCGCGGCACGTCGCTCTTGACTGCGCTGGTTGCCGGTTTTGCGGTGGGCGTGAGCCCGAAGCTGCGCGCCATCCTCTGGCGCGTCCTCAAGAAACTGACCTGATTTGGCCGATTCGCGGCCCGTTAACCAATCCGGTGCCCGGCGGCCTCCGGGATATTCGATGGAACCCGCGCGTTATCCCTATAGCTGAAACGGGAGCGCGAGATGTCGAAACGGCCCTTTATTCATATGGCTCTGGCCGCAGCGTTGGCGGCGTTGCCGTTTTGCGCACACGCGGCGGAACGCAACAACAACACGGATACGCTTGCGCTCCAGGTTGCGCTCGACCGTGCGGGCTTCTCGCCGGGCGTCATCGACGGAACGCTGGGACAGAAGACGCGGCAGGCGATCCGGGCATTCCAGGAAGCGAACGATCTCGCAGTCACGGGCAATCCCGACGCCCAAACGCTGGGAGCGCTCGGCGACGAAACCGAAGCGACCACGACAGTGATGGTCACCGATGCCGATGCGGCAGGCCCCTTCATGCGCATTCCGGAGTCGATGACGGAGAAGGCGAAACTCGATTGGCTCGGCTATTCATCGATCGAGGAGGCGATCGCGGAGAAATATCACACGACGCCCAAAACGCTGCGCAGTCTCAATCCCGGCGCGGATTTTTCCGCCGGGATTGAGATCACCGTTCCTGCGGTGCGGCCCGCGGAGCTCAGTGCGGGGAGCGCAGACAAGTGGGATGTTGCGCTCGATCAGTTGAGCGTCGCGAAAACGCAGCTCGCAGCCGCGAAGGTCGTCGTCGACAAATCGGACCGCGCCGTGCGCGCGTACGATGCGTCCGGCAAACTGATCGCGCAATTTCCCGCGAGCATCGGCAGCGAGCATGATCCGCTTCCGATCGGCGAGTGGAAAATCAACGGCGTCGGTCGGCTTCCGCCGTTCCACTACAACCCCAAGCTCTTTTGGGATGCCGAGGCGGGGGACACGAAAACTACACTACCGCCGGGACCGAACGGGCCGGTGGGCGTCGCGTGGATCGATTTGTCGAAGGACCATTACGGCATCCACGGCACGCCCGAGCCCGAGATGATCGGACGCACGCAGTCGCACGGCTGCATCCGTTTGACCAACTGGGACGCCGCGAAGCTTGCACAGATGGTGCGTTCCGGCACACCGGCGATCCTCGAGGACTGAGTCCATGCATGCGCATTCGATGACCGTCGCGGCGATGGGGGCGGCAGCGTTCGCGGGCGCGCTGTGGCTGTTCTCGAGCACAAGCGTGAACGGCGATCCGTCCGGGCCCGCACCGCGATCGGCGCCGACCACGCCTATCGGCACGGTGCCCGACGATCTGATCGCCAAACACCTGACGATTCCGGTGCCGGGCATCATGCCTGAGGACTTGGCTCCGCAGTTCTATGACGCGCGCGGCGAGCGCGGGCACGAAGCGCTCGACATCATCGCGATGAAAGGCGAGCCGGTGGTTGCGGTCGAGGACGGCACAATCGCGAAGCTGTTCTTGAGCAAGCCCGGCGGGATCACGATCTATCAGTTCGATCCGACGGAGACCTACGCATATTACTACGCGCATCTGGATCGTTACGCGGACGGCCTGGCCGAGGGCCAGGAGGTCAAGCGCGGACAGGTGATCGGCTATGTCGGGCAGACCGGCAATGCGGTGCAACCGCATCTGCACTTTGCGATCTTCCGCTTGAGCCCGGACAAGCAGTGGTGGAAGGGCGAGGCGCTGGACCCCTACCCCACCCTCAACCACTCGATCGTTCCGTCGACCGACTAACGGACGCAGTCTTCGCTGCTCCTTTCAGGTTGCGTGCAACTCGAAGACGTTGAACCGCCAGGGTGCGAGATCGATAAAGAGGCCCTGGTCGACGATATCGCTGCCGTCGCGATCGTAACGCTCGGTACCCATGAGATCGGTCAGACGCACCTGCTTGCCGCGAAGGTCTATGAATGGCAAGCGCAGGCGGCATTGGCTTTGACCTTGCGTGTAGTTGACGACGGCGACGACACGCCTGCCGTCCGCACCAGACCAGGCGCTCGCGATAAACCCCTCCGAGCTCCAATTCCCATGCCACGCGGGCTGGGGCTCGATCATGGACCAGGCGCCGTCGCTAAGGACGCGCGTCTTCAAAAGCCCCGACAGCAGTCTCGCGTAAAAGTCGGAGACATTCCGATCCACTCGCTCGACCGGGCTGCGGCACAGATGCACCGGCACGCGCACACGCGCACCCTCGAGCTGACCCTGGTGGAAGAATCGCAAGCCGGGCGAGAGGAAGGTGATGATGGCCGCCGCGCAGTGTTGGGGCAGCGGAAATTCGTGCGCGGCACGGGGCTCGTCGTGGTTCTCGAGGAATCGAGCGAGCCTATCCTGATAGGCGAGATCGGCGAGCAGGTGTTCGCGCACCGCGCGCGCATTGCCCGCTTTCAGCCGGTCGTAGAGGCGCTTGTCGTAGCAGTAGTCGAAGCCCTGTTGCTGGAGAGTCCATTCGAGATCCCAGTAGACCTCGCCGAGGAATTTGAAGCCCGGATGTCTTGCGCGCACGGTTGCGATGGCTTTCGGCCAGAAGTCCTCGGGCCAAATTCCCCAGGTCCGCTGGAAGACTTCGGGCAGGAGCAGCATCGCCATGTCGCAGCGCACGCCGTCGCACTTGCCGGCGACGGAAAGCAGCTCGGCGATCCGAACCGCCTGGAGCGCTGGATTGCCGTAGTTGAGCTGTAACGTATCCGGCCATCCCGGATAGTTCGGATCGCGGCCGTAGGCGAGAATTTTGGGTCCCTCGTCGGTGTCTACGCGCAAATAGTTCTGTGGGGCTGCTGCGAAGCCCTTCTCGTTGCCTTCGACGTAATACTCAGGGTGCGCCTTCACCCACGGATGATCCGGCGCCGTATGGTTGGGCACAAAGTCCAGCATCAGCTTCAACCCGCGCCTGGTGAGCTTGTCGCGGAACGCAGCCAAGGCGGTCTCGCCTCCCAGCGCTTCGCTCACCGTATAGGACGTGATCGCGAAGCCGGAGCCGCAGATGTCGTCCTCCGTCAGGTCCGGGATGACGGACTTGAACTCCTCGCGCCATTGACGGTTGCCGCGTGAAATGGCGCGGCCGGCGAAGCCGGTGCGCCACACGCTCAACAACCAGATCCAATCGAAGCCTTGTTCGGCGAACAAATCGATTGTCTCGTCATCGATGTCGGCGAGGGTAATTGGCTTGCCGGCGGTGCGCGAAAGCTGGCGAAGCCAAATGCGAGTGTTGATCTGGTAGAGAGAGGGATAGCGCGGGTCGCGGGGCATCGGCTATACCCTCTCTGCCTTGGCTCCTCTTTTTCCAAGAGCCGCCTCGAACGTCGTTTTCATCTCTGCGGGAACGTATGTTTGCATGACCGGCCGGTAGCCTTCCTTGAGGACCACCTGAGGGTCGAGGATGTGCAACAGCTGGATGAGCTTCGCGACCAATCCGGTCCAGCCCGTCTGGTGGCTGGCCCCAAGGCCGGCTCCGATGTCGCCATGGAAATACTCGTAGAACAGGATGTAGTCGCGCCAGTGCTGATCGGTCTGGAACTTCTCGGTTCCGCCATAGACGGGACGGCGCCCCTTTTCGTCCCTGAGGAAGATCCGCGTCAGCCGACCGGCAATCTCCATCGCGACCTCGAAGAGATTCATCATGCGTCCTGAACCGGTTGGGCATTCGATTTTGAAGCTGTCGCCGTAATAGAGATAAGACTGCATCAGTCCGCGCATGATCATGACATTGAGCGGCACCCAGACCGGCCCACGCCAGTTCGAGTTGCCGCCGAACATTCCCGAATCGGACTCGGCGGGGAGGTATTTGACCTCGTAGTGCTGGCCATGAACGTCGAATCCGAACGGATGTTGCTCGTGCCACTTGGACAACGACCGGATGCCGAAGGGCGAGAGAAACCGCTCCTCATCGAGCATGCGCGCCAAGATGCGGCGCAGTTTTGTCTCATTGCAGATGCTGAGAAGATAACGGCCCTCTGCGCCGGGCAGAGTGGGAGGATGAATGTTCGCGAGCATGTAGCCGTGGCGGGTCACGAAGTCCTGCAGCCGCTTGGCGAACTCGGGGTATTTGGTCGCGAGGTCGGACGGAAGGACCGTTGTCGCGCAGAGCGGCAGCAGCCCGACAATGGAGCGCGTCTTGATACGCTGCACTGAGCCATCGGGAAAACGCAGCACGTCATAGAAGAAGCCGTCTTCTTCGTCCCACAGCTCATCCTCTTGCGTGCCAATCCGATCCATCGCTGAAGCGATCCAAAAAAAGTGCTCCACGAATTTCGCAGCGATGTCCTGGTAGCTGGAATCGTGTTTCGCAAGCTCAAGGGCGAGCTCCAGCATGTTCTGACAGAAGAAGCACATCCATGCCGTGCCGTCGGCCTGCTGCATGGTGCCGCCCGTGGGCAACGGCGCGCTGCGATCGAAGACGCCGATATTGTCCAATCCCAGGAAGCCGCCCTCGAAGACGTTTCTGCCCTCGGGGTCCTTGCGGTTGACCCACCAGGTAAAATTCAGCAGCAGCCGTCTGAAATTCTCTTTCAGGTTCCGAACATCCGCGCGCCCGTTTTGCTCGTCCTGCACGTGATTGAAGAGCGTGGCGAACGCGTGGACCGGCGGATTCACGTCGCTGAAATTCCACTCATAGGCGGGGATCTGGCCGCTTGGATGCAGATACAGCTCGCTCAGCATCACGTCGAGCTGCTCCCGGGCAAAGTCGTGGTCCACCATGTTCAAAGCAATGGTGTGAAACGCGAGGTCCCAGGCGGCGTACCACGGATACTCCCATTTGTCGGGCACGGAGAGGATGCCGTCGTTCATCATGTGAAACCAGCCGCGGTTTCGCACGAGATTCCTGCCCCCGCGCAGGACGTTTGCGTGATGCTCCGTCAGCCAGTCGTCGAGGTCGAAGTAATAGTACTGCTTGCTCCACAGCATGCCGGCCAGCGCCTGGCGCATGACGCGGGCTTCGTCGGCGCTGACGGAAGCAGGCGTCAACGCGGCATAGAAAGCGTCTGCCTCGCGCAGACGCGCGGCCAGGGTCTCGTCGAATGCCGCGCCGAAGACACCTTCTTGCGGTCCTTTGCTTGTCGTTGCCGCGGCTTTGTGCGTGAGACGCAGGCGCACCGTCACCGACCGGCCGCCGCCGACCTTCAGCCGATAGTGGGCCGACGCTTTGGTGCCCATCTGATCGGGGTTCACCGCACTCTGTCGGCCCTGCACCACATGATCGTTGATACCGTCTTTGACCCACGGACTAGCGTTCGGGAATGTCGGAAAGAGTCGATCGTTGTTCGTTTCGTTGTCCGTGAAAAGCAGCGGCACATCGCCTTCGCAATGCAAGTGGTACACGCCGAGCGTTGGATGCGTCGCCGCAATGGTTCGCGTTCCCGGCGCTGCCTCGATCCGCTTGAGCGCGGGTTTCTCGGCGGGCTTGGTAATCCAACGCGCCCACGTGTTGCGGAACCATAGCGTAGGGAGCACGTGCAGCTCGGCCTCCTCCGGACCGCGGTTGCAAACCGTGATCTGGATCAAGACGTCTTCGGGCGTTTGCTTTCCATATTCGACAAAGACGTCGAAATAGCGGTCGTCGTCGAAGACCCCGGTGTCTAGTAGTTCGTATTCGAAATCCGTGCGCGTACGCCGCTTGTTGGTTTCAACAAGGTCGCTGTAGGGAAAGGCCGCCTGCGGATATTTGTAGAGACACTTCATGTAGGAGTGCGTGGGCGTCGAGTCGACGTAGAAGTAGTATTCCTTCACGTCCTCGCCGTGATTGCCCTCGCTATTGGTAAGCCCGAACAGGCGCTCCTTCAGAATCGCGTCCTTGCCATTCCACAGCGCCAGGGCAAAACAGAGCTGTTGCCTGTCGTCGGAAATCCCCGCCAAACCGTCTTCACCCCAACGATACGCTCTGGAACGGGCTTGATCGTGGGTGAAGTAGTTCCAGGCGTCGCCCGAAGTGCTGTAGTCCTCGCGAACTGTCCCCCATTGTCGCTCGCTTAAGTACGGACCCCATTTCTTCCAAGGAGCCTTACCGGTTCGCGCTTCTTCAAGCCGTGCTTCTTCGCCCTTCATCGGAACTCCCGTCGGCTAATCCTCGCGCGAGGTCTTGCGCGAAGGCAGCGACGGGCGTTGCGCAAGCCGAGAGCCCAGGCGCATGCGCGCATTACATCCCAATCAGCTGAGCCCGAATTGGAAGCCGCATACGACTTTCGCTCAATTGGCCTTAGGTCCAATTTCGGCCGGTTGCCAATCGGACGTGGTCGTGCTTGGAGCTTCGTGGTAAGCCTCTGTCGGGCGGCATGAACGAGCTTGTCGAAATTCGGATCAAACAGTTCCGTCAGCTGCTTTTCCAGGTATCCCTCCAATCGCCAGAGGGCCATTTCCTCAGGCGTGTTCGACAGTGACGCCATTGTGCGGGTAGAAGCCCGCGGGCTATGGTTCTCCTACATAGACAAGCACTTACGGGAGAAGCATGGGGACTATCGATTCCGACGCCCACGTCATCGAGACGATGCGGACGTTCGATTACATCGAGCCTGAATACCGCCATCTAAAACCGCGCGTCGTGCGCCAGGTCGAAGGCGATCACGTCCAGAGCAACGAGGGTGGTGCGCAGAAGGAATTCTGGATCATCGACGGGCGGCTCCAGCCTAAGGAGCACAATGTCGGATCGAACACGTCGGACGCGTCGCGCGAGATGCGCGACGTGCGCGCGCGCCTCGACCACATGGATGCGCTCAAGATCGACGTGCAGGTGCTGTATCCGACGGTGTTCTTGCGCGCCTGGACGCAGGACCCGACCGTCGAGGTCGTGCTCTGCCGGAGCTACAATCGCTGGCTCGCCGACATCTGGAAGGAAGGCAAGAACCGGCTGCGCTGGGTGGTCATGCCGCCGCTGCGCGATCTGGAAGAGACGCGCAAAGAGCTGAAATTCGGCAAGGAGAACGGTGCCTGCGGCGTCTTCGTCCGCGGGCTCGAGCTCGAGATGCGGCTGACGAACCCGTATTTCTTCAGGCTGTACGAGATGGCGCAGGAGTTCGATCTTCCGATCTGCTTCCACTCCGGCAACAACTCGTTCCAGATGCGCGACATCTACGCCGCGGAAGGCGGGTTCGGGCGCTCGAAGATGCCGGTCGTCGCCGCGTTCCACAACATCATCATGGACGACCTGCCGAAGAAATTCCCCAAGCTGCGCTGGGGCTTCATCGAGGTGAGCGCGCAATGGGTCCCGTACGCGTATAACGACCTCGAGCTGCGGTTCAAACGCAAGGACAGGGCATTTCCCGCCGATCCGCTGAAGGCGAACAACATGTATGTCGCCTGTCAGTGTACGGACGACCTGCCCTATATCCTGAAGCACGGCGGCGGCGATAATCTGGTCATCGGCACCGATTACGGGCACGCGGACACCTCATCGCAGATCGAGGCGCTGAGGCTCATCAGAGAGAACGGCAGCATCGACAAGCGCGTGGTCGACCGCATCCTCGACGACAATGCGCGCGCGCTGTACGGGCTGAACTGAGGCAAACCATGCGGATCGAGCGCGTCGAGCTTACGCCCTGCGTGCTGAGGAAGGACGATCCGAATTGGCGCTTCGCACTCGGCGCGAGCCCGGTGACGGAAGGGCTGATCGTCACGCTGATCAACGAAGAGGGCGTGCGCGGCTATGGCTATGCCTCGGCGACCCCGCACATGGGCGCGACGCGCGCGCTGCTGAAGATGTCGCTCGAGCGCTTCATACCGCTGATCGAGGGGCACGACTCGTTCGTCATCGAGGACACGCTCGTCATGCTCGATCGCGAGCTGCCGGCGCCGAACCAGGCGCGCGCGGCGATCGACTGCGCCCTGCACGATCTGCATGCGCGCGCGCTGAACAAGCCGCTGTATGAGCTCTTCGGCGGCAAGGTGCGCGACTACGTGCCGATCCTGCGCATCCTCTCGATCAAGACGCCGACCGAGATGGCGGCCAAGGCGCGGCAACTGAGCGACGCGGGTTACCGCTATCTCAAGATCAAGCTCGAGGGTGACGTCGAGGACGACGTCGACCGCGTGCGCGCGATCCGGCGCGAGGTCGGCGACGGCGTGCGGCTGACGGTCGATGCGAACCAGTCGTATACGGTCGACGATGCGATCGACGCACTCAACCAGATGGCCAAGTTCGATATCGATCTCGCCGAGCAGCCTATCGCCGCTGCCGATCACGCAGGCTTGAGGCGGGTAACCGACAATGTGCCCGTGACGGTCGAGGCGGATGAAAGCGCCTCGAGCGTCGCACGCGTCTTCGAGCTGGTGCGCGAGCGTTGCGTCGATGCGGTGAGTCTCAAGATCCCGAAGCTTGGCGGACTGATCAACACGCTCGCCGCGGCGCGGATTTGCGAGGCCGGGGGCGTGGAATACCGCATGGGCGCGGCTGTCGGCTCGCGCCTGCTCTCGGCCCAGGCGATGCACGTCGCGGCGGCGCTGCCCGACATCGCCTATGCCTGCGAGCTCGGCGAATTTTCCCGCCTGCTGGACGATCCGTTCGAAGGGATCGAGGTGGAAAACGGCCGCTTGAAGCTCCCAGAAGGTATCGGTTCCGGGGTATCGTTGCGCGAGGACGGAAACGTCGAGGAGCCGGCGATCCGCGAGGACACGCCGGCCGAGCCGTGAGGAGCGCAAGGATGGGACGGATCGTACGCCTGTTGGCGCCGGTTTTGGCGGCGGCCGTTGCGCTCGCCGTCGGGCTCGCGGCGGCGGCGCCGGCGGTCAACATCGCGACCTATAAGGGCCCCGACCGCGAGAGGCTGATCCTCGACGGCGCCAAGCGCGAAGGGAAGCTCTCGATCTATTCGGGCATGATCGAGAACCAGGCGCTGCGGCCCCTCGTCGAAGCGTTCGAGAAGAAGTACCCGTTCGTCGACGTCGAATACTGGCGCGGCGATTCGCGCGCGATGGTGCAAAAGCTGTTCTCCGAGCAGCGCGCGCGGCGCATCGTCGGCGACATCTTCGAATCCACGGGCGGCGCTGAAGTGGTGAACAGGGGGGGCGCGTCCCAGCCGATCTGGTCGCCGTCGGCCGCGAATTATCCCTCCACAATGATCGATCCGGACGGCATGTGGATCGCCTCGCGGCTCAACTATTTCGGCGTCGCCTACAACACGCGCCAAGTGCAGGCGGCCGACCTGCCCAAGACCTACGAAGACCTGCTCGACCCGAAGTGGAAAGGCGCGATCTCCTGGCGCGCGGATTCCGAGGTCGGCGCGGGCCTGTTCATCGCCTCCGTGCTGCGCTCGATGGGCAAGGAGAAGGGCGAAGCGTATCTCAGGCGCCTGTCGCAACAGCGGATCATCAACTACGCAGGAAGCGCACGCGCGCTTGTCGATCGCGTGGGCGAAGGCGAGTACAAGCTCGCGCTGCACATCTATGCGCATCACCCGCTGATCAGCAAAGCGAAGGGTGCGCCGCTCGACGTGCAGATGCTGGAGCCCGTGCCCTCGATGGTGAGCACGGTGCAGCTCGCGAAGAGCGCGCCCCATCCTTATGCGGCGATGCTGTTCATCGATTTCCTGCTGTCGAAGGATGGCCAGGAGACCCTGCGCGCGGCCGACTACATGTCGCCCAACCCGGACGTCGCGATCAATCCGGGCCTGCGCAAGATCGTGCCGCGTTTTTCCAATCTGAAAGAGACCGTGTTCACACCGGAACTGATGTTCGAGACCCGCGCCGAAGCCAACGCGATGTTCGAAAAGTATTTCCGGTGAGAAGCTCGGTGGGGGACTTGCACCAATCGTCATTCCCGGGCGAGCGATGCGACAGCATCGCGAGCGGAAGGGAAGCCATGGGTCCCCTTCCCTCGCCGCGCTTGCGCGCGTCTCGCCGGGGATGACAGCGGTGCTTCAGGTCGAAAATCTCAAAAAACAGTACCAAAGCGAAGGCAAGCCCGGCGGCGGCGTGCTGGGCGTCTCGTTCGACATCGCCGAACGCGAGCTGTTCACGCTCCTCGGCCCCTCGGGGTGCGGCAAGACGACGACCTTGCGCGCGATCGCTGGCCTCGAGACGCCCGAGCAAGGCCGGATCGTGCTGGCGGGCAAGGAGGTCTTCAATTCGCAGACCGGCGCGAACGTCGCGCTCTATGACCGCGATATCGGCATGGTGTTCCAGTCCTACGCCATCTGGCCGCATATGAGCGTGTTCGAGAATGCCGCTTATCCGTTGCGCGTGTCGCGCACGAAGCGCTTCGAGAAGCGCGAGATCGAGAAAAAGGTAATGGCGGTGCTCGACATGGTGGGCCTCGCCGATTTCGCGAAGCGCCCGTCGACGCAGCTTTCGGGCGGCCAGCAGCAGCGTTTAGCGCTCGCCCGCGCGTTCACGCGCGAGCCTCGGCTGCTTCTGCTCGATGAGCCGCTGTCGAACTTGGACGCGCAATTGCGCGAGCAGATGCGGATCGAGCTGAAACGGCTGCAGCGGGAAACGGGTGTGACCGCAATTTATGTCACGCACGACCAGGCCGAAGCGCTCGCGATCTCGGACCGCATCGCGGTGATGAACAATGGGCTTATCGTCCAGGTGGGCGCGCCGAAGCAGATCTACGGCCGCCCCTCGTCCGAATTCGTCGCCAATTTCATCGGCCGGACGAATCTGGTGCGCGGCGTGCTGCGCCAGAACGCAGCGGCAGAGGGCGTAGCACGGGTCGGCACCAATCTCGGCGAACTCGTGTGCTTCTTTCCGTCCGCGCTCAAGGCAGGGAACACCACGGCGGTCGTCGTGCGCCCGGAACACATCGCGATCCACAAGGCCAACGGCGCGGGACCGGTGGCGCAGCCGCGCGTCAACTGGCTTCCCGGCACCGTGAAGCGCGAGACCTATCTCGGCGAGATCGTCGAATATCTCGTCGCGGTCGAAGGGGGCGACATGCTGGTGAGGACTGCGGTCGCGAGCGATGTCTCGAACGGCGACAAGGTTTCGCTCACCTTCCCCGCCGAACGCACGATCGCGCTGATGGGCGAGTGATTTCATCGGTATTTGTTAGCGGTTTGGGGGGACAATGGGCGACGCATAGGGGTGCGTTCGATGAGTGAGGCCACGCTCGACTTCCTGATCGACTCCTTGTTCAATTGGACGGCGCTGCTCCTCGCGGGCATGTTCCTTATCGTTGCCGCCGGTATGGCTGTGGCGCTTGCGGCCTACTTTTTCCGGCGCACGGCGGCACGCCACAACATCAATGCCACGTTCGAATGGCATGGCGGCGAGAACTCGCCCGGTCCTACTACGGTGCGCGGCGTCTGGGAGGACGTTGCGAACAAGATCAAGATCGCGATCTCTAACGCCGATTCGGACGTTCACGTGCTGGACAAGAAAGCGGTCGCAACCGCGAAGCGGATGGCCGCGGACGGCGCCTCACTCGATGACATATGCCGCGCCACCGAGCGCAATTTTCCCGATTGGGACGAGCCGCGGCAGGACGCCTTCCGCCGCGTGATGAAGACGATGTTCGAAGACGCCGGCTGACGAGCGCTCCAGCTATCGGGCGGTAACACCTATTCCGAGGGAGCGACGAAGCTGACCGCCCCGTCTTGGCGGAGCTGTTCGATGAGTCGCGCGCGTTCTTCCTCGGGCAGGCCGGCAGTCGCAGCGCCGATCCGGTAAAGGTCACCCGGATAGGGACCGCCCAAAATGGCGACATTGTGGGCTTCGAGAAGCCGGGTGATATCAGTAGCGCTGGCTTCCGGTACAAAGCGGACGAGCGCGAAGGCGCCTTCTGGGGCCCGGGTGGTCTGGCCCGACGCAAGCTCGTAAACGGCCCGCGGATTGATAAGGAAGCTGCCGATCAAACCGGTCTGCAGCACGAGCACCAGCGCGATTGCGCTCGCCGCCCAAGCGAGCTTACGCGGCGACAGGCTCGCCAGGAAAAGCGACAAGCGCTCCGCGAGACCGGCTTTCGAAACCGACCGCCGCGCCGGCTCGGCGTCGATGTTCGCGAACAGCTTTTCCATCGCCCGACTCGAGGGCGCGCCAAGAGATTCGTTGAGCTCAACCGTGCCCGCGAGCTCCTCCAGGATGGTTTCGTATTTGCGCGCAAGTGCGGGATCGTGCGCGATCGCGTCCTCGACCCGCCGCATCTCGCCGCGGGAAAGCGTTCCCGCGGCATACCACGGCAACAGCTCCTCCATGGTGTGCCGCTCTTCGTCGTTTATCGTGTTCATGGATCACCTCGCTCGACGCCTTGCGCCGTCAACAGCTCCGCCAGCTTCTTGCGTGCGTGGAACATGCGGGTCTTTACCGTCCCTTCCGGGATGCCGACGATCTCGGCCGCCTCCTCCACCGACTTCTCGTGGTAATAGACGAGATCGATGATCTCCCGATGCTCGGGCGAGAGCGCACTCAAACAGTGTCGCAACAATGAGCTCTTATCCTTCTTCTGCAGCACGACGCCCGGATCATCGGACGGATCCTCGATGGCGGCCACTGCTTCCTCATCCAGGTCGACTCCCCTGCGTCGCCTCAGCGCCGAGAGCGCCTTGAAGCGGCCGATCGCCAGCAGCCACGTGGACACCGCCGAGCGGCCCTCGAAGCGACCCGCCTGGCGCCAGACGTCGAGAAACACTTCGCTCACCAGATCCTCCGCCGTCGCTTCGTTGCGCACGAGGCGCAGGATGAACCGGTAAGCCCGCACGTGATGACGCGCGTACAGCAGCTCCATGGCGTGCTTGTCGCCGCCGGCAATTTTTCCGATCAGTGTCTCGTCGGGAATTTCTTGCATCGGCGGGCTCCGCGGGTCCTCTAAACCGACAGGCCTACGCATAACAATGGGTCGCGCGAACGGGGAGAAAGGTTCAAACAGGAAAGAAAATTTTCTTGCAGTACGCCGAAGCGGCTGAAAACACCGCACAATTCTCACCCGAACCGCTCCAGGAGACAAGCGGGATTACCGCCAGTCCGGCGCAGAGTGAACCTCGGCAGCCAGTCCAGCGACGAATCTGCGAAACCTAGATCAGGAGAGTGTCATGAAGACTTCTTTCATAATCGCAGCGTCGCTTGTTGCCGCTTTGCTTGGGAGTGAAATCGCTTCTGCTCAAACCGCCACAGCCGTCCATCCGGATGGCACGGTCAAGACCATCAGCAAGAACAAGGACGGCTCGTCCACGCTGACAACGACCACGCCCGCCGGCAAGCAGATCAGAAGGGAGATTCCTCAGCCGAAGCCCGGCACGATCATGTACCGCGACGCGGCCGGCAACTGGGTGGAGTGGAAAAAGAAGTAACACCGCTCCGATGCGAAAGCAGCCCCGTCTTTGTCCCCGGACGGGGCTGCTTGTTCGACGATGAAAGACGCACAAGCGAGGAGAGCACTTATGACGAAATGCTCTCGGCTTCCGAGCCTGGAGGCCAAGTGGTATCGTCGCTTCATGGGGGCCCAGCGTGGCAATATCGGCTAGATCGCTGCGGATCGTGCCGTGGGCTGTGTTTCTCGCGGTGCCGCTGATTGCAGCACCTGCACCGTGGTCTTCGTCGCTCGCCAAAAGCGAATTTGCACAACTCGCGCGGCCCAATAGGGTCGGGCCGTACACGGATCAAAGACCCTCCCTTCAGGCGCCATCACCGCGCGAGAGACTGTCGCAGAATCAAAGTCCGCAGCGCGGGGGACCATCGCCTCCCGACCGGCTGCCGGGCCAGAGCACGAGTCCCTCCGGCGGCCAACAGAATGCGGCGCCGCCGAATCCGGCCGATGCACTGCGCCGCGCGCCACAGCGTTCGCTTTCGCCACCAAATTTCGCCCCGATAGGTCCGCCTGCAGCGTCGACGGCCGACCCCTCCTCTCTTCCAGGCGACATCGAGCGGCTTAAGAGCGTCGAGAGTCAAAAACCTCCGCCGCAGGTCCAGATCCCGTACGCGGGAAGCGGCGCCGCGACGGCGCCGCGCGTGCGGATCGTAAGACCGCCCGTGGCGCTCCCAACCAAGCGGCTGGGCAGCAGCGCGCCGCCCGCCGGTGAGGGTCGTCTCATTTCCGACGAGGTGGTGATCGAGGTCGCGCCGACCATGTCGCCCCAGGCTATCGCGGCGCTGGAGCAACGGCACGGTCTGATCCACCTCGAACAGCTCTCGTCGCAATTGACAGGCACGATCCTTTTGCGTGCGCGCATCCAGGACGGGCGCAGCGTCACGACGGTCGTGCTCGCGGGCGAAGCAGACCCGGAGATGATGTCGATCCAGCCGAATTACATATCCACGCTGCAGCAGACGAACACCCGGCGGGACTCGAAAGGCGAAGCGCCGCAATACGCCGTGGCCAAGCTCCGCCTGACGCAAGCGCATCAGCTTGCCAAGGGAAACAACGTGCTTGTGGCGATGATCGATTCCGGCGTCGATCCGTCTCATCCCGAGCTCGAGGGCGCCATCGCTGAGCGCTTCGATACGCTGGACGGATCGGGAGCGCCGCATATCCATGGTACCGCAGTCGCCTCCGCGATCGTCGCGCGCGCGAGGCTCCTCGGTGCGGCGCCCGAGGCTCGCATTCTCGCCGTACGCGCTTTCGATTCGGCCGGCGCTGTGGGCGCAGGCTCCACCTTCGATATCCTCGAGGGTCTCGACTGGGGCGCGGTGAAGGGCGCAAGCGTGATCAACTTGAGCTTTGCCGGTCCGTCCGACCCCGCGATCCGCCGCAGTCTGGATGGTGCATACAAGAACGGCATAGTGCTGATCGCGGCGGCCGGGAATCAGGGACGGAATGCGCGGCCGCTCTATCCGGCTGCCGATCCGTCCGTGATCGCGGTCACGGCGACAGATGCCCAGGACAAAGTCTTTGCCGCATCCAATCGCGGACGCCATATCGCCATCGGCGCGCCCGGCGTCGATATCTTGCTCGCGGCGCCGGACGGCCGTTATCAGCTGATGTCCGGCACGTCCTTCGCGGCCGCTGAAGTGAGCGGCATCGCGGCGTTGATGATCGAGCGCAATCCCACTGTCAGTCCCGCCGCTGTGCGCACGATCCTGCTGTCAACCGGCAGGCTTCTCGGATCGGATGGTGTGCGTCTGGTCGATGCCTATCGCGCCCTCTCGGCGGACCGGGTTCTTCCCGCGGCCGCGCGGTAGGCCGGGCGATACTCCGTTTTTCCGCATTTTCTGCTACGGTCGGGCAACTCAGCATGAATCCGCGTGCTGAACCTCTCCCCGGTGCGCCATGTCGATCACTATCGAAGGCTCACTGAAGTGGCTGCGCGGCCTTTGCGTCGCCGTGGCGGCGCTCGCCCTTGCCTCGCCGGCCGCGGCCGAAAAGGGCAAGCTCGCCGAGCGGCTGACGCCCGAGGTGATGGCGGTTGTCTACCCCATGGGGGCCGAACGGCTCGGGATGGAGGAAGGCGATCCGCCGGCAATCCCGGTCTATCAGGGCGACAAGGTCGTCGCTTACATCTTCTCCACGCTCGATATCATCAACGCACCCGGCTACTCGACGACGCCGTTCGACGTGATCGCGGGCGTCGATGTCGATGGCAAGATCACAGGCGCCAAGGTCGTCTTCCACGCTGAGCCCTTCATCGTGCACGACGCGATACGACAGCGTCAGCTCGACACGCTGCTCGCGCGGCAAGCCGGCAGGGCGCTCAAGGGCGGCACCGACCCATTGCCGCCCACTTACGTTGCCGGCGCCTCCATCAGTTCGCGCGCCATGCGCACGGGTGTTCTCACCACGGCGAGCCTGGTCTTACGTGCGCGTGTCGCGCAAACCACGGTGAGCGTGCCCACACTCGATGTCGACAGCTTCCAGATGAAGACGTTCGAGGATCTGATCGCCGAGGGCTCGATCAAGCAAAAGCGGGTGACCGCCCGCGAGGTCGAGATGGCGCTGGCGAATGCGGGCGTGGCGGACGCGTCGCTCGATTGGCCGCTGGGCACGGGCGACGATCTCTATATCGAGCTACTGACCGCGCTCGTCACGCCGCGCAACATCGGCGGCAACCTGCTCGGACCTTTGCGCTTCGAGGAGTACAGGAACTCGCTGCCGGCGGGCGCCAATGCGATCTTCATTGCCTCCAACGGCCCGTACGATTTCTTCGGCACCAAGCATCTGCTCGCGTCCGAAGGTTATCGCTTCGATCGCATACGCGTCGTGCAGGACGGAAAGACGTTCAACTTCGTGCAGGACGATTATGCGTATGCGTTGCCGCGCGTGGGGCAGCAGCTTGCGGGGCTCTACAAGCTGCCGCCCGAGTTCGATCCGATCAAGCCGTGGAAGCTTGAGCTGCTGATCACAACGCGCGGCCAAATGCCGGTGACCGTCGCGTTCCCGCTCGATTACGAGGTGCCTGCCCAGTACGTGCTTCAACCCGCACCCGCGCCGCAGATCGAGCTGCCGCCGGAGCCCGAGGTGGAAGCTGCGTGGATCGAGGCGTGGCGGGATGCCCAACCGAACATCGCGATCCTCGGCGTACTGCTCTTCACGCTCACGCTCATCTTCGCGTTCCAGAACACGCTCGCGCGCCATCGTCTTGCGCATCGCATCGTGCGGAGCGGGTTCCTTGCGATCGTGCTCGTCTGGCTGGGGTGGACCGCGGGCGTGCAGCTCTCGATCGTCAACGTGATGAATTACGTGATGGCGCCGTTCAAGCACTTCGATGTCGGCTTCTATCTCGCCGAGCCGCTGATGGTGATCATCGCGATCTACACGCTGCTGTCCGTGATCCTGATCGGGCGCGGCGTGTTCTGCGGCTGGCTCTGCCCGTTCGGCGCGATGCAGGAGCTGCTGGCGCAGGTCTCGCGCGCGCTGCGCGTGCCGCAATGGACTCCGCCCGTCGCACTGGAGCGGCGTCTGTGGTGGGGCAAGTACATCGCGGCTGCAATCGTAATGGTCCTGGTGATCAGCGAGATCGATCCGGCGGGCGCGACGCTCGAGGTCGAGCCGTTCAAGACCGCGATCACCGCGAAGTTCGAGCGCGCCTGGCCTTATGTGCTCTATGCCGGCGTGCTGCTCGGGATCGGGCTGTTCTCCGAGCGCGCCTATTGCCGCTTCTTGTGCCCGCTCGGCGGCGTGCTCGCGGTGCTCGACCGGCTGCATCTGCTCAATCGGTTGAAGCGTCGGCCCGAATGCGGCAGTCCGTGCCATTTGTGCGAACGCTCCTGTCCGGTGCGCGCGATCGCGCCGTCCGGCAAGATCGTCACCTCCGAATGCTTCCAGTGCCTGGATTGCCAGGTCGAATATTTCGACGAGAAGCGCTGCCCGCCGCTGGTGCAGGCGGTCAAGCTGCGCAGCGCGAGACCTGTAACGGTGACGGTGCGCAATGCGTGAGGACACACAGCTGACGCGCCGTCGCGCTCTGCGCATCTTCGCCGCGGCGGCCGGCCTGCCGCTGATGATCGCAGGCGTGCGCGCGACCGCAGCGAAAGCGCAAGTGGTGGACTGGCAGGGCGAGGTGCTGGGCACCGCTTCCGAGCTGACGCTGTGGCACACCGATCCCACCTTCGCGCGCGCGACGCTCATCAAGGTGCGCGGTGAGATCGACCGGTTGGAGCGGATCTTCAGCCTCTATCGCTCCGACAGCGAAATTTCGCGTCTCAATGCGGAGGGCAGGCTGATCAATCCGTCGCCCGAGCTGCGCGATCTGATCGAGCAAGGCCAGCGCTTCAGCGAGCTCAGCGGCGGTGCGTTCGA
>Ga0210379_10000060_pt1 | contig 25311 bp, 26 predicted proteins | sample PLMedo_2_FD_155468 | JGI IMG/M metagenome (GOLD analysis project Ga0210379, IMG submission 155468) | Groundwater sediment microbial communities from an aquifer in East River, Colorado, USA - PLM4_32_coex redo | ecosystem: Environmental > Terrestrial > Soil > Riparian zone | place: USA: East... | reverse complement strand
GATCCCGATCGTTGGGATGGAGATGAGCTGGGTGATCTTCGCGGCCAACGGCTCAGCCATAGCTTCGAGCACCACCGAAAACGCTCCTGCCTCGGCAATGGCGACGGCGTCGGCCTCGATTGCTGGCCATTCCTCCGCGTTCCGCCCCTGCGTCTTGAAGCCGCCGAGAACCTGGATCATCTGGGGGGTCAGTCCGATATGCGCCATCACGGGGATACCGCGCTGGGTGATGTAGCGGATCGTTTCCGCCATGCGCGTGCCGCCTTCGAGCTTCACCGCGGAGCAGCCCGTCTCCTTCATCACGCGCGCGGCGTTGCGGAAGGCGATCTCGGGGCTCTCCTCGTAAGAACCGAACGGCATATCGACGACGACAAGTGCGCGCTTCGCGCCGCGCATCACCGCTTGGGCATGAAGGATCATCAGCTCGAGCGGCACGCCAAGCGTCGTCTCCATGCCGTGCATGACCATGCCGAGGGAGTCGCCGACCAGCATGATGTCCACGTGGCGGTCGAGCAGCTTTGCGGTATGCGCGTGGTAGCAGGTGAGCGAAACGATCGGCTCGCGCCCTTTGCGCGCTTTGATCTCCGGAACGGTGATCCGGCGCACCTCACTCTGTACGGACATGAGCGGTTACCCTTTTACTGAACGTTGTCCGCGGCATTACGCGTGCCGTCGGCACGATAGAAGCTGACCGAATTGGTAAAGCGCAATGCCGCCGGACCGAAATTGTTGTCCCCGTTGGGAAGGTTAACTCCACTGATCAGATAAAGCCGCCCGCGATTGTGGAAAATATTCGAGGTCAGACGCGCGCCCGTCGGGCAATCCATGCCGGTGATCTGCTTGAACCAGGCGACGGCGCCTTCGACCTGTCCCGGCTGGCCTTCCCGGCGCCCTTCGCGGCAGGTGATCGTCAGAAACCGCCCGAATACGGCGTCACGTCCGGGCTCGACGCGCGAGACCGACTGGCCGCTCAGATCGCCGAGCAGCGTGAGATTGTATTCGGCCTCGCCCAGCAAGGTTGCGCCTTCCTCTTTGCGGTCCAAGAGATCGACCACGGTCGCGACAAAGACCGTGTTCTCCTCCTTCACCGTGTAGATGCGGGCCGCGGCCCCGTTCGGCACGAGCACCGTCCGGTAGTCGGCTCGCGTCATGGTTGGATTGGCCGGGAATTCCACGATAAACCCAAGCTCGCGGGCAGGATATTCCTTCCAATCCGCCGCCGCCGCGGGCACGGATGCGATCACCGCTGCCGCAAGCATCAAGCCAATCGGGCGCAAGGCTTCCCTCCCCATCTATGCTCGTTCATAACTCATGCTAAATTATATGCGAAACCATGCCCATCAGGCCATTGCCCAGGGGAAGTGCCATGAATTTGAAGATCGTTGGTTGTGCCGCTTTTGCGATGGCCGCTTTCGCCTTTCAGGCCCAGGCGCATCATTCCTTTGCCATGTTCGACCAGGAAAAGACGATCTCCGTATCGGGCACGGTCAAGGAGTTCGAGTGGTCGAATCCGCACGCCTGGATCCATCTGACGGCTGTCGATGCCGCCACCGGCCGCCCGGTCGATTGGGCGTTCGAAATGGGCTCGGTGAGCCAGATCGCGGCCCAGGGCTGGAAGTCGGATTCGATCAAGCCGGGCGACAAGATCACCGTCACCGGGCACCCGTTGAAGGACGGATCTCGCGGCGGCCAGTACCGCTCCGTCGCTTTCCCCGACGGGAGCTCGATCAATCAGCGCCCCGACGCGAACGCCGCCAACCAGAACGCCATCCCGCGCAACTGACCCCGGATCGATGAGCTTTGACCAAGGACGATCCCGGCTAAGCCCGGATCGTCCCTTTGTCTCTTCCGGAGTGTGTCATGGCTGACGGCGGTACGTTCACGGACAGCCTGAGACTGCTCGCAGAGAAGGGGCTTCGCTATCGGACTGTGATCGACCTCGGCTGCGCCGACGGACATTTCTTCCTTCAGCATTTCAACCTCGGATTTTTTGCGGGTGCAGTTCCCGTCAACGTCGACGCGAACCCGATTTACGAGCAGTCGCTCAAAGCGATCCGCGATGTTGTGGGCGGGAGCTACGTGATCGCGGCCATGGCCGACCATGTCGGCGAGGTCGAGCTTACTCTGGGTTCGCACCCCTATTGGAGTTCTCTGCTCGATGAAAACGATCCTTACTGGCAACGCTTGAACAAGCTTCACCAGGGAAAGACCAAGGTTCGCGCCGTGACGGTGGATTCACTGGTTGAGGAGCTTCGGCTCATCCCACCGTTCCTGCTCAAGCTCGACATCCAGGGTGCGGAACTCGCGGTCCTCAAGGGCGCGCGCGAGACCCTGAAGGAAACCGATGTCGTGATCTGCGAGATCGATCTCGCAGACTTCAACCGCCTTGACCGTCTCATGGACGACGCGGGGTTCTCGCTGTTCGACATGACCGCGCTGGCTCGTATCGCTGATGGGTCGCTCGGCTGGTTCTACCCCGTCTACCTCAATCGCCGCCGCGACGGCCTTCGCGCGCAGAAGCTTTGGGACGCGTCGCGCAACCAGACGGTGCTGGAGATGCAGCGTCAGAGGCGCACCCAGATTCTCGAGTACAATGCGCGTGTGCTCGCGGAGCTCCGCAAGACGCGCGGAGGCAGCGCCTAACGCTACTCCGAGTCCTCTTCAGGCTTCGGACCGGCGCCTTCTTCGAACAGCGCTTCGGCGGCAGGCGCGGCTTCGACGGCTTCTTCTTCGGCCACCTCTGCGAGCACGTCTTCGCCGCGCGCCTGGCGTTCGGCCTCATCGTCGGTGCGCGCGACGTTGATCGTCACTTTGACGCGCACTTCGGGATGCAGCACGACGTTCACCTCATGCAGGCCGATCGTCTTGATCGCCTTGTCCAACGGCACCTGACCGCGCGAGATGCTGAAGCCGCCGGCGGTCACCACGTCGGCGATATCGCGCGGCGACACGGAGCCGTAGAGCTGCCCGCGATCGCCCGCCTGGCGCAACATGACGAAGGTCTTGCCGGAGAGTTTGCCGGACACGCCCCCGGCTTCCTTCTTGCGCTCCAGATTGCGCGCTTCGAGCTGCGTCTTCTGCGTCTTGAAGTATTCGCGATTGGCTTCGGTCGCGCGCAGCGCCTTCTTCTTCGGCAGCAGGTAGTTACGGGCAAAGCCGTCCTTGACCTTCACCTCGTCGCCCATTTGGCCGAGCTTCTCGACCCGCTCGAGCAGGATCACTTGCATGGGGCGCTCCTATTTCACGACGTAGGGGATGAGCGCCATGAAGCGCGCCCGCTTGATCGCGTTGGACAATTCGCGCTGCTTCTTGGTCGAGACCGCAGTGATGCGCGAAGGTACGATCTTGCCGCGCTCGGAGATGTAGCGCTGAAGCAGCTTGACGTCCTTGTAGTCGATCTTCGGCGCATTGGCGCCCGAGAACGGGCAGGTCTTGCGGCGCCGGAAGAATGGCCGGCGCGCCATCGGAGGTTGACCGCTCATCCCATCGCTGCTCCTTCTTCGACGACCACCGCCTCACCTTCGCGACGTGGACGGGCGTCGTCACGCTCGCGCTTGCGGCTGGAATTGGATTGCTCGAATGCGTCGACCCGAACGGTCAGGAACCGCAGCACGTCCTCGTTGATCTTGAGCTGGCGCTCGAGCTCGAAGATGGCCTTGGCCGGAGCGTTCAGGTTCAACAGAACGTAGTGGCCCTTGCGGTTCTTCTTGATGCGGAAGGCGAGTGTGCGCAGGCCCCAATATTCCTGCTTCTCGACTTTTCCGCCTTCGGTTTCGACGATCGTCTTTAGGTGCGTGGCCAGCGCATCGACGGCCTGCGCGCTGATATCCTGGCGCGCGATCAGCATGTGCTCGTAAAGAGCCATGAGGTTCGCCTTTCAGTGGGCACGGCACGCGGACCGAGAGGAAGGGTCACTCTCGCGTCCGGCGTCGGTTCGTGGAAGCGCGGGACCATCCCGCATCCTCTGCATCAGTCCGCAGAGCCCCACGACCGCACCCGGTTGAGGCGCGGGGATATAGCGGAAAGGCCTCGCTCCGGCAAGCTTACCCAGCCGCCCCCCTTCACTTTGGATCGTCAGGCCTTTTCAGGGCCGCGAGCACGCTCGCTGGATCGTCCACCGGATCTGCTTCATCGAGCAGCTTGGCCAACCGATCGTATTCGAGTGCGATGCTCAGTATGAGTCTCTGGGTGTTGCCGGCGGGAAGATCCGCTGCAATTGCGCGAAGCCCCTGCGCGCGCAGTCGGTACCGCACAGCCTTTTCGGTATCCCTAACCAATCCAAGGCCCACCAGCAATCAATGTCGTTTCGGGCGAGCGCGCATGCTCGGTGCGCAGCTGTAACGCCGTTGACCGCGAATAAGATCGGGTGACAGTTGAATATCCTGGACGAACACGAAGGGAACAATCGGCTTTGCCGATCGGCGGGATCAAGCTGTCGCGTTCAAGCCGCGATTGAACACTGGAACACGCGCGCCGCGCGTCGCCCCCCGGCGGCACTTCTCCCGCTCGCATATACACCGCCCACTTGACCCTGTGCCCCCCAGGTGTCAGCCGCCAAGCACATATCATCAACGAACGTTCGCAACAGCCAGCGCCCTTCCGATGTCACAGAATTGGCCTAGGGTTCCCTTTCCAAAGAAGGGGATTTGGCCAAAAAAAGGTCGGCGACGGCCTCTATTCTCCGTCGAATCTCTCCATCTCGTCGGCGAGTTCGGACCACTTCTCAGCAAGACCAAGGTAAGAGGTGCGCAGATCGCCACTGTTTCGGCCAGCCCGCCTTTCGGCTTCGGCCGCCATGTCACGACATTTGGCGATGCGCTGTTCTCTGGAAAGACTCAAAAATTCAATAGGGTCCAGCTCGGGGCTCATTCTCACGTCCTTTGTCATGATCAGTGCATGCATGGACACGTTTGTTTCCCCTTAGCCGCTCATGGTCCCCGGCGGCGACTGATGTCTCTAGCTTAGCAGAAACGCCGGACCCTCCGAGCTGCGCAGCGAAGTCCAACAATGTGCACGGTCGCAGTCATGCCCTCCGCTTGTCACAGCAATGTTGGTGGCAGGTCCAAAAGAAGCATCCGAACGGCGCGAGCTTGGGTAAGGACACTGCGCCGCGCAGGGGCGTTAAAACACGAGCACCCCCCCGAGGGACCAGTCATGTTTCGCTGGCCCGAGCTGCAATCGACAGTTGGCGCCGCCTATCGGCGTGCAGTCGCGTGGAGGAAGCGCGAAGACAGTGGTCCTGGACTCGCTCGGCCACGGCCCCAGGGCTGGCGGATTGCAGGTCTGATCGCTGCTGGGTTCGCCGCGTCGATTCGGTCAAGGTAACCGCTTCGAGTCCCAGGCGTTGATCCATCCGCCCGTTTGGCGTGTGCAAGCGAACTTGCTAGATCACGCTTGGCACAGGGCGCGCTCGGTCAGATGCAGCAGCACGATCAGGTCTTCTCCAAGGTGGCGCGCCGCCTCATCCCGTTCATGGTGGCGCTCTACACCGTCGCCTTTCTCGACCGGGTAAATATCGGCTTTGCCGGTCTCACCATGAACCAGGACCTCAGCTTCAGCCCGGAAGTCTTTGGCTGGGGCGCAGGAATTTTCTTCGTCGGTTACTTCCTGTTCGAAGTGCCGAGCAACGTCATCCTCACGCGAGTAGGCGCCAGGCGATGGATCTGCCGGATCATGGCCACGTGGGGCGTGATCTCGGCGGCGAACGCATTCGTCGAGACGCCGATGGCGTTCTACGTACTGCGGTTCCTGCTGGGCTTGGCTGAAGCCGGCTTTACGCCGGGGATGATCTTCTACCTCTCGCTGTGGTTCCCGCCAGCCCTGCGCGCGCGTTATACCGCCTCCTACTTCATCGCCATTCCGATGACCAACGTCATCGGTGGCCCCGTGTCGGGCCTGCTTCTCGAGCTGGATGGCTTGCTGGGTCTGCATGGCTGGCAATGGCTTTTCCTCGTCGAGGCCTTGCCGGCACTGGTCCTGGCGATCGCAGTCTTCTTTTACCTTCCCGACGGTCCGCGCGCCGCCAAGTGGTTATCCGAAAGCGAGCGCGCGACGATCGAAGCCGAGCTCGCGCGCGAACGCAGCGGAGGCCATGAGCATGTTCACGGTCTCTGGAGTGCGCTTGGCGATGCACGCGTACTCCTCCTCTGCGCGATCTACTTTTTTATCGTCGTAGGCCTTTATGGGATCACGATCTGGCTTCCGCTGATCTTCCAGTCGATGGGTTTCTCCACCGGCGCGACCAGCGTGCTCGTGGCTCTGCCTTACGCCTTGGCGGCCGTATCGATGATCGCTTGGGGACGGCACAGTGATGCGACGGGCGAGCGTGTGTGGCACGTCGCGCTTGCCAGTCTGTTCGGTATGTTCGGTTTTGCGCTCGCCGCGGCCATCACCGAGCAAGGTGTCGTGCTTGTGGCGCTCACGCTCGTCGCTGTTGGTGTTTGCGCGACTCTTGCCCCGTTCTGGGCGATCCCGCCCACGTTCCTCGCCGGCACGGCCGCCGCGGGCGGTATCGCGCTCATCAATGCGGTTGGCAATCTCGGCGGCTTTGCCGGGCCCTACGTGATGGGTTGGGCGAGGGAGGAGACCGGCAGCTATGCCGTCGGCTTGACGATCCTCGCCGCATCGATGGCAGTCGCGGCCGTGCTCGTTTTCGCGCTCGGTCGTTTCAAGCGCCTCGCCTTCGCATCTTGAAACCGCAAAAACGATTACTGCTCAGCCTCTTCGAAGAAGAAGTCGATAGAACGCGCGAACTGCGCGAAGAACGCGAACAGGTTCCAGGAGATCGCGAGCATCACGAGCCCGCCTGTCGGCTGAAACGGCCAGCCGATGGCGTTCATCAGCAGCAGGGCATTGATGACAGTACCGAAGCCGATATGGACCTTGACCCGCATGTCCAGCGGGCGGTGGGTGACCTCTCGCCATTGCCGCGGCACCATGGCGAGCAGGACAAGCGATTGTACGGCGACAAAGACGCTCGCCATTTGCCACGTCAGGTCGAGCGTGAAGCCGAGCCCATAAATTAGCGGTGACAACATCGCGTTCATCGCCGTCACCAGTCCGGCCTGAACGTACGCTCGCGTTACCCACAGCTGAAATTTGGACATCTCCGAACCGCGCATCTGGCGCAGCGCCATCAGCAAAGCCGCGAAACCCGAGAACGTGATGCCAATCTGAGCCAGCGTGAAGAAATAGCTTGCGCCCGGTAAGTCCATCTGAGCCCCCTTCCGAACCCTTCCCCCATCTTGCGTCAGGGCACCTGCCAATTTAAGGGGCACATATGAGAGCCTTCATCTTCCCGGGACAGGGCAGTCAATCCATCGGCATGGGCAAGGCCTTGGCCGAAGCGTTCGCGGCCGCGCGCGAGGTCTTCGAGGAAGTCGACGATGCGCTGAACCAGCGGCTGTCCAAGCTCATGTGGGAGGGGCCGGAGAGCGAGCTGGCGCTGACCGAGAACACCCAGCCCGCGGTGATGACGGCCTCGATTGCCGCGCTCCGCGCACTCGAGAAGAGCGGCGCGCTTCAGCTCTCCAAGCATGCGCGGCTTGTGGCCGGCCACTCGGCCGGCGAGTACGCGGCGCTGTGCGCGGCGGGCGCCTTCAGCCTATCCGACACCGCGCGGCTGTTGCGGACTCGCGGACGCGCAATGCAGGAGGCCTCGCCGGTCGGCGAGGGCGCCATGAGCGCGCTTCTGGGTATCGAGATGACTCTCGTCGAAGAGGCCTGCAAGGAAGCATCCGACATCGGCGTGGTGGTGGTCGCCAATGACAACGCTCCGGGGCAGATCGTGATCTCCGGCGCGACCAAAGCGGTCGAGAAGGCGAGCGAGATCGCCAAGAAGAAGGGGGCGAAGCGCGCGATCCCGCTCAATGTGAGCACGCCCAACCACTCGCCTCTGCTGAAGCCCGCGGCCGAGAAGATGCGCGAGGCACTCGCACGCATCACGATCCGGCCCACGGTCGTGCCGCTTGTGTCGAACGTGACCGCGGCCGAAGTCGGCGATCCCGACCGGATCCGCAGTCTGCTCGTCGAGCAACTCACGGCCCGCGTGCGCTGGCGCGAGTCGGTCGCGGGGTTCCGCGCGCTCGGTGCGGCGATGACCGTGGAGATGGGCGGCAACAAAGTGCTCACCGGCATGGTCAAGCGCATCGACAAGGATCTGGAGCCGGTGACGCTGGATTCGCCTGCCGATATAGAGGCTTTCGCCAAGACTTTGTGACAACGCATGAGCCAGAGCGAAGAACGATGTTCGATTTGAGCGGCAAGACGGCGCTGGTGACCGGCGCTTCCGGTGGCATTGGCGGAGCTATAGCAGGGGCGCTCCACGGCCAAGGGGCACGGGTCGTCCTGTCCGGCACGCGGATGCCGGCGCTGGAAGCGCTCCAGTCGGCGCTGGGCGAACGCGTTCTAGTTTGCGCCTGTGATCTTGCCGACAAGGCGGCCGTTGACGAACTCGTGAAAAAAGCCGAGGCCGCTGCGGGCGCCCCCATCGACATCCTGATCAACAACGCCGGTATCACCCGCGACAACCTCTTCATGCGGATGAAGGACGAGGAGTGGGACCAGGTCATTGCGGTCAATCTCTCGGCCGCGTTCCGGCTATCGCGGGCGGTTTTGAGGGGGATGATGAAGAAGCGCTGGGGACGAATCATCTCCATCACCTCGATTGTTGGCGTGACGGGGAACCCGGGGCAGGGCAACTATGCCGCGGCGAAAGCTGGGCTTATCGGCATGACGAAGTCGCTGGCAGCCGAGGTGGCGTCGCGGAATATCACCGTCAACACGGTCGCCCCGGGGTTCATCGCCACTGCCATGACCGACGCCCTGACGGATGAGCAAAAGACCGCGCTGTTGGCCCGTGTCCCGGCCGGCCGGCTCGGCGATTCGCGCGATGTGGCGGCCGCTGTCGTCTACCTGGCGAGCGACGAAGCAGCCTATGTGACGGGGCACACGCTGCACGTCAATGGCGGCATGGCGATGCTATAAAGCTTTGGCTTGAAAGCTCGATTTGAAAAATTGGCGAGACACCGGAGTTTGTGTTACCAAGCGCGACCTTGCAGCCCTGGCTTGACCGGTGCCGCTCGAAATGCGGGCGGAAGCCTGTAAAATCATGGCTTGCTGAACGACATGAAAGATCAAGAGGCTAAGAAGAAATGAGCGACGTCGCTGAGCGCGTGAAGAAGATCGTGGTCGAACACCTGAATGTCGATGCGGAAAAGGTAAACGACGGCGCGAGCTTCATCGAAGACCTCGGCGCCGACAGCCTGGACACTGTCGAACTGGTCATGGCCTTCGAAGAGGAGTTCGGCATCGAAATTCCCGATGACGCCGCCGAATCGATCGTTACCGTCGGTGACGCCATCAAGTTCATCGACAAGGCTCAGAGTTAGCGGCGGATCGCTCGTGCGACGAACCGCCCCTAGCGTGCCATGAACGGCATGCGACGCGTCGCCATCACAGGACTGGGATTAATCACGCCGCTGGGTTGTGGCGTCGATACCACGTGGTCGCGGTTGATCGCCGGTACGTCGGGTGCTGGTCCCATCACCAGGTTCAAGGTTGACGATCTGCCGTGCCGGATCGCCTGCGACGTGCCCAGGGGCGACGGCGCCGATGGCACATTCAGTCCAGACCAATGGGTCGATCCGAAAGAGCAGCGTCGCGTGGATGATTTCATCATCTACGCGCTCACGGCGGCGAGCCAGGCGGTCACGGATGCGGGTTACGAACCGAAGACGGAGGAGGAGCGCGAGCGCGCCGGCGTCTTGATCGGTTCGGGCATTGGCGGGCTGGACGGTATCGAGCAGGCCGCCCTCCTTTTGCATGAAAAAGGGCCGCGAAAACTTTCGCCATTCTTCATCCCCGGACGGCTGATCAATCTCGCGTCCGGCTATGTCTCGATCCGCTTCGGCTACAAGGGACCCAATCACTCCGTCGTCACCGCGTGCTCGACGGGCGCGCACGCCATCGGCGACGCGGCGCGACTGATCGCGCTCGACGACGCCGACGTGATGCTGGCGGGCGGCACCGAGGCCGCGATCTGCCGGATCGGCATCGCAGGTTTCGTCGCGTGCCGTGCGCTTTCGACCGGTTTCAACGATACGCCTGAAAGGGCTTCGCGCCCCTATGACAAGGGCCGCGACGGATTCGTCATGGGCGCAGGCGCAGGCGTCGTGTTGCTCGAGGAATACGAGCATGCCAGGGCCCGCGGCGCGAAGATCTACGCCGAAGTGAAAGGCTATGGCCTCTCCGGCGATGCGCACCACATCACCGCGCCGGCGGAAGACGGCAATGGCGGCTATCGCGCGATGCGCATGGCTCTGAAGCACGCAGGACTGACCCCGTCCGATATCGACTACGTCAATGCCCACGGCACCTCGACGCCGCTTGGCGACGAGATCGAGCTGCGCGCGGTGGAAAGGCTCTTCGCCAACGCCAGGGGCAAATTGTCTATGTCCTCCACCAAGTCGTCGATCGGCCACCTGCTTGGGGCGGCGGGTGCGGTGGAAGCCATCTTCTGCGCGCTCGCGATCCGCGACGGCGTGGCGCCCCCCACCCTCAATCTCGACAATCCATCGGTTGAGACCGAGATCGATCTCGTGCCGCATCAGGCCAAGAAACGCCCCATTGCGGCGGCGCTGTCGAACTCCTTCGGGTTCGGCGGCACGAACGCGACGCTTGTACTGACCGCGCCTTCATAGAAGGTCTTCATGCGACGAATCCGGAATCTCCTTCTCCTGATCGTCATGGCCGCCGTCGCTGTGGCCGGCGCCCTCTGGTTGGAAGACCAGAATTTCTCCGCTCGGGGCCCGTCGGAAAAAGAAACCGTGGTGCTCATCAGGCCGGGCGGCGGCGCGGGCGCGATTGCGTCGAGCCTTGTCGAGGCGGGCGTGATCGATCGGCCGCTGCTGTTCCGCATCGGCGTTAGACGCCGCGACCGCACAACCCAGCTCAAGGCTGGTGAGTACTCATTCCCCGCTGGCGCCAGCATGGCGCAAGTGATGGACATGCTGGTCGAGCACAAGGTCCTGATGCATCGAATCACCGTCGCCGAAGGGCTCACCTCCGACATGGCGGTCGTGATCCTTAACACCGATCCCGTGCTCGAGGGACAAGTGAGCCCGGCGCAGGAAGGAACGCTGCTCCCGGAGACTTATGTCTTCGAACGCGGCACGACGCGCGCCGAGATTCTCGACCGGATGCGCGAGTCGCAGAAGAAACTGATCGCCGAGTTGTGGCCCAAGCGCAAAGAGGGACTTCCGATCCAGTCCGTGGAAGACGCGATCAAGCTTGCCTCCATCGTCGAGAAGGAAACCGGACTGGCGGAGGAAAGGCCTCGCATCGCTGCCGTGTTCGTCAATCGCCTGAAGGCGGGCATGAAGCTCGAATCGGATCCCACGATCATCTATGGCCTCACCAAGGGTGAGCCGCTCGGCCACCCGCTCCGGCAGAGCGAGCTTGAGACGCCCAATCCCTACAGCACATACCAGATCATCGGCTTGCCCCCGACGCCGATCTGCAATCCCGGTCGGGACTCCATCGCGGCCGTGCTGAACCCGCCTGATTCGGAAGACCTGTTCTTCGTCGCCAATGGGACCGGCGGCCACGCGTTCGCCAGGACCAACGCCGAGCACGAGAGAAACGTCGCGCAGTGGCGCCGCATCGAACGCGAGCAGAACCGGGAGTAGCGCGGGCGGCTTGCACCTGCCTTGCGTTCGTGACGATATGATTTTGCCGATTCCGTGGAGGCGCAAATTGCCCCTCATCAGCATGACGGGTTTTGCCGACGCGCGCGGGCTGCATGGCACTCTTCGCTGGCGGTGGGAAACGAAGAGCGTCAACGGGCGCGGCCTCGATTTTCGCTTTCGGGCGCCGCCCGGCTACGAGGGGCTGGAGTCCGGCGCGCGCACGCTCGCGTCCGAGCGTTTCAAGCGCGGCTCGCTCCAGATCGTGCTGACCGCAGCCGCAGACGATGCCGGTCGCGGCTTCCGTGTCGATCCGGTGGCGCTCGCTGACGCCGTGCGTCTCGCCAAACGCGTCGCGGCTGAAACCGGGCTTGAGCCCGCCCGCGTCGACGGCCTGCTCGCGCTCAAGGGCGTTGTCGTGCAGGAGGAGAACGCCGCCCTTAACGACGAGGCGCGGATGGCACGCGATGCGGCCATGCTGGAGAGCCTCGCAGGCGCCTACGATCTGCTCGCCCGCGCCCGGTCGAACGAGGGCGCGAAGCTCGAGGCGATCATCTTAAGGCAGATCGCCGAGATCGAGCGCCTGACCACCGAGGCGCGTGCGCTCGCGGTGCAGCAGCCCTTCATCCTGCGCGAGCGGATGATGGCGCAGCTCAAAGAGCTGATCGCGCCGGGAAGCACGGTGCCGGAGGAACGTGTCGCGCAGGAAGTCGCCATCCTCGCCTCGCGTGCCGACTTGAGCGAGGAGCTCGACCGGCTGACCGCGCATTGCCAGGAAGCCCGCGCCCTAATCGCATCACGCGAGCCTGCAGGGCGGAAGCTCGATTTTCTCGCCCAGGAATTCAACCGGGAGGCGAACACGCTCTGCGCGAAGTCGTCCGACATTCAGCTCACCCATGTCGGGCTCGCGCTGAAAGCGGTGATCGATCAGTTACGGGAACAGGTGCAAAACGTCGAATGATCGCGCGCCGCGGATTGATGCTCGTGCTCTCCTCGCCCTCGGGTGCGGGCAAATCGACGCTCTCGCGCCGGCTCCTCGACAGCGATCCTAGGATTGCGATGTCGGTGTCGGTGACCACGCGCGCGAAACGCCCGAACGAGGTCGAGGGCAAGGACTACTATTTCGTCACGCCTGAACGTTTCGAAGGGATGGTCAAGGAAGACGCGTTCCTCGAGCACGCGACCGTCTTCAAGCACCGCTACGGCACGCCCAAGGACGCCGTGAACGATGTCCTCGCCGAAGGACGCGACGTGCTCTTCGACATCGATTGGCAGGGCGCGCAGCAGCTTTCCCAGAAGGCCAGGGATGATCTTGTCCGCATCTTTATCCTGCCGCCCTCGCGCGCCGAGCTGGAGCGGCGACTGTCGGCACGCGCTCAGGATAGCGCCGAGGTCGTAGCCGCTCGCATGGCCGAAGCCGACAACGAGATCAGCCGCTGGTCCGAATACGACTACGTCATCATCAATGACGACGTCGAGAAAGCGGAGCGCGAGCTCAAGGCGATCGTCGCGGCCGAACGGCTCAACCGCCAGCGCCAGACGGGCCTTGTGGATTTTGTCCGGACGTTGATGCGCAAATAGCGGAGGGGCAATGGCAAGGCGCTGGTCCTGGCTTTTCCTCCTTACACTGATTTTTTTGAATGCGACCGGATCGCTCCAGGCGGCCGCGGTCGGCGACTGCACCGGCTCGCCGTCCGCAGCGGTGATGACGCTTCCAGCGCCCTTGAACAAATGGGGCGAGATCAAGTGCACGCTCTACGGCCACGTGCTCGCCGCAACCGGCAACTGGACGTGGATCTGGCCCGATGGCTCCGGCACGGTCTTCATTCCATCCCAGCTCGTGATGAACAATCCACAGCTCTTGGGCAACCGCTCCTACTTCACGCGTATCGAAGTATCGCGCGTGCGCGGTGCCGAATTCGATGAAGCCTATGCCACGTTCCGCGAGGGTCTCGACTTGCGGGAAGTCCCGCCCGACGCCTATCGCGCCGATCTGACCTCGGTGTCGGGCAAGGTGATGCGGGTTTATTTTTTCGACTACGACACCTATGCCTGGGGCATGTCCTGTCCGGATAACAATTGCGTCCGGGACTCGCGCTTCATCATGCTCGATAAGACGCGCGAGCCGCTGCCGCGCCAGCCCCCGATCTGACGCGCAAACCCGCAAGTACCAAATTCGTTCCCGTGCCGGTTCCGAAAAGGCCGAGGTCAAGCTTGCAGCGATTGCGCGCACGGAACGTTGTTACTTCAGCAATGGAGATGGGTGTTCAGGGGCACAATAATGAGGAGGCTCGGATGAGGAACCCGATCTTAGGTCTTGCGTTGAGCGGGCCCCTGATGGCCGTGCTGGCGCTCGGTTCTGCGACCTATGCGAACGAGGATAGTCAGCAGGCGGACGGTCGGCAGATGGCGGCCTGCGCCGAATCGCCGTCCGCGGTAACGACGCTCCCTGCGCCGCTGGACCGCTGGGCCCAGGTGCGCTGCACGTCGGCTGGATACGCCATCACGCAGCGTGAGGGATGGCTTTGGATCGAGCCCAATCACAATGCGCTGGTGATCATTCCTTCCCAGACACTCAATCGGCAGATGGGGCTCGATGGCGGCTCCTACTTCACCAAGATCGAGGTGACGAAGGTCACCGGCGAGGAGTTCGACAAGGCTTATGAGGTTTTCCACGCGGGCTTTGATCCCAAGGATGCGAAGCCGGCAGGCTATCGCCTGGATGTCACCACGATGGAAGGCAATGATATCCGCCTCTACATGTTCGATTACTTCACGTATGGCTGGGGCATGGCATGCACAGAGGACGCCTGCGATCAGTCCTCGCGCTTCGTGATGCTGGACATGAATAAGGATCCGCAGCCGCTCGATCAGCCGATCTGATCCATTAGCGAACCTCTCGTTGCGCCGTGGCCCTCCTCACCGAGGTCGCGGCGCAACGCTTTTGGCCCCATCACCGGGCGCGAATTTTGCGCAACGCCCGCGCCAGCGCGCAGAATTGTGCGAGGTCGAGCTCTTCGGCCCGCATTGTGCCCTCCACGCCAGCATCCTCGAGCAGAGCAGCCGCATCCAGCGTCAGCGCCTTGAGGCTCCCGCGCAGCATCTTGCGGCGCTGTCCGAATGCGGCCTGCGTCACGGCTTCGAGATCAGCCAGGCGCGCCTCGCAACGCGGCGCCGCCAACGGCTCTACGCGCAGCACCGACGAGGTCACCTTGGGCGGCGGCACGAACGCGCGTGGCGACACGTCGAACAGGATGCGTGCTTGGCTCCGCCATTGCGCGAGCACCGACAGCCGGCCGTAGTCTTCCGAACCGGGCTTCGCGCACACGCGCCTCGCCACTTCCTTCTGGAACATGAGCGTCAGGCTCGACCACCACGGCGGCCACGATCCGACAGTCAGCCACTTGACCAAGAGCGCTGTGCCGACATTGAAGGGCAGGTTGGCGACGACGGGCACAGGCGCGCGCACGCCGAGACGAGCCAGCAGAGCCGGCTCCCCGATCTCCAGCGCGTCGCCTTCGACGACTTCGAGTACGCCCGGCTTCGCGGCAGCGATCTCCGCCAGCGCGGGCAGCGTGCGCTGATCACGCTCGACCGCGACCACGCGCTCTGCGCCTTCCGCGATGAGTGCGCGCGTGAGACCGCCAGGGCCCGGCCCGACTTCGTACACCGTCGCGCCCGCGATGCGCGCTTCGCGTGCGATCCGGCGCGTCAGGTTGAGATCGAGGATGAAGTTCTGCCCGAGCACCTTCTTCGCACTCAGACCGTGAGCGGCGATGACCTCGCGAAGCGGGGGAAGATTGTCGAGCGCGCTATCGCTCACAGACCGCGCCTGTCAGCGATGTCGGCCGCCATCTCGATGGCCGCGACCATGCTCGCGGGGTTCGCAACGCCGCGCGCCGCAATCGCCAAAGCCGTGCCGTGATCGGGCGAGGTGCGCACAATCGGCAACCCCAGCGTGACGTTGACGCCCGTCCAGAAGGCGAGCGTCTTGATCGGGATCAGCGCCTGGTCGTGATACATGCAGAGCGCTGCGTCGTAGGTCTTGCGCGCATCGTCATGGAACAGCGTGTCGGCGGAGAGCGGCCCGGATACGTCGTGACCGCGCGAACGCAACTGCGCCACGGCCGGTGCGATAATGTCGACATCCTCGCGCCCCATCGTCCCGTCTTCGCCGGCATGCGGGTTCAACCCCGCGATCGCAAGTCTCGGGCACACGCATCCGAAATCGCGCATCAGCGACTCCAGCACGACAAGCGCCGTCGCAGCGATCGCATTCGTGTCGAGGTGACGGAAAACGTCCGACAGCGCGATGTGGATGGTGAACGGCACCACGCGCAGAGGCGGCTCCAAGCCCGATGACGCCAGCATCATCACCGCGCGCTCGCAGCCCGTGAGCGCTGCGAGAAATTCCGTGTGGCCGGGAAACCCGAACCCGGAGGCGGTCAGCACGGACTTGTGGATCGGCGCCGTTACCATTGCCGCTGCCTCGCCACGCTGGCACGCCTCCGCGGCACGCTCGATCGCGGTCGTGACGCTCTTCGCGTTGCCCGGCGATGGCCGGCCTGGCTCCGCGCGGACAGCACCGCCGATGTCCTTGATTGCGGCGTTCAGGCCCTGGGCATCGGCCTCGGCGAATCCCGGCGCCTTCCGAAATACATCCCCGTTGCCGATCAGCTGGATCGGCCGGCCGCGCACGGATCCTTTAAGGAGGGACCACGCTTTGACGGCGACCTCCGGCCCGATGCCGGAGGGCTCGCCCTGACTTACGACGATGGGAAGCTTCGCTCGCCGTTTCTCATCTGGTTTCGACAACGGCATTGCGCCTTAAATCGCGCAGATAGCTTTTCGCGAAGACCGACATCTGCTGCACGAACAGCTGCTGTTCGAGTTCCTCGCGGGTCGGCAGCTGAAACGCGACGGGCCTCACGGCCGGCGTATCGCAACGCATGATGATTTCGAGACCTGCGGGCGAGAAGAACGGCTCGACGACTTTGCCCCGCTCGGTCTTTTCCAGTGCGTTGCGCAAATCCTCCGCGAGCGCGGCAGGCTTCATCTCGCCAAGCCTCGTGTAGACCGAGCCTTGAAGCTGGCCCGAGACCGTGGGGAGATCGTTGCAAGTGCGCACGGTGCTGCGGATGTTGGCGCCGAGCTGCGTTGCGCGCTCCTTGATCATGTCGGATGCATTGGGCGGGAGCGGCACGAGTAGGCGATCGAGCGGGATCGGCTTCTCGGGATCGAACGCGGTGGTTTCCTCGGTGTCCTCGATCACCGTTCCAATCGGCTCGCGGCGATCTCTTAACGCCACAATGTAGTAGCCGCCTTCCGAGCGGATCGCGTCGCTGGTGTCACCGGGTTTCAACTTCGCGAGCGCCGCATCGAGGTCTTCGGCGAGCTGTCCTTGGATGACCCAGCCGACATCGCCGCCGTCGGCGGCCGAGGGCGACTGGCTGAATTGGCTGGCAACCGTTGCGAAGGGCGCGCCCTGCTTCAATTGGTCGGCAATCTGCTTGGCGCTCGCCGCGACGCTTGTTTCGTCTTCGGGACGATCCACCGCGATGAAGATTTCGGACACCAGGAATTGTGGCTTGTCGGCGCCTGCCTTCAGCCGCTCCATGGCCTCGTTGACCTGCACGTCGTTGATCAGCACGTCGGTGCCGTAGCGCGCGCCAACGACCTTCTGCCATGTCAATTGCGCGGCGATCTGCTGGCGGAACGTGTCCACCGTAACGCCGGCACTGGTCACGGTCATGATGATCTGCTCGACGGGGATCTTGTTGTCGTTGGCGATGTTCTGAAGCGCGCGGTCGACTTCCGGCTTGGTCACGGAGATCTTGTGCCGGGCGGCCTCCTGAAGCTGCAGGATCTCGTCTTCGACCGAACGCAGCACTTGCGCCCGGATCTGCGTCAGTGTCTCGGGTGTCGGCCGCACGCCGGAGGTGGCGATGAACAGCGCCACGCGCTGGTTCAGGTCGTAATCCGAAATGACGTAGTCGTTCACGATGGCCGCGACACCGGTGGAGATGACGGGCTTGTCCGCTTCGACCGTCACGCGCTCGGTTGCCGGCGCCGGAGGACTGCCTGGCGCGCGTGGCCCGAGGGGCGGCGGAAGATTGCTGGGCGCTGTCGGCGCGGGCGCTGGTTGTGCGGCTGCTGCCGCCGGCGCTGCCGGACCCTGGGCTTCGGCTGGTGCGGCTGCTGGCGGTTCTGCCGCTGCGGGAGCCGGTTCGGCGGTCGCCTCGGGAGCCGGCTCGGCGGCTGGTACCGGTACATCGGCCGCAGCGCCGGGTGCCGGAAGCAGGGACACCCCATCCGGCAGGTTGAAGATGCCAGATGGCGAAATCGTGGAAGCCTGGACGGCTTCGGGAGCCGCTTCTTGTGCCTGGGCCAGAACCGCCGCGGGCGTCATGGCGATGCCCGTGAGCAAGAGGGCTCGAAGAACAACAGCAATCCGGTTGGACACGTCAGCGATCCTCCGCTTGAGAACTGGACCCGGCCGCGTAGACGCAAGCGCCGGTCCTACCCACCCGCTCCCAGACTCGCAAATCTACGCATTTTGCCCCCGGCTTCAAGCCGATAGGCCGATCACGCGCCCGCGAACCCTGTCTTCAGCCCGATCCGGAAAATGACCGACGAAGCGGGCTTCAAGTTCAGGGTCTCCGTATCCCGCCGGTGGTAGCCCAGCTGGACGATGAAGCACTCGTCCTCGTATTTCAGGCCGATTCCGCTCTCCAGCATCTGGGCTTGGGCAAGATCTCGGCGGAATTCGCCGAATACCCCCCAGTTCCCGTAGATGGGAATGGTGGTGCTGAGACTGACCTGTTGCTGCTCGCCGATGGCGGGGTCGGCGGCTGTCTGCGGCAATTTCACATACGCCAAATCGACGCTCATCCGCCCGAATGCCGCCTTCACATAGACCTCGTTGCGCCGGACGGTGCCGTCGCTGGGATCGATGTTGAACTGGTGGATCACCAGGAGCCTTGGCGGGAACTGGAACTTGATCTGCCCAACGATATCGGACTCCCGGTCGCCGAGCCCCGAACCCGGTGCGAAATTCGGGTCCGAGCGGAAGCGGAAGTTCTGCCCGAGCGTCGCCTCGATGGAACCCCTTGGCAACAGCGCGGTCGCGCGGAAGCCGATATTGGAGCGAGTGCCGCCCGTCCAGAGATCGAGCCCAGGCGTCTGCATCGCGCTGAACAAATTCGTCGCGTCGAACTCGAAGCTTCTGCTGTCCTCGATTGGGATGCCCGGCGGATTGCCGCCCGACGACGCGACGATCAATTGTCCGATCGGTTCCAAGATCAGCGTCGTGTTCTGGCTCACGCCGATCTGGCGCGCAAACGGCCAACGCCATTCAACCATGCCGAAGCCGAGCGCACGCCCCGTCGTCTGTGTGTCCGCCGTCGGCGATGCGCCGAACGCATCATCGTCATTGACGTAATAGATGTCACTGCGCAGCAGGGTCTCGAACGTCACCACCTGACCGTTGCTGGTCGTGAACGGCGCGCGCCAGTCGGCGGCCACCGACCCGCGCACCACGTCGCGGCCGATGTTGCGCGAGAGCGCGAGCGCGCTCGCGTCGAAACGCAACCGTCCATAGAAGACCTTCTGCTCCGGGATGTGCGTGTACTCGACAAGCGGCAGGGGAACCGGAATCTGCCCTGGTACATCGTTCACGCGCACGCTCTGGAAGAACCATCCGTCAAACGAAAGCCGGTTGCGGTCGCGGATTCGCTCGATGAACGCGTTCGAGGTGAAACGGTCGAGATAGGAGAGCTCGTAGCGCTGAAGATAGGTGTCGTTCGACGTCAGCTGCACGTCGAAGCCGGACCGCCAAGTGCCGGTCGTGTTGAAGCGGCCCGACCCCATCAGGCTGCTGTTCCATGTGCTGCGTCCGGGTTTGCCCTCAGCGCCGGGATCGTAGCCGACCGTGTTCTGCAGCCAGAAGCCGCCATCGTTGAAGCGCTGGCGAAATTCGGTCTGCAGCGCCACACCCGCGCGCGCGGTGATGATCGGATCGATCGTGATGTCGCGCGAAGGACTGAGCGAGATGTAGTAGGGGATTTTGACGAACGAGCCGAGATAGGACGACGAGCCCACGTCGGGCAGCAGAAGCCCGCTCTTGTGTCTCACCGTCGGATCGGCTTGCGAGAAATAGGGCAGGTACAGAACCTGCCGGCCGAGAAATTCGAATGATGCGCCTTCGAAGGTGAACTCCTTCTCGAGCTCATCATGGGTCACGCGCTCGGCGCGGATCTGCCACAGCGGCATCCGCTCGCCCTCTTCGCGGCAGATCGCGCACGGCGTGAACACCGCGCCGTTGGCGACCGTGATGCGGCCGTCGCGACGCTCGCCTGAGGTCGCCGCAAGCCGCGCGGTCTGTCCGATCAATGCCGCGAACCCGGACAGCGCGCCTTCGCGCAGATCGCGCGTCAGTTCGACGCTGTCGGCATAGGCCACATTTCCGGTCGAATCCTGAAGGCTGACATTGCCCGACGCGGTGACGAGATCGCGGACCTCGTCATAGGTGACTTGATCGGCGAGCAGTGTGCGATCTTGGTCGGAAATCTCGACGTGCCCGCGCGCCGTCACGGTGCGCATGTTGGCGTCGTAAGTGATCTCGTCTGCTTTCAAAAGAATCGGTTGAGGCGCTCCTTCGGCGACGGCAGCATGGGCTCCATTGGAGCTCCCAGCCGATGCCCACGCGACAACGACCAGTGCCGACGCGGCGCAGGCAGAACGGAAATACCGATGACGCCCCCGCAACCCCCGCGTTTGCTTCACCCGTCTTCCTCGTGAAAAAGCAAGGTCATGCCGAGCAGGATGGCCGCTGCTGACGGTGCGATGGCGGCGAGCGGCGTGGGCAGGATACCGGAGCGGCCGAGCGCCTCCGTCATAGTGTCAAGGAAATACACGCCGAAACCAGAAAGGATGGCGGCGAGAACGAGTTGCGGCACGCCGCCGAGACGCGAGAAGCGGAAAGAAAAGCTCGCGGCCATGAACACCATGGCCGAGAACAACAAGGGCAGCGCGAGCAGCGAATACCAATAGAGCCGATGTCTGAGAGCGGAGAATCCGGCGCCCTCGGCATTGGCGATGAACCGCGGCAGATCCCAGAACGAGATCGTGTCAGGCGAAGCGAAGCTTTCCTGAATCTGCGCCGGTGTCAGCTCCGTCGGAAGATCGTAGGTCGCGTGATTTTGCGGGAATCCGTTGGCTCCGCTGATCCAGGCATTCGTCAAGCGCCAGCGGCCCTGCTCCAGATCGGCCGATGCCGCGTCGATGCGCCCGGAGAAGCGATCCAGCCCGTCATAGGAGAACACCGTTACCTCTTCGAGGTGGATGCCTTGATCGGTCACGCGCAACGCGTGGATCACCGACTGATGCGCGGCATCGCCCTGCCGCAGCCACAACCCCGTCGAGGACACGGCGAGCTGGGAGGCCTGTCCCTGCACATAGCGCGCCTCGAGCCGCGCATATTGCGAGAGAAACGCTGCTGCAACCGGGCTGAACACGGTCATGCTCAGCACGCCAAGCCCGATCGCGACCAGGAGCGATGGCGTCAAGAACTGCCAAGCGGAGATCCCAGCCGCGCGCGTCGCCACGAGCTCGTTGCTCCTCGACATGCGTGAGAAGGCGAAGATGGCGCCCAGGAGCACTGCGAACGGCATCAGCTTTTGCGTGAGGTCGGGGAGCTTCAAGAGGCTCATGCTGAGAACGACGTCGGTCGGGATGCCGCGATCCGAGGTGCGCGTGAACAAATCCGCCAGGTCGATCGAAAGCGCCAGTGCCGCGAACGCCGAAAACACCATCATCACCGACAGCATGAAGCGCCGGGCAAGATAGCCCATGAGGGTCAGCGACCAGGTCATGTCGCGACCTCACGCGGCGCGCGCGAGAACAGGCGTCTGAGACCTGCCGGCACGAGTGGAACATCGGCAAGAACCGCTGCGCCGAGAACCATCCCGGCCAATGGAAGCAGATACAGCACCGGCAGGAACGCAGGATTGCGCGCCGCTGTGCCTTGCGCCGCGTAGCCGAGCAGCCGCAACAGCGCGCCCATCAGTGCCGCTCCACCCAATCGCAGCGCGTATCTCGCGCGAAGCATGTGTCCCTTCGCTGTCGCTGCAAGCGCGATGAGGGCGAACGCAAGACAATAGAGCGGTCCGGATAACCGGTTGTGCGCTTCCGCGAGATAAACGCCCCGGCGCACGTCGTTGTTGGGCCCGGCTAGCTCCGGCTCGAACAATTCAGACAGATAGCGTTCGCTGGTTTCGCGCTCGGTCCCGCGCTGCTGCCCCGCATACTCGTCGAGGTCGAAGACATAGCGGTCGAATTTCAGCACCGATAGACGCGAGCCGGCTTCCTCCGCGCGCTCGATATTGCCATTCAGCATGATCAGGCGCGCGCCCGCGGGCGTCTGAGCAAGCACGCCCGTTTCGGCGAGATATGTGATGGGTCGCGTCAGATCGCGATTGTCGTGCACCAGGATGCCCTTGATTTCGCCGGTGGGCGAAAGCTCGCGAATGAAGACGGTCAGTCCATCGCTCGGCGTCGTGAAGGCACCTTCACGCAGGATCGCCGCACCGATATCGGCGCGGATCTCGAACACCTTGTCGCGGGTCAGCCGCTGGCCGAGCGGCATCAGGTAGAGGCTGCACAGATAGGTCAGCGCCATGGCCATGGCGGCCGCGAAGATCACGGGGGCCGCCATCTGGACGCGGCTGAAACCCGCGGACCACATCACGACCAGTTCGCTGTCGTGGTTGAGCTTGTTCAACGCAAACAAGCCCGCGCCGAAGAAAGCGATCGGAATGATCACCACGAGCAGGCTGGGCAGCATCAAGACCGTCAAATAGGCGAAGATGCCCGCCGACTGCCCGCGGTTGATCACCAAGTCGAGCAGTCTCAAGGATTGGGTCATCCAGACCACAAGCGCGAGCAGAAGCGTGAACAGCAGGAACGGCCCGACGATCTGGCGCAGGATGTAAAAGGACAGTCTCCGCATTGCGAATCAGGTACCAGAAAACGGGTCCCAGGTATCAGAAAAAAATGCACCAGATGCGATCAACTCTAAATTCTGATACCTGATAGCGGTTGTCCGATACCCGAAATATCCGGAGCGCATCCGACATGCAGATATCCTTTGCCTCGCCGGGCTCCATCGGCCCCGGCGCGTTGGTCTTGAGCGTTCAGGATGGCGGCGCGCTCAGTGGTCAGGCCACCCGCTACGATGAGATGACCTCGGGTGCGCTCAAGCGCGCCATCGAGGTCAGCCGGTTCAAGGGCCAGATGGGTCAAACAATCGATGTGCTGGCGCCTCCGGGTGTCAAGTCGTCGCGCATCGTGCTCGCGGGCATGGGCAAGGGCGAGAAGTTCGACGGCAACGCCGCGGAACGTCTGGCCGCGACCGTTGCCGGCAAGCTGCTCGCGAGCGGCGAGGAGACCCTGAGCTTCGCGCTCGATCTGCCGAAGCGCGCGAAGGTTTCCGAAGCGGAGCTCGCAAGCCATCTCGCGACGGGTGCTTACTTGCGCAGTTATCGGTTCGACCACTACCGCAAGGTCGGCGAGGAAGAAAAACAGACCCTCAAGAACATCGTTGTCGCGACCAAGTCCGCGCAAGCCGCGCGCAAGCTGTGGGCAGACGCGGAGGCGGTAAACGAAGGGATATTCATCGCCCGCGATCTCGTCAACGAGCCGCCGAACATTCTGCACCCCGAGGAAGCGGCCAAGCGCGCACAGGCGCTCAAGAAGCTTGGCGTGAAGGTCGAAGTCTTCGATGTGCCCGCGATGAAGAAGCTCGAGATGAACGCGCTGCTCGGCGTGGGGCAGGGGAGCGCATTCGAGTCCCGCATGGTGGTCATGCAGTGGAACGGCGCGCGCAAAGGTTCGGCGAAGAAGGATGGTCCGGGGCCGCTCGCTTTCGTCGGCAAGGGCGTATGCTTCGACTCGGGCGGACTCTCGCTCAAGACGGGCGCCGGTATGATGGGCATGAAGGGCGATATGGCGGGTGCGGCCGCCGTCGTCGGTGTGATGCACGCTCTTGCCAAGCGCAAGGCGCGCGTCGACGCCGTGGGGCTCATCGGTCTTGTCGAGAACATGCCCGACGGCAAAGCACAGCGCCCGAACGATATCGTCAAGACGATGTCGGGACAGACCATCGAGATTCTCAACACCGACGCGGAAGGGCGGCTCGTGCTTGCCGATGTACTCTGGTACGCGCAGTCGCGCTTCAAGCCGCGCTTCATGGTCAATCTGGCGACGCTCACCGGTGCTATCCTCGTTGCGCTCGGCACCGAGCACGCCGGCCTCTTCAGCAACAACGATGAGCTGTCGCAGCGTCTCACGCGCGCGGGCATCAAGGAGCACGAGCTCGTGTGGCGGCTGCCTCTCGGGGACGCTTACGACAAGCTGGTGAAATCCAAGATCGCCGACATGAAGAACATCGGCGGCCCGAACGCCGGCTCGATCACGGCCGCGCAAATCCTTCAGCGCTTCGTCAATAAGGTGCCCTGGGCGCATCTCGACATCGCGGGCGTCGCCTGGCAGGACGCCGAGCAGAAACCGCTCGCGCCGTCCTGGGGCACCGGTTGGGGTGTGCGGCTGCTCAACCGTTTGGTGGCCGACTCCTACGAGTGATGACCGAGACGTTTTTCTATCACCTGGAGAGAAGCGGCCTGGAGGACGCGCTGCCGAATCTGCTCGAGCGCACGCGTGCCCGCGAGTGGCGGGCAGTCGTACGCATCGGCACCGCGGAGCGCATGGAGATGCTCGACACGCATCTCTGGACCTATTCGGACCAGACATTTCTTGCACATGGCACGGCTGCCGACGGCCATCCCGCGCGCCAACCGGTCTATCTCACCACCGAAAACGAGAATCCGAACAAGGCACAGGTCCTGTTCCTGGTCGATGGCGCCGTGCCCGAAGATTGGAGCGAACCCGTGTTGCGCAGCTACGAGCGCATCGTGCTGCTGTTCGACGGGAGGGATGAGAGCGCCCTCAACGCTGCGCGCGCGCAATGGCGCAATTGCAAGGAAGCCGGCCACGACGCGACCTATTGGAAGCAATCGGCCGGCGGCAAATGGGAGAAGCAAGGGTAGGGCCGCCCGGGCATTCATGCGGCATTAGGTAAAGGCCAAAGCTTCACTCACAATCCTCACGGGAAATGTTATCGTCTTCCTCTGTTTGATTGTAACGGGGGGAGCCGTGCCAATCATTATCGGTAGCAGTGTCTTGATGATCGTGTGCCTCATTCACGCGATCAAAACGGGGCGCACCAATCCGTGGCTCATGGTGATCGTGTTCCTGCCGCTCATCGGCTCGCTGATCTATCTGTTCATGGAGCTGATCCCCGACATGATGACGACGCGCCAGGCGCACAGCGTGAAGCGCGGCATCCAGAACGTCACCGACCCGAACCGTGAATACCGCGCGCGCAAGCGTGAGGTCGAGATGGTGGGCTCGGCCGAAGCGAAGCGCGGTCTCGCCGAAGAATATTTGCGGCGCGGAATGTATGCAGACGCTGCGGACCTCTACCGCAGCGCGCTCGCCGGAATGCACAAGGACGATCCGGTGCTGCTCTACGGATTGGCGCGCGCGCAGCTCGCCCAGGATGACGGTGCCG